>Ga0208837_1000098_pt1 | contig 15133 bp, 17 predicted proteins | sample DeeseametaMP0327_FD_184214 | JGI IMG/M metagenome (GOLD analysis project Ga0208837, IMG submission 184214) | Marine microbial communities from the Deep Atlantic Ocean - MP0327 (SPAdes) | ecosystem: Environmental > Aquatic > Marine > Oceanic | place: East of Recife, Brazil, South Atlantic Ocean...
AGACAAGCCCACATATTTATAGCCAATGATGAGGCGCTAGATAAGGTTCTTAAAACACAGTCAATTCTTCGTAACCTATCTGAGGCCATCGTAATTGATGAAGGTGGGCGTGTTTATGCACGCTCTGGCTTAACCTTTTCTCTAGAGTTGGAAAACGTTCCTCTTCATATGCTTGAGCGCGCAAGTACTGGTGAGGTTGTTGTTATGACGAGTGCGAGTGATGATCGCGTTCGTGCGCTCGTAAAGCTTGAGAATTTTGTTGACCGTTACTTATTTGTAGGGCGTCTCATTGATCCACAGGTGCTATCGCACCTAGCCTCGACAAAGAAAGCGACAGAAGAGTATTTGGCTCTTAGGGATAGATATTCCGGACTGCAAATTACAGTGACAATGATGTTTGTTGTTGTTGGCATGTTATTGCTGGCCTGTGCAATTTGGTTTGGTTTGATGTTAGCGCGTCAGCTAGTTTCACCAATTACTGGATTAATCGACACAGCAGACCGCGTAAGGGCTGGGGATCTATCTGCACGCGTTGATGAGAAAGCACGTTTGCAGGAGTTTGAGTATCTGGCAAAAGCCTTTAACCGCATGACAAAACAAATTCAGGAGCAGCAAAACCAGCTTTTGGAAACCAATAGAAAACTTGATCGTCGCCGTCACTTTACTGAAACAGTATTAACTGGAGTAAGTTCAGGCGTTCTAGGTGTTGATGAACACGGCATAATCACAGTTGCCAACAGCTCTGCTTATAATCTTCTGAGCGATAAAAACGAAGAAATGATCGGTAAAGAGATAGCTTCAGTTCTTCCTGATATTTTGGAGCTTCTTGATATAGCGAATGATAGGCCTGATAAGGTAACGCAAGGTGAATTGATCTTGTTAAACTCTTCTAAAGACAGGCGTATATATCTGGTGCGTATTGCCATTGAAGATGTCGGTGATGAAGAGGCTGGTGCTATCCTGACATTTGATGACATCACTGATTTACAATCAGCGCAAAGAAAGGCCGCGTGGGCGGATGTAGCGCGAAGAATCGCTCATGAAATCAAAAATCCTCTTACACCTATTCAGCTATCAGCCGAACGTTTGAAACGTAAATACCTTAAACAAATTGAAAGTGATGCAGATATCTTTGAAGAGTGCACAGATACAATCATTAGACATGTTTCTGATATTGGCCGTATGGTGAACGAATTTTCATCTTTTGCACGTATGCCAGAGCCACGCTTGAAAAGAGAGAATGTAGAAAAGCAAATACGTGAGTCACTTTTCCTTCACAAGCAAGCGCATCCGCAAATTAATTTTAATGTTAAGCAATATGAAGAGCTTTTTGCCCAGATGGATGAACAGCAATTTAGACAAGTTCTAACGAACCTTGTTCAAAATGCGGTGGATTCGATTGAGATGCGCGCGAAAGAGAAGCCCGATCTAGTCGGTGAAGTGAATGTAAGGCTTGCACGTTATGATGAAGAGCAGCTTTACATCATAATTTCCGATAACGGTTTAGGATTTCCCGTCGAGGAAGATAAAGCCAACCTTATAGAGCCATACATTACACACAAGCCAAAAGGCACTGGTCTTGGTTTAGCCATTGTAAAAAAGATTATGGACGATCATAATGGACGTATTATTTTAGGGGCGCCAAGCTGGCTTGCAGAAAAAAATGTGGAGCTAACTTTAGATGGAGCTGTAGTTGTGCTGCTTTTACCGATTGATAGTGAGTAATGAGTACTATGGGGACAGATATTCTAATCGTTGATGATGAAGAAGATATCCGTAATCTTATAAAAGGAATTTTAGAAGATGAAGGTTATAGTACGGCATGCTGTGCAAATTCTGATCAAGCTTATGAGCTCGTAAAAGAAAAGGCTCCCTCATTGGTCATTCTTGATATTTGGCTTCAAGGCAGTCAGCATGATGGTCTGCAAATACTTCACAATCTTCATGAGAACTATCCGCATATTCCAGTTTTAATGATTAGTGGTCACGGAACAATTGAAACAGCTGTAGCTGCTATCAAAGACGGTGCTTATGACTTTATCGAAAAGCCGTTTAAATCTGATCGCTTACTTCTGATGATTAAAAGAGCATTGGAAACAGCAGCTCTTAAGCAAGAGAATGAAGTTCTAAAGCGTAAAACAAGCGGTTCTGAGATGGCGCATGAGCTTGCTGGTAATTCGCAGGCAGTAGAGCGTTTAAGGCAGCTATTAGAGCGTGCCGCCCCAACCAATAGTCGCGTGCTTTTAAAGGGTGAACCAGGTTGCGGTAAAAACTTAGTTGCGCGCATGATACACAGGCTGTCAAAACGTGCGGACAAGCCGTACCATGTCGTAAATTGTGCCACGCTTCAGCATGACCACCTTCAGCTTGAGCTGTTTGGTTCAGAGGTCGCTGGACAGGAAAAGGCAGGGCTTTTAGAGCAGGTGAATGGTGGTACTTTATTGCTTGATGAAGTAAGTGATATGTCTATGGAAACGCAGGCTAAAATAGTGAGGCTTCTTCAAGAGCAACGCTTTCATAGGCTTGGTTCCGATAAATCTATAGAAGTCGATGTTAGAATTTTAGCAACAACCAACAAAGATCTTGAGGTGGAAATTAAGGAAGGCAGATTTAGAGAAGATTTCTATTACCGTCTCAATGTTGTTCCTATTGATGTCCCGCCGCTCAGGGAGCGTTCACAGGATATTGTTGATCTTAGTAATGATTTGTTGAACGCTATGACCGAGAATATGGGGGCTGAAAAAATACGTTTCAGTAATTGTGCTTTAGATAGGTTAGCAAAATATCAATGGCCAGGTAATGTGCGCCAACTTAAAAATGTAATTGAGTGGGTTTTGATTATGCATGGCGATAACGACAATAAGCCATATATGCTTGATCAGTTGCCACCAGATATTAGCGGTAACGTTAAGGATGTTGACGATCAGGATGAAAATAGTAATGTTATGTTGTCTGAATATTTTATGGACTTGCCATTGCGTGAGGCACGTGAAGCATTTGAACGTCAATACCTCTTAGGTCAAGTTGATCGTCATGAGGGTAACATTTCTAAAACAGCACAGTATGTTGGAATGGAGCGTTCTGCTCTTCATCGTAAGATAAAATCACTGACTATTCCAAGCGGACAGGAGAGTCAGGATAATAGAAAAAAAGCCGCAAGATAAAGCGGCAGCTTTTGTAAATAAAAGAAGGCATAAGGACAATGCGAGTAATTATTTGTGGTGCAGGCCAAGTTGGGTACAATATCGCGTCATATTTGGCATTAGAAGATAATGACGTCACGGTTGTGGATATGGAGGCAGATTTGATCTCCAGAATAAACGACACATTAGACGTAAACGGTATTGTTGGTCATGCTTCAAACCCCAATGTGTTAAGTGCAGCTGGGGCAAAAGATGCTGATATGATGATCGCCGTGACACAGTCCGACGAAGTTAATATGGTTGCGTGTCAAATAGGTCACTCATTATTTGGTATCCCAAAGAAAATTGCGCGTATCCGTGAGCAAGCCTATCTAGCGCCGGAATGGTCTAACCTGTTTAGTCGAGCTCATATGCCTTTGGACGTGATCATTTCTCCAGAAGTTGTTATAGCCAACGATATTCAGCAACGTCTAGAAGTTCCGGGGACGACTTTTGTAACCAGTTTGGCTGAAGGCCGAGCATATTTAATTGGAGTTGTCTGTAACGAAGATTGCCCTATCGTGAACACACCCATTGATCAAATACAGTATTTATTTCCTGATCTGTCATTTCAGATTATGGCGCTTAGACGTAATAACAAAGCACATATTCCGGACAAACGTGATTTCATGGAAGTCGGAGATGAGGTGTTCTTTATCGTATCTAAAACGCATCTTAAACGTACGATGGGTGTGTTTGGACATGAAGAAAAAGAAGCGCGCCGCATTATTATTGCCGGTGGCGGTAATATCGGTATGGGCCTTGCGAAATTACTTCGTAAAAGTGAAAGCAAGCTCAACCTAAAGATTATCGATCATAATGTAAAACGTGCTGAAATCCTGAGTAAAAACCTAGAAGATGTTATTGTTCTGAATGGTAGTGCTCTAGAAAAAAGAGTTCTTGAAGAAGCGGGGATTAGTGGAACAGACACATTTATCGCTGTAACAAATGATGATGAGAGTAATATTCTTGGCTCACTTCTAGCCAAGCAGTATGGCTGTAAACGTGTAATTACGCTTGTTAATAATGATGTTTATTCACCGCTTGTCGGACCTTTAGGAGTAGATGCGATGGTATCGCCGCGTTCACTTTTAGTATCGACAATTATGCAGCATGTAAGACGTGGACGCATTAAGGGGCTTTATAATCTGCGCGATGGTTTTGCCGAAGTGCTGGAAGCGGAAGTATCAGATACATCCTCTATCGTAAATCTTACCGTTGATGAAATTAATTTAACGCACGAAATAATCGTTGGCGGCATCATCCGTAATGGTGAGTTCCATGTCCCGAAAGGTGAGATGAAGGTGCAAGCACGTGATGTTGTTACAATCCTTGCTAGTCGCTCACAAATACATAATGTTGAGAAGATGTTCTCTGTACAGGTTGATCTATTCTAATGAAACTTGGCGTATTTGATTCTGGGCTTGGCGGTGTACTATTAGCCCGCGCAATCCGTCAAAAATTTCCTGATATTGATATGATGTATTTGGGAGACACGCTTCATATACCTTATGGCAACCGAAGTGCCGAAGCGATATATGCCTATTCTAAGCGCTGCATGGATTATATGTTTGAAAACGATTGCCGTATGATCATTATGGCGTGTAATACCGCAAGCGCATCCGCGCTCCGGCGTTTACAGCAAACATATTTAGTTGAGAATTATCCAGAGCGTAGAATTTTAGGTGTCGTTGTTCCCACAATCGAATATGCCCTTGATAAAGGATACGAACGCCTGGGTTTAATCGGTACAAATTATACCGTATCAACGAATGTCTACGAAGAAGAGCTAAAGAAGATCAATCCAAAGATCGAGATTTTCCAACAAAAAACACCACTTCTCGTGCCTTTGATTGAGCATAATGGCGGCGCCTGGATTGATGATGTATTGGATAGCTATATAGAGCCGCTACTGACGAAAGATATAGAGGCGCTTTTACTTGGCTGTACACATTATGTTTCTTTAAAAGAGAGGATTCGAGAGCGTTATAAAATAGATGTTCTCTCGCAAGATGAGATCGTACCAGCAAAACTTGCTCTTTATTTTGAAAATCATCCTGAAATTTTTAAGGATATTCAGCAAAGCAAGCAGGACATATTCTGCGTTACTGACCTAACGGACGATTATAGTTCAGGAGCAAAACGCTATTACAAAGATAATATTGATCTAAAGCATACGGAGATATAGATGGACAAAACAATACATGATGCAAAAGCAGTATTTTTTGATTGGGATGGAACACTCGTTGATAGTTTTCTGTTCCTTCATAAAGCGCACAACTACGTTAGAGGTGTCTTGGGTATTGAGCTATTTAGTGTGGAGGAATTCTCAGGTTATTTCGGACAGCCACGTGAAAAGCTCTATGCAAAATTATATGGTGATAAGCGTGAAGAAGCTAAGAAGCATTTTGAAGCTTTTGTATATGAAAATCATGCTAAGGAACTTAAGCCAATTGATGGTGCGAAAGAGGTTCTGGATTGGTTTAAAGATAAGAACATTCCGTGTGCAATTGTAACGAATAAAAAAGCGGAACTGGTTAAGGCTGAAATTTCGGCTTTTGGCTGGGATGATTACTTTATAACCATAGTTGGTGCAGGGGAAGCTCCAGAAGATAAGCCAGCTGCTGCACCACTACTGCTTGCAATAGAGCGTTCTCAACTGGACTTAAAACTTGAGGATATCTGGTATGTCGGTGATACCGACAATGACCTTGGGTGTAGTAATAAAGCAGGCACAAAAACACTGTTTATAGCAGATAATGAACTCTACAGCCGTGTTTCAGGTAATTATATTATAGATTTACATGTCCCATCAGTTGAATCTTTTTACGATTTATTGTTGCAAAATGACAGAAACACGTTAAAAGCTAACACTGGTGGGTGAGAATAACTCGCTATTAACGGTATTAAAATAATTAGAATAATTTAGTGTGAGTGAGCTATGAGCGATAAATATCAAAATGTACAAGATGTTTTTCTAAATAAAATTAGAAAAGAAAAAATGTCTGTAACGGTATTCTTAGTGAACGGCGTGAAGTTACAAGGTGTGGTGACCTGGTTTGACAACTTCTCTATGCTGCTTCGCAGAGAATCCCATGTACAGCTTGTATATAAGCATGCGATTTCGACCATTATGCCTGGAGGTCCATTAAACCTTCATGATGATAATGATGGCGAAACAAAAGCTGATACAAAAACAGAAGAATAAAAAGAACTTATGATGGCAGATAACAGGGGGGCTGACGAAGAGCGGGAAACCGCGTTTGTTATTCATCCTGACGTGCAGAATTTTAAAAACGGTGATCGGCGTTCGGTAGACGCGATGGTCGAGGAAATTTGCAGCCTGACCAAAGCAATTGAATTAGATATTGTCGGTGTGGAAACCTTTAAGGTCGCGCGCGTTCAAGCTGGATCATTTCTTGGAAAAGGGCAGCGTGAAATCGTTGCGCAGATCTGTGAAGATTTAAAGCCTAACATTGTAATCGTAAATTTCACCCTATCTCCTGTCCAACAAAGAAACCTCGAAAAATCATTCGGGGCGAAGGTTATCGACCGCACCGGTTTAATTCTTGAAATTTTTGGCGCACGCGCGCAGACAAAAGAAGGAAGACTTCAGGTTGACTTAGCCTCTTTAAACTATCAACGTTCAAGATTGGTAAGGTCATGGACGCACCTCGAAAGGCAGCGCGGCGGAGCAGGTTTTATGGGCGGCCCTGGTGAACGGCAGATCGAGATTGATAGGCGTTTGATTGATAACCGTATTACAAAGCTAAAAAAAGAGTTGGAAACAGTTAAGCGCACACGTGAGCTTGGCCGTAAAGCACGTGAAAGAGTGCCATACCCAGTCGTTGCCCTTGTAGGCTATACTAATGCTGGTAAATCTACGCTCTTTAATACTTTGACCAAAAGTGATGTTTTTGCGCAGGATTTACTCTTCGCTACCCTTGATCCTACATTGCGCCAGCTTGAGTTACCGAATGGACAAAAAGTGATATTGTCCGATACCGTTGGATTTATTTCTGATCTGCCTACACATTTGATTGCAGCTTTTCGCGCTACATTAGAAGAAACCCTACATGCTGATGTTATCTTGCATGTCTGTGATATTGCTAACCCAGATTTTAAAGCGCAGCATGATGATGTAGTCGATATCCTCACTAGTCTCGATATTGAGTATGAAACAGACCCGAGAATCATTGAGGTCTATAATAAGATTGATAATCTAGATATAGAAGATCAAGCAGACCTAAGGCGTCGAGGCAAGTTTGATGAGCGTATCGAAGCTGTCTCTGCGATAAACGGTGAGGGGCTCGACTCGCTTTTAGAAACAGTTACGCGTCTAATATCCTCATCACATAATGAAGTGTCTTTCTTGCTTTCATATGCTGATGGTGGTGCATTGTCTTGGCTTTATGATAATGGCGAAGTCTTAGGCCGTGAGGATGTTGATGGTCAGCTTAAAGTTGAAGTGCGTTTGTCGCCTGAAGATTTGTCAAGATTTACAGACCGTTATCCATATAAGCCAATAAATAGCTTTAACTAAGCTACTTGAATTCTTTTTGCTTCTGTTTGACCCATAATTGCGTCATTTCCTCAAGGGTAAGGTCGCTGATTACTTTATCTTCTTTCGAAAGATCATCTTCCATCCCATTGAAACGGCGTTCAAATTTTGTATTGCAATCTCTTAAGGCTTCTTCTGGATTGATGCCCATAATGCGCCCAAGATTAGCTACGACAAACAGCATGTCACCAAGCTCTTCACGCTTGTCCTGAAGGGAGTTAGACGCTGCCGCATCCCTAAACTCGCCGATTTCTTCTTCCAATTTATCGAGGATGTCTTCCGCTTTTGTCCATTCAAAGCCAGTTTTCGCAGCTTTTTTCTGAAGCTTTTGGGCACGTAAAAGTGAAGGGAGGGCAAGTGGAACACCATCTAACGCGCTTTTGCCTTCATAGCTTTTCTTTTCTTTGGATTTCTGCTCATCCCATATTGAATTAACGTCACTCGCACTCGTTGCGGATTTATCACCAAATACATGTGGGTGGCGATACACCATTTTTGCACTGATATCGTGTATGACATCATGAAGATCAAAATGCTGTTCTTCGCTTGCCATTTGTGCATGAAACACAGATTGAAAGAGGAGGTCGCCTAATTCTTCACGTAAATTTTGCATGTCATTATTGTCAATCGCATCTGCAACTTCATATGCTTCTTCGATTGTATGTGGGGCAATGGATTTAAAATCTTGCTCTAGGTCCCAAGGGCAGCCACCATCAGGGTTTCTGAGCTGAGACATGATTTCAATCAGATCATCGATACTGTAACGTTCATCATTCTCTAATTTTTTGACTTTAGCCATTTTATTGTGCCGGCGGATTAAATTTACCAATATTGCCAAGGAATTCCTGAGCGATTGTGCGTTCATTCCCGTGTGTTGGTGTTTTTTCACGCACATAAGGGATATGCATACGTTCTTTATCAATAAGTTCGAAATTCTCTAATACACCTTCATCATTAAAAACAACGCGGTATATTCTTTCATCCGTGATTTCGGGGTCAAGGATACCATGCTTCTTCGTTTCTTGGCCAATATAATACCAAACAAGAGTGTCGAAAGTTGATTTGATTGTTGGAGAACCAAGGGTGCGCAGCACTTCTGAACGTGTGCTTTGGCCTACTTTAATAGCTTCGATTTGGTAAGGCTCTAACAAATTCCCACGGTTCGAAATTGTAGGGGTGCAAGCACCTAATGTTCCCAAACAAAGCGTGGTAATAATAACAGAAGATATTGTTTTTCGACTCATCATTATATATGTCTACCTATAAGTACGATAATTACTAAACTCTATATACTGCCGCTTGATGGTGAAAAGCAATGTTTGGCCTGTTAAAAAGAAAAAATCCATATGAACAAAATGCTCGCTCTATATATTTTAAAGCGTTAGAGCACGCACGTTCACCTGAGTTTTATGAAGAATATGGTGTGCCAGACAGCTTTGACGGTCGCTTTGACCTTGTTGTACTACACTTATATATGATCATTACTGCGATTCTTGAGAATGAGCCAGATGAAGCCCGCGCGAAAGTATTTAACCAGACTTTGTTCGATGTCAGCTTTGAGGAAATGAAACTTAACCTGCGTGAGCTGAGTATAGGGGATATGGGTATCCCTAAACATATGAAGCGCATGATGCTTGCATTCAATGGGCGTGTACATGCTTATGATGATGCGCGTTCTAGTGGGCAGTGGGCAGCGGCACTCTCTAAAAATTTATATGGGACATTAGACCAAGTAGATGATAAGCATCTTGAAAAAATGCAAAATTACATCGAAAAGTCGATCAGCGCCCTCAACAGTCAAGAGTTTGTGAAGGGCATAATTGAGGATGCTCGCTTGAACTTTCCAAAAGCATAAATAAAGGAAGAAAAATGGACGAACAATTTCAAGAAATTGCAGAGAGTGAGTGGAGCTACTTCTTTAACGTAGAAGAGCTAAGTAAAAAGCCTGAGCAATTAACAATTTCACCTGATGAGGACGAGAGGAAGAGGCTGGAGAATCGCCTTGGTCTCGTGAAAATTGAAAAGCTAGAAGCGAACTTGAACATTACACAATCGTCGGGATCAATGACTGTCCACATTAAAGGGCAGATTGAAGCGGATTTAATACAGAGCTGCGTCGTCACTTTAGAAAATGTGCATAGCTCAGTTTCTGAAGAGTTTGAAGCATGGTACGCAGATCCAGATGCTGCCGTTTCTCTTGCTAAAGTCAAGCATGAGAAAGAGAGCAAAGCAGGGCAGGGCGAGGTGCGCATGCTGGAAGAAGAGGATGACCCAGAATATATTGTTGATGGTAAAATTGATTTAGGTGAGCTTGTAACGCAGTATCTTTCTCTTGCCATTAATCCTTATCCTCACGCTGAAGGTGTAGAGCCAGCAGACTATGCTGATAAAATGAATGCAGAAGATGATGGAATTACAAATCCATTCGCTGCGTTAAAAGGGTGGAAAGATCAATTGACGAATAAAGAGTAATGCGATTTATTTTGAATAAAAGTGCATAATTTTCTTGCGCTTTTACAGGAAATTCGTTATTTACCTGTTTCGTTTTGTAACACAAAAGATAAAAAGGGTTTTCAGCAATGGCTGTTCCAAAGAGAAAAACTACTAAATCCAAGCGTAATATGCGCCGCGCGCATGATGCTCTTTCTGTTGAGAACTGGGTTGAAGATGGTAACACAGGCGAGCCTAAGCGTCGTCACCACATCGACCTGAAAACAGGTACATATAAGGGCAAGCAGGTTATTGAAGCCCGCGACTAGATCGTGTTTAATATCCCGTGACGTATTTAACCTCGCGGGGTATATCATCTCGTGATAAAGAGGGCTCCTCTTTTGACTTTACCAATAACAATAGCTTTGGATGTAATGGGGGGCGATCATGGCCCTGATAGTGTTCTGCCCGGTGCAGAGCTAGCGCTTGCGCGCCATCCAGGCATAAAATTTCTTCTTTTCGGCGACGAAAAAATCATCAATAACTATTTGCAGAAGAAACCTAAGCTTGCAGCAGTGAGTAAGGTCTTTCATGCTGAGCTTACAATTAAGGGCGATGATAAACCCTCTGCTGCACTTCGTGCCAGTAAAGGCACATCAATGCGTCTTGCTATTGAGGCCGTAAAGGATAAAAAAGCGCATGTAGTTGTTTCTGCAGGAAACACTGGCGCTCTTATGGCGCTTGCTAAGCTTATTCTAAAAACTGTTCCGGGTATTCATAGGCCAGCAATTGCGAGTGTTTTTCCAACTATGGATAAAGACACAGTCATGCTAGACCTTGGCGCTAATGTGCTTGTTGATTCAGAAAACCTTGTTCAGTTCGCCGTTTTGGGCTCTGTCTTTGCAAAATCTAGAGGTGTTGAAAAGCCAACTGTTGGTCTTTTGAATGTAGGTTCAGAAGAGACTAAAGGCCCAGACCATGTGAAAGGCGCAGCAGCTATCCTCTCTCGTGTTGAGTTTCCAGGCCAGTATTATGGTTTTGTTGAGGGGGATGATATTACAAAGGGGACAGTAGATGTAGTTGTCTCTGATGGCTATGCTGGGAATATTGCCCTTAAATCTGCAGAAGGTGTAGGAAAGCTAACAAGCTATCTTTTTAAATATTATATGATGCGCGATCCAATCGCGATAATCGGCAGTCTTTTCTCCTTTGGTGCTTTAAAGCGTATTAAAAACAGGATTGATCCACGCCGTTATAATGGTGGGGTGTTTTTAGGTCTAAACGGCCTATGTATAAAAAGTCACGGCGGCTGTGACCCATTAGCATTCTCAAGTGCTGTATCCTTAGCGTCAGAGCTAGCGACAAATGGCTACGTTGAAAAAGTAGCTGAGGATATAAATAACCTAATACAGCAGGAAACCTTCCTTTCGGAAGAGACTGTGTAATATTACTAATAATAAACTCAACTTAATGGGTAGTGGAAAGACACGAAAAATGGCTATACGCTCAAAAATACTCTCAACCGGTTCATACCTTCCAGAAAAGGTCTTAACGAATGCAGATCTTGAAAAAATGGTTGATACATCCGATGAATGGATTGTGCAGCGCACAGGCATTAAACAGCGCCATATTGCTGCTGAGGGACAATATACAAGTGATTTGGCCATTGCTGCGGCAAAGCAAGCCTTAGAGCGCTCTGGTCTTGATGGCGGCGATATTGATGCAGTGATTGTTGCAACAGCTACACCAGATAAAACATTTCCAGCCGTGGCTGTTAAGGTGCAAGCTGCAATAGGTGCATCTCGTGGCCCTGCATTTGATGTTGAAGCGGCTTGTAGTGGGTTTATCTATGCATTAGGCATAGCGGACAATTTCATCAAAGCTGGCCAAGTGAAGCGTATTATGCTGATCGGAGCGGAAAAAATTTCTGCTGCTGTGGACTGGACGGACCGTACAACATGCGTTTTGTTTGCTGATGGTGCAGGCGCAGTTATTTTAGAGGCCACAGAAGAAGAGGAGGGGGTTATCTCAACACACCTTCATGCGGACGGTAAGTATTCTGAAATTTTAAATACTACAGGCGGGCCATCGACAACGGGTACGATCGGACATATTTATATGGAAGGACGTGAGGTTTTTAAGCATGCCGTAACATTCCTATCCGAAGTTGTTCAGGAAACGCTCGAGCATAATGATATCAAACCAGAAGAACTTGATTGGCTTATTCCTCACCAGGCTAATATGCGTATTATCGAATCGACTGCGAAAAAATTGAATATGGGTATGGATCGTGTCGTCACGACGGTTGATCACCATGGTAATACATCGGCGGCTTCTATACCGCTTGCTCTTGATGAGGCTGTAACGGATGGGCGTGTTAAGCGTGGACAATTGCTTCTTCTTGAAGCTTTGGGTGGTGGCTTAACGTGGGGATCTGCGTTGGTGCGTTTTTAATTTTGGTTGTTTACCCATTGAAAATGAATCATTTTTTGGGATTACTTTACTCAAATAATTGACGCATTTGCGTTAAAACGTTACTCTTAATATATACAAATAATGTTAAAGGGACATGCGAATGCAAAACCGTACAATCACACGTGCCGACCTGGCTGACGCTGTTTGCGATGAGGTTGGTCTATCGCGTAATGAATCAGCTGACCTTGTTGAATCGATTCTAGACGAGATTTCTGGTGCACTTGTAGCGGGTGACACAGTGAAAATTTCATCTTTCGGCAGCTTCTCTGTAAGAGAGAAGGGCGAGCGTATAGGCCGTAATCCTAAAACTGGCGTTGAAGTGCCAATCTTGCCACGTAAGGTTTTAGTATTTCGTGCGTCACATGTTCTTAAAGACCGTATCAATAGCGAATCTTAAGTGCATTAGTTTTTGTAGTAACGTAAAATTATAATAATAAAAAGGGAATGCGACTATGCAAAGCCGGCAGTTCGCTAATTCATCCAGTTCTAAAAATAAAGAATCTAAGACCGATTCAAGTGAACAAGCACGTGCGCAAAGTGGCGTAGAAAAACAAACGCCGCGCCGTGTGAGAGCTTCTAAAAAATCTGCGTCTGCGTTTAGAACTATTAGCGAAGTTGCAACGGAACTAGATGTGCAGCAGCATGTTTTGCGTTTTTGGGAAACTAAATTCTCTCAAATTAAACCTTTAAAAAGAGGTGGAGGTCGCAGATATTACCGCCCTGAGGATATGGACCTCCTTAAGCGTATACATCATTTGCTCTACACAGAAGGTTACACGATAAAAGGTGTACAAAAGCTTTTACGTGAACAAGGTAAAAAAGCGTTTGTTGAACAAGCCAAAGAGCTTCCTCAAACAGCGAATGATCAAGCAGCTCTTTCTAACGCATCAACAACTCCACAATCAAAGACAACTGAGCAAGTTAAAGTTGAACCTGTTATTCAAGAAAAAGAAGTTGTTAAAACGGTTGTTAAGACAGCACTAAGCGAAAAGCAAAAGGCTGATCTTAGAAACACGCTTGAAGAACTTAAAGAGCTTCGTAAGATCGTTAAAGGCGATTAATATACTCATTCATTTATATATCTAAGACGGAACGTGGCGCAGTCTGGTAGCGCACTTGCATGGGGTGCAAGGGGTCGGAGGTTCAAATCCTCTCGTTCCGACCAATATTTTCAAGGGGTTAGAGAATTTTCTTGTTTTGAGTTTTGTAGAAAATGTGCGCCGTGTGCCATGTAGTATGCCATTGACTATTTATTATAGGTTTATCTTCTAAATTGTCGTCTTATAAAAAAAATTCTAAATTCTCTGAAAATACTATTGATGAGGTAATCAGAATTTTAGATTTAGACGCGGGTTGCAAAGACCAAATTTGGTCGCGCCTAAATTTTACAAAGCAAAGTTTTGATAAGCCCAGCCCTACTCAATTAGGAACAACCCCCTCAAAAGTTACAGCCCATACGAAAGATGTTCACCAAAAAGTTCGTGCATCCCTAGAGGCTCTTGAAATTTTTCAAGAAGAAGTGCAGTCGCATCAGCTTGAGGCTTTTGTTCCTAAATTAAATAAAGACCAAGTTGCGGTTGAAGCGTTACGTGAAGGATCAAAGAACCCAGCAATAAGCAGTGGCTTAATTGGCTGGGGTGCTTCTCGTCCTTTTGATACTGATCTTTCAAGTGCAATATCAGCATTGCAAAAATTAGAGGCGCATTTTGAGGTTGCCTATAAATTGTTTTCTGTTTCCGGCAGAGGCGAAAACAAGGAAACCCAAAAGCGTACAAACCAATTAATTTTAAGTTTTTGCGGTATATATAAAGAATTTACAGGAAAAGTCCCTATGGCTTGGGATACAGGTTCATCAGCAAACAATGCCGGAAAAATTTATGGAACAATAATTCCATTTTTACAGACATTGTTATCCCAGACAAATTATTCAAGAAGCACATCTGAACAGGCTTTACAGCAAAAGCTGGAAAGGCTGAGAGACGAAACAAAAGATTTAGACATTTGGAAAAGCAGTAAAAACCCAAAATAAACTTTTACTGCACGGATTTTTAACCGATTCAATTTTGTGAAAATAATAGCCTCATAACACCTCTTAACAGAAAAGGAGATATTATGAGGCAACAAGAAACCTTAAAAAACTTCGACTATTTGCCAGATTCAGCGCACGTTAGGCAACCTGTTGTAGAAGCATTATACGCTTGCTCTAGCGCAACATTATGGAGGCGAGTAAAAGCTGGATTGATTCCCAAGCCTAGGGATTTGGGGCCAAGAATAACCGCCTGGAATGTTGGTGAGTTACGTGCAGACCTCAAAAAATTGGAGACTGCGTGATGCCCACTGTAAAAAAGAAAAACCCCAGCGGTGGCAACCGCGACGGGGCTATAAAATCTCATTCACCTCAATCTACCAGTATCATTTTAGCTGAACAAGATGTAATTGCGGACTTTATGCAAGCCCTCAATCAAGCAGGCTTGTTCACGAAAGG
>Ga0208837_1000103_pt1 | contig 14881 bp, 17 predicted proteins | sample DeeseametaMP0327_FD_184214 | JGI IMG/M metagenome (GOLD analysis project Ga0208837, IMG submission 184214) | Marine microbial communities from the Deep Atlantic Ocean - MP0327 (SPAdes) | ecosystem: Environmental > Aquatic > Marine > Oceanic | place: East of Recife, Brazil, South Atlantic Ocean...
CGTTAAACTAACAAGCATAAGTTTAAAAAAATTAGGTGGTGTGTGCGCTGAAATTATGAATATAGGCACAAAGATGGGTGTTAAAGTCAAAGGTCCCATCCCACTTCCTGTGAAACGGCTAAACGTTGTTACTAGAAAATCTCCATGTGGCAGCGGCACGGCAACTTATGAAAAATGGGAAATGAAAATACACAGACGAATTATTGATATTAGTGCGGATGATAAAGCAATTCGCCAACTCATGAGATTAAAAATTCCTGATAATGTTTATATCGAATTATCTCTTACGTAGCCAGACTTTTTATTATGGATTTAGAGTGTGATGTTATGGTTGATGAATCTAACATTGAAACGAATGATGATGGTCCTACCGATAATGTTACAGAAACTGAAAAATTTGATGTTATTTACGCTTGTTTAAGGTGTAATACAAAAGTAAGCAGTTCTGAATTAAATAGACTCCCAGAAATAAAATGCATTTGCGGATTCAGAGTTTTTACCAAAGTAAGACCACCAATTGTCAAAACTGTAAAAGCGATATAGAACTATCTATCAATTTTATACGAGTGTTTTTTCTTAAGATGGTCACGCATTTCTAACATACTATGGAAATTTTCGTTACATTCCTTACAATCGTATGGTGAATCCTTGAAATGAGTTATTTCTTGGTGGTGCATAAGATCTTTGTGTTGCGAAAATTTTTTCTGGCATAGTTCACATTGAAATTTTTTAAAGAATATCATTTTCTATCTATCTGTGATTTTTGATTATCCCAGCAGTTTTTACATAAATGTCCCTTTATTTTCCAATGTTTTTTTGCATTGTATCTGATAAAACCAAGTTTGCTACCACAAACACTACAAAAATCTCTTTTTTTGTTAAAATCCAACTCCTTTTCATCAAAGCATTTTTTGCAAAGTAAGCCTTCCATGTCCCATTGTAGCCGTGGTTCCCACAAATCAGTAACTTTGCTTTTTACTCCACAGCTAATACATTTTTTTATTATAGACGCATCATAAGATTCCTGCATTTTATCTAAATAACAATCACTACATAGTGGAGATTTTACACCCCATTCTCTTTTCGCCTTATTTTTATGAGTAATTTGTTTGTTGCAAATAGTACAATGTGCTGGTTTGCGACTAAAAATACCCATATGCATCTTATTTTTTAAAAATATAATATTCTTTGCAGTTAACTTTAATCATAGAAAAATTGATTTTAGAAAATTATACTATTATTAAATCTCGTTTAGGATTTTTTCAACTGCCTGACTAGCGTTTATTATACCACGTTTTTTGGCATATTTTTCGATCAATTTGTATTGTTCTAAATCACAACAGATTGGCATTGTTCTTTTTGTCATATCCAAACATATTTTTTTTAATTAATATCCTTTACTCTTTGAGTATTTCAAAAAGTATTAGATAGGCAACAAAGAATTTCTATTGTGAAAAAACGTCAGATCTTAGTAATTGGTAATAATGATAATGGTTGTACGCCAGAATCAGAAAAACTTGCGTATGATGTTGGATCAGAAGTCGCAAAATCCAACTCCGTTTTGATAACTGGTGGACTTGGTGGAGTGATGCGTGCAGCATGCCGTGGTGCACAAGAATCTGGCGGCACAACTGTCGGAATAATTCCTCAAGATGATTCGTCTCATGCAAACGAATTCTGTGACATAGTAATTCCTTCTGGCATGGGTCTTACACGTGATTTTTTGAATGCACTTTCAGCAGATGGTGTTATAGTTATTGGAGGTGGTTCTGGGACATTATCAGAAATTTGTGCCGCATATATGCACAAAAAACCTATTGTTGCACTAAAAAATTCTGGTGGAATTGCAGCAAAATATGCCGACGGATATTTAGACCACAGAAAAAATGTAAAAATTGTTGGTGTTGAAACTCCTCAACAAGCAATAAAATACATTTTAGAACAGATTAACACATAGATAATAAAAGAGGATCAGGTTCATAAAACGTACCATGTTTATTAGATAATTTTTTTAACTCTTCTACAATTTTTTGCATGCCTATTTCTTTTGCAGTATCAAATAATGGTTTTTTCAGTCCAAGTCCTAGGTTTGCAGCCTTTTCAATCTCATCAATATCACTAGCATTGTTTGTGACAAGCCATGCTGCATTATTCAGAATGTTTGCAATGATTTGCACAGGATCACATTTTTGGGCTAATTCCTCTGAAAGCGGTATTCTTTCATATTTATCATCAGAATATTTGTAGAAACCTTCACCACTTTTTTGTCCCAGTTTTTTTTCATTGAACAGTTGCTCAATAGTTGGGTGTGGCAAAATTACTTTTTTATCTCTCGTATGCATTTCTACAGTTGCCTTATGAATAACATCCAATCCTGTAAAGTCAGCCAATTCAAAGATACCCATTGGGAATCCAAGTCTGAATTTCACCGCAGAGTCAAGTTCAGTTTGTTGGATTTTTTGTCTTTCCATTACATAGCAGGCTTCGTGAACAAGTGGTATGAAAAGCCTGTTCACAATAAACCCCGGGACATCCTTTCTACAAGTAACAGGTATCTTGTTAACAGATTTCACGAAATTAATTATAAGTTCAGTAATATCATTTGAAGTTTCTTGTCCAGGTATTACTTCAACTAGCTTCATTAGTAGAGGTGGATTGAAAAAGTGTATTCCAATAAATTTTTTCGGTCTAGAGATCGTATTTGCAATTTCTGTTATGGGTAGTGTACTGGTGTTTGATGCAAAAACAACCTGATCACCAGCGATCTTATCCAGTTCTGCATATACCTTTTTTTTAAGATCCATTATCTCTGGAACTGCTTCTATTACTAAATCACAATTATGAACAGCATCCTTCAAATCAATTATTGGTTTGATTCTTGAAAATATTTCATCTCGTTCATTTTCAGAAATTTTTTCTTTTGAGACAAGCTTATCCAAACTCCATTTTATTTTTTCCATTGCTTTGTCTAAGAATTGTTGTTCAATATCTCTGAGCACTACATTATAACCGGCCATTGCAGAAACTTGAGCTATTCCATGACCCATTATTCCGGAACCTAATACAGTAATGTTTTTAATTTCCATACCGTCCAAGAAAATTGATATCCTTTATAATATGTTTCATGATTACGAAAAATATGGGTATGTTTGGTAAAAAAGCTAAGAATGAAACAAAATGTGATGTTTGTGATTTAGAATTACCAACTCCTGAACGATTAGACCGACATAAAAAAAAGGCACATGGTAATGTTCCAGAAAAAAAAATGGATGATTCTGGAGGCAATATAGGCGAAGGTGGCTTGTGGTAGTTTATTTAGTGTAAAAAAATTGGTAGATAATTATGGAGGAGATGAAAGATTCAAAAAAATATGGGCTTATGTTTCTCTTCATATTTATTGCAGCTTTCATAATCATGGCAACTCTCCTATTCCCATTTTGGAATTTAATTCGAGAAGATGTTTATGAAGAAGTTGAAATCATGGGAAAATGGTCTACATGGTATGGCACTATGTGCAGTGTGGACACTTCAGATAATATTCCTAAAACAATTGATAACTGTGATAAGGAAATAGGTGATATTGTTACTATAAAATATGGCAAAGACCTTGCATATGCAGAAATTGTTAACCCTTAATGATTTAGTTTATACTTTATTCCTAATTAATTAGAATATGGATTGCATTTTTTGTAAAATTGCTAACAAGGAAATTCCATCTAAAATAATCACAGAAACCAACAAGTCTATTGCATTTTTAGACGCATTTCCATTATCACGAGGACATACATTGGTAATTCCAAAATGCCATTACGAAAAAGTTCAAGATATGACAGATATGGATAATACTGACTTGTTTAACACTGTGCACAAAGTAATTTCCAAAGTGGATAAACTTACAGGCGCCACACTGTTAGCAATACATAACGGTAAAGACAGCGGGCAAGAAATACCACACGTTCACGTCCATTTAATACCACGACAGCCATCTGATCATGCTGGTCCTGTACATAGTATGTTTAAAGATAGACCAAAACTCTCCGATGAAGAATTAGATGAATTGTATGCTAAAATAAAGAGCAGTTAATTAGCGCGGATAGATTTTTCTTCCAGATTTTTTCTCGTTAACTTGAATTGCCTTTGTGGGACATGTTTCAGCAGCATCCATTATTTTTCCCTCTGATGCGCCATGTTGGTTATGAACTTGTGATTTGGGATTCATCATGACATTTTTATCAACAACAAAAACATTTGGTGCAATAGTTTCACAACTACAACAACCAATGCATAAACTCTTGTCTACGTCTACGTCTAAATCATGTTTAAATACATTTGCTTGATTATCCTGGTATTTCTTTTTGGGTTTTGGATTAACATTTTCTTGGCTCTCATCCCAAAACGCTTTTCCAAGGTCATTCTTTTCAGATTTTTTCTTGGTTCTAAGTTCATAATCTTTCCAAAATGTTGTTTCATATTGTCGCCAAAAGTTTTCATCCATTTCAAAATCTTTTGTAAATCTACTCCAATCTTCCTCTGGATTATGTTGACGATCGTTATAACTTGACTTTTTTTGTGTTGATTTATTTCTATCATTATAATTTTTTAGCCTGTTTTCACCTTTTAAGAAATGATATGCTTCTAATACATTCTTGAATCTTCTACCATCTTTTTCATTCTTATTTCTGTCTGGATGTAATTTTAACGACAATTTTCGATATGCGTATTTAATATCGTCAAAAGTGGCATCTGAACTCAGCATTAAAATTTGCGTTGCTTCGGTTCTATTCATACTATCTTAATTCATTAATATTTTAAAAAGAATTCCAAAGATTTCAAGGTATTTTAGAAATAACTTTTGATCTGAGATCTGATTCGTACCACACTGTCTTTGGTTTTCTATTATTTTTTGAATAAAAATTCACGGCTAAATGTGAAAAAACTGAATTTTTTCTGATTGAACCATGAGTATGTAGTATTTTTGGTGGAATGTAAACTACATCACCATTACTCAATTTAATCATTTTAGTTTTTGAGATTTTGAATTTTGAAATACCACTACCGATTTTTTTATAATAAACTAGACTACCGTTACCCTTAGTTACAATAAGCAGTTGGCCACCAGTATGAAAATGAAGTTTGGTTCTAGATGATTTTTTAAATATTACATGATACATATCATGCTCATTTGGTTTTGTAATACCTGAGATTTCATGAAGTTCTACTGGGCCAGTAAAGTAGTCTGTTTTTACTTTTTTGACTGGTGAGGATAAAATATTACTTTTTTTCAACTGTTATTAATAATAAATACATTAATCATAAAAAACTATACCATATAACAGAGTGATAGTGGATTGAGCAACACGGAATACAAAATTAGAACAGTGGTCTTACGACCCATATTAGACCCAGATGATGCACAACAAATTGTTGAAAATAGAAAAACATCACTTTTTAGAAGCATGCTACAAAAACCCAAAAAAACCGAAGTGCATATTCATTCGTTAAAACTGTCATATGAAGCATTTTTAATTTTATCAGGAAAGTATAATGCAAATTTTTACCGTAAGACTGTTCATACAATTAATGTTGAACCCATTGTTAGAGAAATAATTGTTGGTGATAATGTATTTCCAATTAAGAAACGAAGGTTCCTGACGAAAAGAAAAAACCAAATTGATTTGGAGTTAGAGGAGCATGCATATATTGATGATGAACAGGAGATTGCATTTGATCATCACGGCAAGGAAATCAAAATGCCATACAAAATGAGTTCAAGACTAATTGAGAGTTATCCAAGACGTACGTTAGAAAAAACAAAAGATAATGTAAAAAAACCTGAAATTACTTATGATGCTGCAGTAGCAAGGTTAACCTCAAAATTAAAGAAGTCTGTTTCAATTGGAAGGCGTAATCTGGAGGAGAAAGTTACAATAAATGAAATAATTGAACTGTATGTACCAATTTATGAGGCAAGATTAATTGGTCCTAAAAAAAATGTGCGTCTCATGCGAATAGATAGTATAAGAAAAAAAGTATTGTAATATTACTTGATAAGTTTCATAAACTTCGGTTCATCCTGTAACGAATCAAAAAATTCATCTTCAATGGCCCATTTTTTGATTGTTTTTCGATCTTTTTTGGCTGCTTGTTCTAATAGATATAATGCCTTATCTACATTAGAGATAGCAGCATTACTTCGTGCCATTGCATAGAGTACACTGACGTTATCATTGTGCATCTGCAATAATTTATCAAAAATTTCTAACGCTCTTTCATGTTTTCCTAACTCTGCTAATTCCATTCCCTTATGAAAAAACGCATCCATATGTTTTGGATGTTTTCGATAAATGTTCTCAAAACAGTTTAAGGCTTCTTCATGTTTTTTCATCTTTCCTAACACAATACCCCTGTAAAATGCTGTATTCACATTTCCTGAATCACATTTTAATGCTTCATCCAAACTTTGTATTGCCTCTTCATGTTGTAACAACTTGTCGTAAAGTACACCCTTATTGTAATGCGCTGCCGCATATTTTGGGTCTATTTCTATAGCTTTATTGTAATATTCGAGCGCATCACTGGTATTACCTTGCTCCGCGAGTGCAATACCTCTGTTATTAATTGCTGCAATATATTTTGGATTAATCTCAAGCACTTTGTCAAAACAAGTAATTGCATCTTGATATTTCCTTAATTGATTTAATGCAAGACCCTGATTATACAGTGCATCAGTATTTTTTGGATCTTGCTTTACAATCTTTTTGAAGAGTGGAATTGCAGACTTTGGTTGCCTTTTCTCCATAAATGACATTGCTTGATAAAGTAAATCTTCAGTTTTTTCTTTGCTAGCAAAAAATATCATAAGTATCAGTGAATGCTATGTTAATTTATTTTTTAAACTTTGTAAGAAATTCATCCGTAGATTTTGCCAAATTAGCGATATCAGATTTAGTGTGTACATCTGAAAATGCACCAAGTTTTCCTGGTAAAAAGAAAATTCCATCCTTAGCAATCATGTGAAAATGATAATCATGTAATTTTTTTATGTTACATTTGGCAGCATCAGCTGCATTGTTAATTTCATACGTTGAATCACTCAAAAAGTGTGTTAAAAACAATGAACCAATTCCAGTTGTAATTACACTTCCACCAAATTTTTTGTCAAGCATTTTTCTAGTTTCAATTCCAAAACTGTTTAATTTCTTATAAAGTAAATTACCTTTATTTTTGATTGTAGTAAGCATGGTGCTACCTGCCATCATTGTCAGCGGATTTGCAGAAAATGTTCCACCACCGATATATGCACGATCCGTTTTTGAGAATATTGATGTACTTGCATATTTCATTAGTTCATTTTTACCACAAATAACACCAATTGGAAACCCGCCACCAACTATTTTTCCAAGAGTTACCAAATCAGGGTCAAGTTTCATCGTATTGTAAAGGCAGCCAAATCTAAATCTAAAACCAGTGACAATTTCATCTAGAATGAATAATATGTTATTTTTATGACAAAATTCCTGTATACCTAACAAGTATTCCCTTGTAGCAGGAATACATCCACCCCCACCCAAAACTGGTTCAATAATAATAGCTGCCAAATCATTTTTTTTCGTTTTCAAAATTTTGACTGATTTTTCTAAATTATTGTAAGGCAATGATATTATGTGCTTTTCATCAGTTAAACCACTACTTTCAGACTTGTGGAATGGCCAATTGATTGTTTTAAGTAAATCCGTAGTGTAACCATGCCATCCACCATCAATTTTAGCAATTACTTTTCTTTTTGTTATGGTTCTAGCAAGCCTAACAGCATACATTGTAGCTTCTGTTCCAGTTGATGCATAACGGATTTTTTCAGCTACTGGAACAGCCTTTGAAATTTTTTCTGACAAATCAATCGAGTTTTTACTAACTGTTCCATGGATCCAACCATTATCAAGTTGCATTCGTACATTGGTTCTAACATTTTTTGGTGAGTGACCTAAAATAAGGCTCCAGTGACCCATCCAATAATCAACATATTTGTTAGAGTCCACATCAATCAGAAACTTTCCGCTTGAGGATTTAGTTATAAACGGATAAGGCTCAAAGAATCGTATATTGTGATGAACACCATTAACATGTAATTTTTTAGATTTTTTAAAAAGTTCTGCCGACTTTTTTGTCTTTATTTTATAAGATTTTAGATCATTTTTTATCATTTCTAAACACTGCTTTTTGTAATATATTACTGATCGATAAGATCATGTTTTTTTAAAATTTTTTTGAATGGTTTATATGTATTCAATCAATCTCAACTTTTGCATACGTAACGCAAGAGCGGCGCTTGTGATGAAGTATGGTATTGGACCATTTTATGATTTACAGGCCTCCAGTTACGCATACAAAATGTGGATTTGACCAAATGATCAAATCTGAAATGTGAAGATTATGTGCATTCCGTTAATTCCAATAATATCATAGTAGATACTTCTAAGATTCAGAATCCGGTTGATCCTGCCGGACCTGACTGCTATCGGATTGATACTAAGCCATGCGAGTCTTTGTAGTAATACAAGGCAGACGGCTCAGTAACACGTAGTCAACCTACCCTATGGACAAGAATAATCTCGGGAAACTGGGCATAATTCTTGATAGATCATAATGCCTGGAATGGTTTATGGTTAAAATGATTCGTCGCCATAGGATGGGACTGCGGCCTATCAGCTTGTTGGTGAGGTAATGGCCCACCAAGGCGATTACAGGTACGGGCTCTGAGAGGAGAAGCCCGGAGATGGGTACTGAGACACGGACCCAGGCCCTATGGGGCGCAGCAGGCGAGAAAACTTTGCAATGTGCGAAAGCACGACAAGGTTAATCCGAGTGATTTCTGCTAAAGAAATCTTTTGCCAGTCATAAAACCACTGGTGAATAAGGGGTGGGCAAGTTCTGGTGTCAGCCGCCGCGGTAAAACCAGCACCTCAAGTGGTCAGGATGATTATTGGGCCTAAAGCATCCGTAGCCGGCTTTGTAAGTTTTCGGTTAAATCCATGTGCTCAACGCATGGGCTGCCGAAAATACTGCATGGCTAGGGAGTGGGAGAGGTAGACGGTACTCAGTAGGAAGGGGTAAAATCCTTTGATCTATTGATGACCACCTGTGGCGAAGGCGGTCTACCAGAACACGTTCGACGGTGAGGGATGAAAGCTGGGGGAGCAAACCGGATTAGATACCCGGGTAGTCCCAGCTGTAAACGATGCAGACTCGATGATGCATTGGCATAATAGCCAGTGCAGTGTCGCAGGGAAGCCGTTAAGTCTGCCGCCTGGGAAGTACGTACGCAAGTATGAAACTTAAAGGAATTGGCGGGGGAGCACCACAAGGGGTGAAGCCTGCGGTTCAATTGGAGTCAACGCCAGAAATCTTACCCGGAGAGACAGCAGAATGAAGGTCAAGCTGAAGACTTTACCAGACAAGCTGAGAGGTGGTGCATGGCCGTCGCCAGCTCGTGCCGTGAGATGTCCTGTTAAGTCAGGTAACGAGCGAGATCCCTGCCACTAGTTGCTATCATTATTCTCAGGAATAGTGGGGCGAATTAGTGGGACTGCCGTTGTTAAAACGGAGGAAGGAAGGGGCTACGGCAGGTCAGTATGCCCCGAAACTCTGGGGCCACACGCGGGCTGCAATGGTAGTGACAATGAGTTCCAAACTCGAAAGAGAGTGGCAATCTCTAAACGCTACCACAGTTATGACTGAGGGCTGTAACTCGCCCTCACGAATATGGAATCCCTAGTAACCGCGTGTCATTACCGCGCGGTGAATACGTCCCTGCTCCTTGCACACACCGCCCGTCGTTTCATCGAAGTTTGCTTTTAGCGAGGTGATGTTTAATTGGCATTATCGAACTTGAGGTAAGCGACGAGGGAAAAGTCGTAACAAGGTGTCCGTAGGGGAACCTGCGGACGGATCACCTCCTTAGAAAGAATTACGGAAAGCACATAATCTTTGCATCACCATCGATGCAATACATCATGAAAATGATGTATGAAGGATGTAGCAGGTCTCCACCGGGGGCTTGCAATGATCGTCATGTATAGTCGTGTATTATGTGGCCGTATATGCTGGTGTAAAGACGCCAGTAAGTGGATTGCTAGGCTTGAGGAGAGATGAAGGACGTGGCAAGCTGCGATAAGCCCGGGGTAGGCGCACGCGACCTTTGATCCCGGGATGTCCGAATGAGAATCTTGTTTTTTAAACACTCCGTTGCAATGGCAGCGGAGATCGAACCGTCGGAATTGAAGCATCTTAGTACGACGAGGAAAAGAAATCAATTGAGATTTCCCAAGTAGTGGCGAACGAAACGGAAATAGCCCAAACTGAATCTGTTATGGTAACATATCAGAGATGTGGTGTTTTGGTTATGATATTACGATCCTAGAATACAGCTGAAGTGTTCTGGAACGTACCGGCGAAGTGGGTGATACCCCCGTAAGCGAAGTAGTATAGGATCTTATCATGACCCGAGTAGCTGTCCTTGGCAGTGGGCAGTGAATATAGGTGAAAGTAGTATCTTAGGCTAAATATTTCTCAAGACCGATAGTGAACTAGTACCGTGAGGGAAAGCTGAAAAGAACCCCGGAAGGGGGCTGAAAAGCGCATGAAACTTACTGGTTACAGACGTGCATGGCATGAAAGGTGATTTTTTCATACTGGAGGTTCTAGCAATAGAGCTAAAGGTTTGGAGGTCAAATCATCAGTGTCATGCGTTCCGTCTCGAAACACGGGCCAGGGAGCTTATTGTCATGGCAAGTCTAAGCCCTTAAAGGTGAAGGCGAAGGGAAACCGAGTTCTCGCAACTTTTGTGAGGAGAAGCGTGTGAAAGTGCGTTGAGTCATGGCGGTAAGGCTAGAAGCCAGTCGATCTATTCCTGAGCAAGCTGAAGGTGGGCGAAAGCCCGCTGGAAGGCTGTAGCAGTTCTGACGTGCAAATCGTTTGTGTGACTTGGGAATAGGGGTCAAGAACCAATCTAGACTGGCGATCGCTAGTTCCAACCGAAGCGTCTCGCAGGGCGTCCTCTGTGGAGATAGCATTTCCTGTAGAGCACTGATCTTTTGGTATGGGGGAGAAATCCCTCGCCATCATTTCAAACTCCGAATGGATATGCATCGTAGAAGCAGGGAGACGGGTTCGTGTGACGTAAGGTTCACGACCGAAAGGGGTTTAACCCAGACTGAAGTTAAGGTCCCCAAATTTTTGCTAAGTGTCAAGCCAAAGGGCGTGTTCGCGCCAAGACAGCAGGGAGGTAAGCTCAGAAGCAGCTATCCTTTAAAAAGTGTGTAACAACTTACCTGCCGAGCGTGGGCGCCCCGAAAACGGACGGGGCTAAAGCAAAGTACCGATACTTCAGATACTTGTTAATTTACAAGTCATGGTAGGTTGGCGTAGTGATTGGGTCGAAGCAGGGCAGTGATGTCCTGTGGACCGATTTCTATTGCAGATCCTGGTGGCAGTAACAGCATAGTAGAGTGAGAACCTCTACCACCGCAAGCGCAAGGGTTTCCAGGCAATGCGTTATCAGCCTGGAGTTAGTCGATCCTAAAAATTACCTCAACAGAGTAATTTGAATGGGAAACTGGTTAATATTCCAGTACCTTGCAAACACGTTATCATCTATATGATTTGCTTCTAGATAGGGAGTGTAGAACCATCGTTTTATCTAACTGTTCAAGATTCAGGGAGTGTCGTAATGACGAGAACTGATTTGAGGCAGGAATGGCTTTGCGTTAGCAGAGTTTTCCCAAATCCAGGAGACCTTGAAAGCTCGTATAGAAAGTGTTTGTGATGATCGTACCGAGAACCGACACAGGTGCGCTGGCTTAGAAAGCTAAGGTGCTACGGGTATACCGTATGGCGAGGGAATTCGGCAAATTAGTCCTGTAGCTTCGGTATAAGGGATGCCTGCTGTTTTAATGAGGAATTGGGACAGCAGGTTGCAATGACTAGGGGGTTCCGACTGTTTAATAAAAACACAGGTGACTGCTAGTCCGAAAGGATTTGTATAGTCACTGAATCCTGGCCGGTGCAGGTACCTAAAACTTGGGTTCAACCGAGCTAAGGGCCTGTTAACGCCGGGAGTAACTCTGACTCTCTTAAGGTAGCCAAATGCCTTGTCGGGTAAGTTCCGACGCGCATGAATGGAACAACGAGAGCCCCACTGTCCCCGCCTACAACCCGGTGAAGCCACATAAGGTGGACGAACAGTCCATCATCTTCCATCGGGGAGAGAAGACCCCGTGGAGTTTTACTGCAGCTTGTGCTTGTAGTATAGTAAGGATTACATAGTGTATCTGGTAGCCATGCCTGAATTTCTTTGGGAATTCAGTGAAGCGACGATGTAACACCAGATTATTCTTGCAGTACTTCTTATCTGATGCAAATCAGAAACAGGTGCTGGTAGGCAGTTCGGCTGGGGCGGCACCCCTTTGAAAAGATATCAAAGGGGCCCAAAGTTTAGTTCAAACGGGTCAGAAATCCGTTGAAGAGGGCAAAGCCAAAAACTAGACTGACAGGATTTCCAAACGCACGGAATTCTGAGACGAAAGTCTGGCTTAGCGATCCTTCGTGTGCCCACTATTGGGGCCCGGAGGTGACAGAAAAATTACCCCAGGGATAACAGGCTCGTCGCGGGCGAGAGCTCCTATCGACCCCGCGGTTTGGTACCTCGATGTCGGCTTTTCCTATCCTGGTCCTGCAGCAGGGGCCAAGGGTGAGGCTGCTCGCCTATTAAAAGGGAACATGAGCTGGGTTTAGACCGTCGTGAGACAGGTCGGTCTCTGCCTGATGGAAGCGCGGCTGTCTGAGGGGAAGTTGCTCTCAGTACGAGAGGAACAGAGCAACGTGGCCACTGGTCTACCGGTTGTCTGATAAGGCAGGCCGGGCAGCTAAGCCATTTGGAGTAAGTGCTGAAAGCATCTAAGCACGAAATCCATCCCGAGACAAGACAGCCTTTCGTAAGATGAAGGTTCGCAGAAGAAGACTGCGTTGATAGGATGGATGTGTAGATCACAAGCTTCGGCGAGTGATGAGCATGCCATTACTAATAGACCAACACATCAGCACGGCCACTTACATAGAGACTATACATGACGATTCATATTTTTAATTGGTTTGAAGTAAAAAACCAATTACTAAGATTATATGTGGTAATTAATTTTTCTAAATAGCTGTGGGGGAAGTGCGTAAGAATGAATCTGCACGAGGGTGGATGTAAAATAAAACTCCCATCCTAGTACCAAACAGCAGACAAATTCACCCCTCATGGCTTCATTGCATATTTAGATTACTGCTGGCTTAGTCCAGTAAACCACCCTACTTTTTTATGAGGTTTTTGATATTATGAGCTTAATGCAGTTTTCAAAAATTGAGTCATCATACACATCAAAAGATGGTTGCAGATTAGTTTGGAAAGGTGTTGAGGAAGATGATTTAGAAACCATCATACTAAACAAAAAAGAACTCGAACAATTAATTGACCTCTTAAAAGGGGACTCGGCTGGTGAGGTTGAGCTTGAGGATCAAGTTAGTCGTATAATGGTAAATTTAGATGTCACAGAATTTAATTTGAAAGACCATGACTTGCTTGAGGTTAAGACAGCTGACCTGCAAAAACATGTTCTAGACTATGCAAAAATTCCACATATACCGCAGTATATCCATATCAACCCAAAGGAGTACTATCCATCTATCACAATTCGCAAATATGATGAACCAAAAAAAGTTGATGAGACAAAACCTACTCAAATATCACTTCTTGAAGCGATTTTAGCATCAAAATCAAAAAAAACTTCACATGACCTTTCACAATCAGACCTGTATAGAATATTTGCAACAAGACGTTCAACAAGAAAATTTACAAAAACTAGGATAGAGGGCTGGATGGTTGACAAAATTTTAGCAGCAGCCGATACTGCACCTACAGCTGGAAACTTTCAAGGGTTTAAGGTATTTTATATCAAAAACCAAAAAGTCAAAGAAGCACTTGTTGAGGCAGCAAACAACCAACCTTATGTAAACGCACCAGTTGTCTTGGTGTTTTGTATGGACCCATCAAGGGTAAAGATGAATTTTCCTCCAGAAATTTTAGAAAAGTTTTCAATCCAAGATGCCACTTTGGCTGCCGGGTTTTCGTTGCTTGCTGCATCTGGTTTGGGCTTAAGTTCAATCTGGATTGGAATGATTAATGAAGAAAAGGTCAAATCTATTTTGGGTACAGATTTGAAACCATCCTCCATTCTATGTATTGGTTATCCAGAAAAACGTAGACCCCCAAAACCAAGAAGAAATCTTAAAGAACTCATTCAAGTAGTGGAATGACCCATGTCAGACATTTACGATTTTAAATAAATACTAGATTACTATAATAATTCTATGTTACTATGGATTGTAGCCGCTGCTATTGGAATTTTAGTTGTCATAGTTTTAATTTACAAATACATAAAGACTTCAAAATATGATGTACTAGGATTTTCTATGTATTGCAAGATTTGTGGAGATAAAATTAACGGCTTGAAATGTCCTAAATGTGAACAAAAAACGAATAATTGGAGATAGTTTTCACATTTTAAAATATTATGTCCTCTCGAAAAAAAACAGCTTTGTCTCGTCGTTATACAGAAGCATTAGAACAACGAAAGAAAAAAAAGAATAAAGTGCGACAAAGAAGAAAAACCAAAAAAACAAAAATCAAAAAACCTCGCAAAACTGCCTGGTCAAAAAAATCTTAACTAATTAAACCACTGATCCAGCGTATGACTTCTTTTCTCAAGACTTCTCTTTAATCGATTTAATGAGGCTTGAACTCTTTCTTGTGAGAAGCTTCTTTCATTTGCCAGATAATCTACAA
>Ga0208837_1000109_pt1 | contig 14414 bp, 10 predicted proteins | sample DeeseametaMP0327_FD_184214 | JGI IMG/M metagenome (GOLD analysis project Ga0208837, IMG submission 184214) | Marine microbial communities from the Deep Atlantic Ocean - MP0327 (SPAdes) | ecosystem: Environmental > Aquatic > Marine > Oceanic | place: East of Recife, Brazil, South Atlantic Ocean...
GATCGTAAGACTGATCGACGACAGTGCCGTCACCGCAGTTGCGCCTGAGCCAAAAACCCGGCTTACGTCAACGGCCGTGATCACCGGCCCGTCGTAACTATTAGTCGCCATTACTGTTGGCTCCTGAAAAGTCGGCCAAAGTTAACTCCTGCTCTTAGTCTGCCGGGGGTTGGTCCCCGGCGGGTCGATGGTGATCCGGCCGCCGTCTGATCCGATCTTGGCCAGACCGCCGCGGCGGAAACGCTCCGCCAATTCCGGCGGCAACTGGAGCCGTCCCGCCGGATCCACCACCACAAATTCTTCTTCAACTATGCCGCCGTCACGCTGGTAATCGGGCCGGGAGAATGTCTCGGACCCGATGCGCCCGTCGCGAATGTGGACCACGCGGTCCACGAATTGCGACACCCCCGCGTAGTGGGTCACGGTGACCACGGTCAAGCCGTAGGACCGGTTCAGACCGCGGATCATCTCGAAGATATTGTCTGCGTTCTCCGTGTCCAGTTCTCCGGTGGGCTCGTCGGCCAGCAGCAGGGGCGGCTTGTTGGCCAGACCCACGGCGATGGCGGCCCGTTGCTGCTCGCCGCCGGACAGTTGGTAGGGAAAGCGGTCCTTCTTGTCGGCCATGCCCAGCGATTCCAATAACTCGTCCGACCAGGCGCGGCGCGCTTTGGCCGGCTCGCCGGACAGCGCCATGGGCAGGGCGATGTTGTCGGCGACCGAGAGGTATGGCACAAGGTTCCTGGCGGTAGCCTGCCAGACAAAACCCACCTCCGACCGCCGGTACATCACCAGATCCCTTTCGGAGACGTCCAGCAGGTCTCGGGAGCCGACCAGCACCTGGCCCGCTGACGGCCGGTCCAAGCCTGCCAGGATGTTCAATAACGTGCTCTTGCCGCTGCCGCTGGCGCCGATGATTGCGATCAGCTCGCCGGCTTCGACGCTGAGGTCCAGCCCCCGGAGCGCAACGACCTCCAGGTCGGCGCGTTTGTAGATCTTAAAGAGATCACGGCAGTCGATGTAATAGCCCGTTTTCCCGGCCGGTGTGCCTGTATTTTCCCGGTAGCCACTGAACTGGGTCATCCCGCATCTCCCATTCTAAGCACCTGTTGTACTTGTATCTTGGAGCTCAGCCAAGCCAGCCAGAGCACCGTTACCACGGTAACCAGAGCCAAAACCCCATAGGAAACCGCCAGCGACAACCAATTGACGGTGAAGGCCATGGGCGGCGTTACGCGCTCGCCCTCTTCCGCCACCTCCATCAGGGGCAGAAGGCTTGTACCGATGAGTTGTCCCACCCAGGTCCCCATGACCACTCCGCAGATAACTATCAAGAATAGATTAAACCATACGATGCCCCGCAACTGGCCGCCAGAGGAACCGAGGGTCCGCAGCAGGGCATACTCAGTCTGGCGCTCCTTGGTATCCAGGAAGGAGAAGAGCATCACCCCTGAACCGGTGGCCAATGCCACGGCAAGGAACAAAAGCACCAGAAGGGCGCCCCAGCCGGCATTTACCAAAGGCTGGTCCACCCGCTCAGCGACCAGGACATCCGCGTCGAAAACCTCCCTGACGCTCACGCCCGATTCACGTATGAAATCCAATACTTGACCGGTGTCTACTTTGTCTCCCAGGCCATCTAACGCATCCTGGTCCGCGTCCTGGTCCGACAAACCGGGGGTGGAGGTCAGGTCCAGCCATATCTCATTGGCACCGACCAAGGGTATCGGACTATGTTGATTGGAGACAGCTTCGAATATCCCCAGGTCCATCAGCACGAAGGGTTTCTTTCCCGGGTCCATGGTCGGGAAATAATCGGCCACCCCGGCGATGTTCACCATCACGGAGTAGGTTGAAAGACCAAATATGACGTCGTCGCCGACAGAGGCGTCGGCCAACTCCAAGAACTCCTGGTTGACCACCGCCGGGACCGCGCCTTCGGTGGGACCGGGCCTCAGTCCCCGCATGCCGACCCCTCCCGTAGCCCAACTGTAACGGGTGGAGACCGGGAACTGGCCGCCGGACGCCGAGGTGCTGGTCTCGACAGCGTAGAGACCAGGCCGCGCGAAGTCCTGGATTACCGACCAGTCGTTTGAATCTTGGAAATCGGCCACGGTTACGGGGCCATTGGGGGTCAGTGCGTCGATCCTTCCCAAGAACACCGCTCCCAGGTCGCTGGATGCCGACGTGCGGAAACGGTCGGTTATCTGGAAGGCCTGGAGAGAGAACGGAGGCAGCACCGATACGTTGCGTTCCTGATTGATGAATCGCCGTCCCGCGGCAACCACCGGGGTCAAGTCGGACTGGACCAGATGCCAGCCTTCGCCTGCCAGACCGCCCAACCAGACGTCGAAATACAGTCCCCGGGCGTCCCGCAGTCTGGCCCAAAGGTTGGCGCCCTGATTTAGGCCACCCGGCTGCACCCAGATGGCTAGACCTCTCGCATCCGACGGTAAGAGCAGTCCTTTTGGTACCTCAGGGCCGTCCAATAGCAGCTCGGCCAACTCGTTGATCGATCGCCCGTCGGCCAGATCGTCCCGGAACCAAGCGACGTCCGCGATGCGTGATGCGTCCATCGCCAAAACGGAAGCCGAGGTACTGAAACCGGTAGTGGTTATCTGCCCTGTGGTGCGGTAGACCTCGGCGGCGCCGAGCACCGCCGGGTGTTGTTGGACTGCCTCGGCTAATCTCCCATCCTCTCTGGCGCTGGAGACACCGCTGTGCCTCACCCTCAGGTCGGCGCCCGCCGCGTACAGGGACCGCTCCTCCTGGCTTCGTTCCAACGTCGAACTGAAAGCGCTGCCGATAACGCCCATCGCGGTGGACATGGTCAGCAACACGATCAAGATTCCGGGCACCATGGGGTCCCGGGCTACGTGCCGCAGGGCGTGCACCAGCCAGGCTGGAGCCACCGGACCGGCCAGCCGCGACAGTATCAACGCGAACCATGGGAATACCCGCATAATCACCAAGCCGACCGCCACGAGCCCCAGCACCGGACCCAGCAACAGGGAGTAATCGAGTTCCAATTGCTGGCTGCCCACCGATTGGATCAAGAAAGAGCCCCGGCTCTGGATCTGCCACCAAAGCAGGCCGATCAGAGCCAGCAACAAGAAATCCAGATAATAACGGTGCAGGAAGGACGCGGTCGGCGGGCGAGCGCCGGTCTGCCTGGCTTCAACTATGCCGTGCCGGGCCGCTGCCAGCGTGGCAAATGTGAACACCAAGACCGCCAGAGCCCCACCGATAAGCCCTAAGACGATGGCCCCTTGGGACACGGTCACGGGCACGCCAGTCAGCTCGTCGGCGCCGCCGCCCAAGCTGAAGAATAGTTTGCCCAGCACCCGGATCACGCCCATGGCCAGGAAGGGTCCGATTATCACCGCCGGGATGCCCAATAAAAGGCCCTCGCCCAGACCCAACATTCCCACCTGCGCCGTGGTCGCGCCGCGGCTCTTCAGCATGGATATCTCGGAGGAGCGGGAGCGGACGATCAGGCCAGCCACCAACGCCAGGTAGTAAAGCAGGATGCCCGTCATCAAAAACACCACCAAGAACAGGGGCACCCTGGCCAACAATAGTTGCTCATCGAAGCTGTTGAGAAGGTTGTCCAGCCGGATGGTGTAGCTGGAATTCTTCAGGTTGAATCTGATGTTGGTTTCAGCCTGAAAGATCGTCTGGCGAAGCGGTCCCACATCTTTGGCCCGGAGCTCCTCCCGGTCCAGGTAGTAATACCAGGTGACGTCGGTGTATAGAGTCGGATACTCACCGAGCACCCGGTCCATCACGGCCGCTTCCGTGGCGAATAGCGGAATTATCGTCCAGCGGTCGTTGTGCAGGCTGAAGTCCGAATCGACTCCGAACCAGAACTCGTCTTCAGGGTCGACACGCTCGAACTCCGCGGCGATGCGCACCGTCATGGAGGGCGGGTCAGTAAAAGACGCTGCCGGAAAGACTTCCATGGTCTGGCCGATCTCTAGTCCCAGAAGCTCGAGTCCCAAAGTGTCCACGGCCACGTCCATCGGCGTGTCCGAGCCCGCGGCCGCGTTCGCCGCGCCGGGCCAGCTTCCCTGGAGCACTGTTATTCGATCGGGCTCAAAACCCGACATGTAGATGATCGACCCTCTCGGCCGGACCTCGTTGTCCAGCTCCAACTGGGGGTGTCCCTTGAAGTAGAAAGTGGCGGTGTCGATCACCCGAGCCTGCTCGTTGATATAAGGCGCGAAGACGGTGGCGATCTCATTTCGGGCAAAGTCCAACCGCTCCTGGTAGACCCTTCGGCGTCCCGCGGTGGTTGACGGTTCGTCTTGGCTGCTGAAAGACCGCACGGTGATGTTGACTTCTTCAGCCGGGGCCCGGAGCAACTCGTGACGCAGAGAGGCGTTCGACAGCAGGTCGGAGAAGATAACGCCGCTGGCCATCAGGGCCACTGCCAGCAGGATGCCAACGAACAACACAGACTCCAGACGCCAGCCGGACACAGCCCGCCTCACGGCCATCACATAGGCGAAACGAATCATGGGCATCATCGGATGCCACCGTTTAGGGGCATCATCAGACGCCACCCCGCAAGACCTCGGCGGTATTGAGCCGCCGGGCCGCAACCACGGCGAACACCACCGACAAGACCGCACCCGCCAGCAGTCCGGCCACCACCGTAGCCATCAACCAGCCCTGCACGGAAGGCACGAGGGGCGGCACGGGATCGCCGCCTTGGGGTGTCAGGTCCACCAATTCCAGTATCTCAAGTCCTGGCCAGTAACCCATGGCGGCTCCGGCGGCGACGGCCAATACCGCAATGATCAAACGCTCCGTTGCCAGGGACAGCAGGAATTGGCGGTGTGAGAAGCCCAGGACCCGCACCACCGCCAGGTCCATCCGGCCCATGCGGATGGAAACCAAGGCGTGAACGGTCAGGGTCAGAAGCACCGCGATGCCGATGGCCGCCATGCTGAAGATGGTCAGCCCGTTCCAGCCGCCGCCTGCCAGAGGGTTCCGCTCGGCCAGAGATGCCGAAAGCTCAGAGTCTTTCACCGAGAGCAGTCCCGGTATCAACTCTTTGATATCCGCGGTTACCTGTTCCCGGTCGGCCTCTTCGTCGAGGGCCAGCCACATCTCCGCAGGCTCCGCCAATACGCTCAAAGGCAGGCGCCGGGTGTATTCGGTGAAGTCTGTCAGGTCCGTCACGAAAAACGGTTTCCGGTCGGGTATCAGCGTCGGGAAATAGGTGACCACACCGACGATCTGGACCGGCACAGCCAGACTCCCCAATTTGACCCGCACCTGTTGTCCCACCTGGAAGTCGGGCCCGCCGATGGCCGGGATGGGGAAGGGGCCCGGCGGCAGATGTATCCCCCGTTGACCGTTGGAGAACGGCTCCTCCCAGGAGAACCGAAGGCCCGTACTTCCGCTCCTGGCGCCGGTGCGGACCTGTTCCGTAACGTCGGGTTTCGAGCCCTGGTTGACCAAAGCCGTCCAAGGGGCCGAGCCCTCAAATTCTTCGATCACGACCCCATCGGGTCCAGAGGACGGGCCAAACACCGTAACATCGTCAATATTGATTATCCCGTCGGACAGCCGGTTGGACGGTCTCGTCGAAAAGAACACCGCCACAAGCTCGAACGGCGGCTCGGCTAGGCCTAGCGTTGGGAGGTCTCCGGTGAACAACCTCCATTTTCCATCGACTGCTGCCACATCGGTGGCATCTGGGCCGTCGGCCTCTAGTATGTTGCCCATGGCGAAGGTGCGGTAGATGCCTTCGGCGGTCATCACCCTAGCCCACATGTTCACGGGGAATTGCAGGTTTTTCTCGAACAGTTTGCTACTGTCGACCCAGATACCCAGAGACACGCTGTCTTCGGGCAACGGTATGCCGGTCCCGGCGAGGCTGGACGGAAAGGCCCTTGGCCGCAGCAAGCGGCTGATCGCCGGCAGACCGCCAGGATAGAAATCGTCCCTGAACCAGGCGGTCTTATCGAGGGACCGGGGGTCCATCGCCAACAGGTCCACGCTCCGGCCCAACGTGCCGTCCAGAAGCCTGACCGAGTCCCGCAGCACAGGGCTGACCGCGATAACTCCGGTTATCCTGCCCAGTTCCTCCGCGTCCCCAGCGGAGAGGGCCGGGCCCTTCACCACCATGTCCCCGCCGATCTTGTAGCGTGCCTGGTCGCTCTGGCCCTGGGATAGGCTTGACTGGAAGGTGGCTCCGAACACTCCCAACGCCGCCGCCAACATCAAGATCACGGCCAAAGAGCCGTGGGGGATTGGGTCTCTGGACAGCCGAATTAGGGAGAACTGGAACCAGGCGGCCCCGGCCCGCCCTCCGGCCCAGGCCAGCAACCGGACCACCAACGGCAGCACACGCAGCAACAACACGGCAGCCGCGAAAAGTCCTAACACCGGACCAAGGACCAGGGTCGGGTCCACGTTTATCCCCTGGGACGCCAACTCTTCAGCCACGAACCCGTCCCGGCCACGCACCTGAAACCAGATGACGAGTACGGTGGCCACGGCCAAGATATCCAAGTAGTAGCGGTGCAAGAAGGGTACCGACGGGGGCCTGGTCCTGGACAACAATGTCTCCAGCGTGCCCATCCTAGCGCGGCCCGTGGCTGTGATCAACAGCACCGCCAGAGCCAACACGCCGCCCAATGCCCCCATCCAGAACATATCCCCGGCCAAGCCCAAAGGAATATCGGTGGCGAACTCTCCTTGGGGGTTGATGGTGTCCAACAACAGGTACTTGACTATGACCCAGGCCAGGAACGGTCCCACAACCATGGAGACAAGGGCCACCACAGCCTCGGCCATGGCCAGCACGCCGCTCACCTGCACCACGCTGGCCCCCCTGCTCCGGAGCTGTCCAGCCTCTTCGGCCTGGCTGCGGCCCAGGGTGCCGGTAATCAGGGCCAGGAAATACAGGACGACGACTACGACCAGGGAAAGGTACAGGTACAGCGGGATCCGGGCCAGGGTGAGCGCCCTCTCGAACTCGTCTACGGTCAGGCCCAGGCGGCTCAGCACCAGGGTGCGCGGGAAAACCTTGTTCAGGTCGGTCTCCAGGCCCAAAACCTGCTGTTTCACGTCGCTGGCGTTGCCCGCGGTCAGGAAACCCGCGTCCAGGAATAGGTTAAACCCAAAGTCGCCAACCAGGGTCGTATACCGGGCTCCTATGCCCTGGAAGAAGTCCTCTTCGTTCACGAAGATCGGCACGACCACCGACTCGCCGACGGGAATGAGGTCGAAATAATTCAGCGCGCCCATCCAGTATTCCTCGCCGGAGTTGATGGGCTCGGCCACGCCCACAATTTTCAGGGGAAGACGTTCCGAAGACCCCCGGCGTGGCACCAGAAATACTGTTTCTCCAGGCAGATAGGTCAACTTACGGGAGGATCCCGAGCCTAGGACGATCTCTATCGCGCCATCGCCGTCCGGGTCCTTGAACGCCCCGCTAACCGGCCAGCGGCCCTGGGTGAGCGTCGTGTGTTCAGCGAAGCTGGTGAGGAAGAATGGCCGGCCCGACGGCGAGCCCAGGATGGGTGTGGTCGGCGTGGTCAGCAGCGTTAAGTTGGGCTGGGTCCGCCCGAGCCGCTCGATGTTCCGGAGCATCCCGCCCAGGCGTTCGTTCGACGACTGTTCCACCAGCGCTTTCAGAGGCGAATAATCCGATTGCCCCAACGGACGGTTCTGGGCCGTGATCTGGGCGTTGTGCACCTCGGGGCTGAACGAGGCGACCGAGTGGCGCAGCCCGGCCTCGCCCAGAGCGCGCGAATACAGGGCTCCCGTGGACATGATCGTAACCGAAGCCAGGATGCCGAAAGACGTGACCGCCAGCAGAAGCCAGGACTGGCGCAGCCGCCGGCGCAACAACCAGGTGACCAGGGACAGTAGCTGCATGAAGCTTAGCGGCCCTCCCGGTCACAGGCGAAGAACAGCCTTCTGGAAGCAGTCATTGACGTGGGCGCGGTATACGGTGCGTACGTAGCACCATGAATATTAAGTATCGGCATGAGCGCAATGGATTATACGACGTTCCGGGGGATAGCGGATTACGTTGCGGTCTGGGAGTGGTGGAGGAACCCCATGCTATAATCCCGCCCACCGGTTAAAGGCCGTATCTAAACGTGCCTGAATCATCTAAATCTCGTCTGGATCTGAGGGCAAGCCATGAAGCGATTGGAAGGCAAGACTGCATTAGTTACCGGCTCTGGCCGCAACATCGGCCGGGCCATCATCTTGAAGCTGGCTGAAGAGGGCGCCAACGTGGTCGTGAACGCCAGAAGCAACCAGGAAGAAGCGGATTCTGTGGCGGCCGAGGCCCGGGCCTTGGGCGTGGAAGCCCTGCCGTACATCGCCGACGTTTCAGACCACCAGCAGGTTACGAATATGTTCGCCGCCGCCGCGGAGCAGTTCGGGGGAGTGGACATTCTGGTTAGCAACGCCGCGATCCGCCCTCACGAACCTTTCACCGGCCTCACTTTGGAAGAATGGCAGCGCGTCAGGGGCGTGGTGCTGGACGGGGCGTTTCACGTGGCCCACGCAGCCATTCCCAACATGGAGCAGAACGGTTACGGGAGAATCGTCTTCTTCACCGGAGACGGCGCTTTCAAAGGGACGGCCCAACGCGCCCACGTTTCCGCGGCCAAGATGGGGGTCATCGGTCTGGCCAGGGGGCTGGCTTCGGAGTTCGCTCCTAAAAACATCCGGGTGAACGTGATCTCTCCAGGCCGGATCGACACCACCCGCGACCTAAGCTGGTATCCCGAAGGCGGGATGCGCGATACGGCGGACATCCCGGTGGGCCGCCTGGGTACGGTGAACGATATAGCCTCGGCCTGCCTGTTCCTGATCACCGACGATTGCGGCTTCATGACCGGCCAGACGCTGCACATAAACGGCGGAACCGACTTCTTTTAGGCGTGAAGCTGAGCCGGGCCTAGCTCCTAAAGCGGAACTCTTTCAGATCGTCGGGGATGATGAGCTTGGCCTCGGTCTGCTCTTGGATCTCTTCCGGGCTCCAGCCTGGGGCATACTCCACCAGCTTGAAACCTTCGGGAGTGATCTCAAAGAGGCCCAGGTCGGTGACCAGCATCTTCACCACGCCGGGAGCGGTGATCGGCAGCGTGCACTTCTTCAGCAGTTTGGTCGCGCCGTCGCGGGTGGTGTGTTCCATGGCGATGAAGACGCGTTTGGCGCCGGCCGCCAGGTCCATGGCCCCGCCGATGCCGCCGCCCTTGCGGCTGGGGATGCGCCAGTTGGCGAAATCGCCGTTCTCCGCAACCTCATAGGCGCCCATGACAGTGACGTCGATCATGCCGCCGCGAATCATCATGAATGAATCGGCATGGTGCACGCAGGCCATGCCGGGCAGGGGAACGACTTTCTGTCCGCCGGCGTTCACTAGGTGCCGGTCTTCCTCGCCTTCCTTGGCCAGCGGCCCGTAGCCGATCACTCCGTTCTCGGCGTGGTTGATGATCTCCCTACTGGAATCCGAGTAGTTGGAGCACAATGTAGGCATACCCACGCCCAGATTGACGATCCAACCGTCTTGAAATTCCATGGCCAGACGGTCGCACATCGCCTGTCGTTCCAGTTTCACTTTTTCGGCCATTCGCTATCTCCGGTAATTTAGCTGACTGCTTCCTAGACCCAGATCCCGTCTTCGGGGATGCGCACCAGCCGGTCGACGTAGATGCCCGCAACATGGATCAGGTCGGGGTCCAGTTCTCCGGCCTCCACGATGTCGTTCTCAACTTCGACGATCGTCACGGTGGCCGCCATTGCCATCAGCGGGTTGAAGTTGCGTTGGGTCAGCCGGAACACCAAGTTGCCGGCGGTGTCGGCCTTCCAGGCCCGGATCAGCCCGTAATCGCCGGGCAACGGCAACTCCAGAACGTGCATCCGGCCGTTGAACTCCCGGTGCTCTTTGCCCTCAGCCAACTCGGTCCCAACCGAGGTCGGCGTGTAGAACCCGCCGATGCCGGCGGCGGCGCAACGAAGGCGTTCGGCCAACGTGCCCTGAGGCACCAACTCGGCGTCGATCTCATCGTTGTTGTACATGCGGGTGAAGGGCGTTACCTGGGAAGGGTGGGTTGCGGCTGTGAAGGCGCAGATCATCTTCTTCATCTGCCCGGCTTCCACCAATGTGCCGATGTCCACGTTTTCGTCGACGGTGCCGGCATTGTTGGACACGCCAATCAGGTTTTTGGCGCCCTGGCGGTTCAATGCGGCCAACAGATTCCTGGGCACACCCACGCCGCTGAATCCGGGGCTGAGTATGGTGACGCCGTCTGGGATGTCGGCCACGGCGGCGTCCATGGTTTCGTAAATCTTGTTCTTCATGAATTACCTTGGAATTTCCGAGAGAAATCACGGAATCTGAATATGCCCGCTCGTGGGCGGGTTAAATACTACCGCAGACGGGTGCACCGCGCCATAGGCGGTTGTTCGGCGGGTCGCATATCGCCTATTTACATTCCGAGCCTATAAAGGTATTGAATATTTCAGGAAATCATGTATCTTATCTTCAAATAGAACCATAGGCTGGAGGTACACCATGGTAGCCGTAGACCACCGGACTTTTGTATACGTCGGCCTGGCCGGCGAAGGCGACTACATCGGTGAGGGTGGTATCGTCCGCCGCGCCGACGGTGAAGAAGGATGGACGGACATCTCCAAAGGCCTGCCGGAGAATGCCCAAGTCAGGGCGTTGGCGATTCAGCCTGACGACCCCACGACCGTTTTCGCCGGGACCGACACGGGAGTCTATCGCTCCAAGGACCGAGGCGAAACTTGGGAGGCGTTGAACGACGCCACCTCCGGACACGAGGTCTGGTCTCTGGCCATCCATCCAGATAACCCAAATGTGATCTTAGCCGGATATGACCCCTGCTCCATCTCCCGCTCCGAAGACGGCGGCGACACCTGGAAGATGATGGATACCAGCCAGGTGGTATATCCCTTTATCACGACCTACATGCCCCCTACGGCCAAGCGGGTCATCGGCATGGCGTTCGACCCCTCTAACACCAAAGACATCTACGCCGCGGTGGAAGTCGGCGGCCTGCTCGCCAGCCGTGACGGCGGCGATACCTGGGTCTCGATGATCGACGGCCCATATCTCAAGAACAACACCCTAGACCTTCACCAGGTCGAGGTCAGCGCCGCTGCTCCGGGCACGGTGCACATCGCCACCCAGACGGCCATGTTCCGCAGCCGCGACAAGGGCGCGCGCTGGGAGCACGTTCAGGTTGAAGAGATGTTCCCCGGCGGTTCTTACTGCCGTGACCTGCTCGTTGCGCCCGACGACCCAAAGACGATCTACCTGGCTGCCGGGGCCGGCGGCGGGGCCGCGCCTCCGGATACGGTCCAAGAGGGCGCGCTCTTCCGCAGCCGCGACGTGGGCGAGACCTGGGACCGGCTGGACCTGGGCGAGACGGTGCCGGGACGTATGATGGCCATCGCCATCGACGCCGCCGCGCCGGACCACATCTATTGCGCCGCGTACAGCGGAGAGGTCTACAGCAGTTCCGACGGCGGCAGTAACTGGTCCAAGAGCGTACTCCCCGGTGAGAGTTCACGCTATCTGCATGTATACCGGATGGTCTGCGGTTAGCCGTTCCAAAATCTATCAGATCACAATACGTTTGCCTTAGCGGTGGCACGAATCCTAGATTGGTCCCGCGCTACAGGCACGTCCTAAATACAGGAGACTGGATTGACAAGTTTCTCGATCGACAGGGCGACCTACAGCGTTGGCGAGGCCGCCCTGGACTTAATGGTCCTGGAGAAGGCCCAGTTCCCAGATTTGTTTCAAGGTCATCAGGTGGTCCGTGAAGGGTCCCTGGACAACGACACCCTAGCCCAAAACGGGTTCGAAGGCAGCACCTCCGAGCGTTTCTCCGACGCGGGGCGAGTCACGGGAGTGATGCGGGAGTTGGGACCAACATCGAACATGTCGATGTCCGACGGGTTCGACTTCATGGCGGCGTCGGTGGTTCACCTATTCGACTCCCCGGAGTCGGTCCACTCTTGGATGCACGATATCTTCTTGAAGGACTTTGAAGACCGGGTGGGCGAAAGCATTGGCCAGGGTCACCAACTGGTTTCCGTAACCCGTCTAGAGCCTCAGGGGTTCTTCGATGAGGCGGTGGGCCTGCGGGTGTTGCAGGGCGGAGTAGACGGCCTGATCTCGTCCACCGTGGTGGACTTCCGGGTGGGCCGCCTGTTGGGAGTGGTGTTCATCGGCGCCGTCGGCGCCCACGAACGATTAGACCAGGTCCAGCAGCTTGGCCAGACCTTGGAAAAACGCATGGTAAGCGTGGTGCTGGGTTCGAGTTAGGGGCCAGAGCCGGTCCTATTCTTCTGCCGTTAGATCAGCATGCCGCTACCGGCCGCCGTTCGCTACACCTGGTAGTGGAACATCGCCCACTTGAAGTTGCCTTTCTTCCCGGCGGTCACCCAACTTTGCATCCCGTTCCGTAGACCTTCTAGAAACTCTTCCCGGAATTCGCCGAGTAGTTCATCGTGGCGCCGCTCTAATTCCTGGAGCAGCCGTTCGTAATGTGTCACGAGATTCCCGGAAAGATCGATCACCTCAAGTTCACGCCATCCTAATTCCTTGGCCGATTCCCGGTAGAAATTCACGGTGCCGAGGCTCTCGAGTTCAAAGCGTGCCAAGACTTGCTCTAGGACTTCAGGCGGGCAATCTTCATCTTGTATCAGGTCGGTAAAAACAAGATGGCCGCCAGGTTTCAGGACCCGGCCGACCTCTTCCAACACATTTCGGCGATCAGAACTGTGAAGGAACCCGTCTTGAGACCATGCGAAATCGTAGGTCTGCGCACCGAACGGGATATCCTCGAAACTGCCATCCACCACATCTATGCGGTCTCCGAGCCCACGGTCCTGGTTGATTTGCCGGTTCTGCTGGTTTTGGACCAGGCTAAGATTCAGGCAGTCGATGTGGAATCCAAGATCGTTGGCTAGATATCGTGCCGCCGCGCCGTAACCTGAGCCCAATTCAAGTCCACGTGCCCCGGGCCCAAGTTCGGGCAACAATGCCGCCATTTTTTCCACCGTCCGGCGGCAGGCGTCATGGACCGTATCTCCGGCTGATTCAAACATGCCGATGCCGATGAATATATCTTCGCCGGCCCAGACCCGCAGATAAAACCGGTCGGCCTCCTGGCTCTCGTAGTGTTCCAAGGCCTTGATGATACTTTGGGATGGCTCTGGTCCTGTGGTCAAATCTCGCCCCTTTACGCTGTGACGCCGTTCTTTCGGCAGATAAGGACCCGCCGCCAAGAGGACTCCGCATCAAAGGGACTGCCCAGCAGGTCGCCGTACTCTTCGATGACGCCGAACCCGGCTTCTTTGATCTGCTCGATCAAGGTCTCCGGTGGACAGATCAGTTCCCGGCAAAGCACGTTTTCGTAGCTGAATCCATCCCCGTCCCGCTTGAGGATATGCCAGGTTTCCGTCCAGAATTCGCCCTCTACTCCGCTTTGGATCACGACGACAGTGCCGTTGCCGTCATTGGAGAATACCTCCTGGCTGTTGTTGCTCTGCGCAATCTCGACGGGATGATTGGGTAATTCGAGCAACAGGAGCCCCTCAGGTTCTAGATGCTCATAAACACATCGCAAACATCGTTTGATCTCTTGTTGGTCTTTGAGCAGCACGAGGATCGAACTCAATGCCAACACGGCTTCATATTGTTTGCCCAGGGAAAAATCTCTGATATCCCCTTGGTAGGCATTGAGGTCCGGAGCTTTTTTACGCATGACGTCAAGCATGACTTCGCTGATCTCCAACCCCTCGACGTTCAAGCCGGATTTAGTTAAAGGGATGGCGAATAAACCAGACCCGATCCCCAGTTCTAGAACAGTTTGCTTGCCGAAGTTCTTTAAGACCTTCGCGACGAACGGGACTCTGTCGCCGGTGTCCGGGTATACGAGATCATACGCATCGCCGATCTGGTCGTAGGTTGCCATCAGTATCAGTCGCTCCTTGCCGAGTGAATTGAATCGGGGTTTAGAATCTTAATGCCCTGTGAGGCACAGTTGCTAAGTTCATCAGGTGCGGCGTTCTCTTAGACCGGCCAATCATCAACAGACTAAAAAGTAGTTCCCGGAGGATTCTACACTCTCGGTCAATTCTGGGTACTGCCGGTCCTGTATCAGTGAGGCCGCATCGTCGCTTTTCTTCTGAGCTGTAGGGAACTTCCGGTAGGCCCACCTGTCGGACGTGGCGCTCATCGGCGCTGTTGGCTACTAGCAACGCCAGAAACGAGTTCAGTATCTGAGCCAAGCCTTTGAAAAAGGCATCGTTCGGGTGGTGCTGGTTCGACTTTACGGGGACTAGAGCGATTCCCACTCTTCAGCGGAGAGCCCGGCTTGCCTCAAAATGCTTCTTAG
>Ga0208837_1000113_pt1 | contig 14161 bp, 22 predicted proteins | sample DeeseametaMP0327_FD_184214 | JGI IMG/M metagenome (GOLD analysis project Ga0208837, IMG submission 184214) | Marine microbial communities from the Deep Atlantic Ocean - MP0327 (SPAdes) | ecosystem: Environmental > Aquatic > Marine > Oceanic | place: East of Recife, Brazil, South Atlantic Ocean...
TGAAGAATTACGCAGCCTTGTCAAAGATAAATACGTTATTTTTTATCGAATTCTAATCGATCATATAAGGGTTGTACGTATTCTTCACGGCTCACGGGATTTGCCTAAATTTTTGGACTAAAACCAACTACAATTTTCACCACGTGCGCACTACAAAATTCACCACTGAATTAGGTAGAAAACCCCATTATTTGTCGTAATTAATATTATCACATTTAGCTTAATAGGTGCGAAGTATGACAATTACTACCCCTTCGGGATAGAATATTGTCAGTTTAAACAACCTGTTAAAGATGAATGGAGATAAGAAAATGGATCAATTTGTAGGACTAGATGTTTCACAAGACGAGACTCACATTTGCGTTGTTGATCGTGATGGAAACAAGATATGGGAAGGCAATTGCCCCTCAACACCAGAAGGAATTGGTGAAGCAGTCAAAAGACATGCCCCTGAAGCTGTGAAAATTGGCCTTGAGAGTGGCCATCTTTCAACGTGGCACTGGCACGGCTTAAATGACATGGGGCTTCCGGCCATATGCATAGATGCTTACCATGCGCACGGCGTTTTACGCTTGCAGATGAACAAAACGGACAAGAACGACGCACACGGCATTGCCCAGATTATGCGCTGCAACTGGTATAAAGAAGTTACCATAAAGAGCTTCGAGAACCATGAATCTCGTGCTTTGTTCCGGACACGGAGCAACTTGGTCAGCATGCGCACCGATGTAGTCAACCAGATCCGCGGCATGCTTAAAACATTTGGCATTCTAATTAAAGGTATTGCGGGCGTCAGTTTTGAAAACCGCATTCAGGAAATCATTGATGAAGGCACGGCCATTGCCCCTCCTCTTCAAATCCAGCTTGATATGTTGCGTATGATTAAGCAGAAAATAGACGATCTGGATGAACTTGTTCTTGATCATGCCTATGCTTGCCAGAAATGCCGCATCTTAATGAGCATTCCTGGTGTTGGCCCGATGACGGCCGCAAACTTTGTGCTCGCCGTCTATGATGCCGACAGGTTCACAAAGTCTAAAAGCGTAGGTGCCTACTTCGGTTTAACACCAAGGCGCAGGCAATCAGGTGATATGGATTACAACGGCCGAATATCAAAGCGCGGTGATCGCGTTATAAGGCATCAGCTCTACGAAGCGGCCAATTCCATTCTCACCAGAGTAAAGAAGCCCTCTTCCCTACAGGCATGGGGGCTGCGCATTGCCAAACGGTCCGGCATGAAAAAGGCAAGGATCGCTGTTGCGCGAAAGCTGGCGGTCATTATGCACCAGATGTTGCAAACTGGAGAGTTATTCTGCTTCAACCCTGCAACTGGAGAAAGGGCTTTATATGCATAGTATTTAGGAAAAACCAGTTTGTAGTCTTGCAAATACCCTAGCGAGATTACGTTTTGTCCCAGCCGGGACGAAAGCTTTCGGTTAAACCCGGTATATTTGATGCAGAAAAAGATTGTTTTATTTTGGACAAACTACAATCAAACTGCGGATCACATTTTGAGGGAACCGAAGCCTCCAAAGCAATAGTGTGGCAGTCCAATGACCACGTAGAGAATGGTGATACCGGCTAGACAAAAACGTAAACGCAGTATAGATTGCAGACGACATCCAGCATCGATTAAACATAATTCTATTAGAGATTCAAAAGATTCTTGCAAACCGTGAAGTATTACTTTATGGTTTAAGTATGGATTATAGCCCCCTTACAGCAAAAAAAGAACAGATTGATCAATTCAGGCCACTATCACCTGCTCTGGTTAAAAATCTTGAAGAATGGTTTCTCATTGAACTGACTTATACCAGTAACGCCATTGAGGGTAATACATTAACACGTAAAGAAACAGCCGCTGTGGTTGAAAAAGGTTTAACCATTGGCGGGAAATCTCTGACTGAGCATCTGGAAGCTACCAATCATGCCAAGGCTTTGACAGATATCATGGCTTTGGCCGGATCAAAAACATCTGATTTATCTGAAAATGATATTTTGACCATTCATAATACGATTTTACGCGGAATCGATGATGACAATGCCGGCCATTATCGATCTATTCCTGTCCGTATATCAGGGTCTGCTGTTGTTCTACCCAATCCAAAGCGTGTGCCAGATCATATGCATAATTTTATTACCGAAATTACATCAGATCTTGACTTACACCCCGTGGAATTAGCAGCAAAAGCGCATTATCAACTTGTGACTATTCACCCTTTCGTTGATGGTAATGGCCGTACAGCAAGGCTTTTGATGAATTTGCTATTGCTACAACATGGATACCCACCTGCTCTCATCCGGAAGCGCGATCGATTGAAATATATATCCGCACTTGAAAAGGCGCAGCTTGGCGGGTCAATTGCTGATTACCACAAAGTAATCTTTGATGCGACGAATAGATCATTGGATATTTATCTGAATGCTGTAACAGGTAAGGATGAAAAACAGCCCTCAAAAACCCCAACAAACCCCCTTCTCCGTATTGGTCAATTGGCTAAAGAAACCGGGGAAAGTAATGCGACTATTCGCTATTGGACAAAGGAAAGTTTGTTAGAAGTTGCTGATACAACTGAGGCCGGTTATCAACTTTACGCACCAGAAATGAAAAAACGCGTCGAAAAAATCCGTGATCTGCAAAGCCAAAGATTTACCTTAGCTGAAATTAAAAACAAAATACGGTAATGTATCGTATGTAAAAAAGGGTCGTTAGGTATTTCAAAGGCATGATTGGCAAATGAATTTTAAAACTCATCAAAAAATCATTTTAGAAAACGTTGAGACTGCTTTATCTAAAAGTAAAGTTGATCTAGTTAGTGACTTTCGAACCATCTTACCAAAAGCCGCTTCCTTATATAAAACAGATGAATTTAGCTTTTGGATAGAGGAGTTGGAAAAGCATCCTGTTTCTGAAATTCCTATGACAGTTTATGGCGTAAAAAACGCCGTAAACTACTTAAATACAAAAGAACCAATGGATAGAAACTCCGCTGTAGGCACTATTGCACATATTTGTGAGACTCTCTTCACCTATCAAAATGAAAATGATTTATGCGCTCTACAAAGTGAATTTCATTATTATTACTTGGTTGACACAAACACTGTATTTAAAATAAGTGAGATGGGGTTCATAGAGCCAGATACAATTGACTTAAAAGGGAATAAGTATCGTATAGCTCTTCGTTCAGAATTAAAGGTTCTGTCGCAAAGTTTAACTTAAGTTGAAAATCCCTGCAATTGGCCAAAATCTAGACGGTCGCCAAGCGGTAAAATTGTTGCGCCGGCGTGAGGTTTTGGTCGATATATTTGGTGAAGTTCAGTTGTTGTTTCTTAATCATGTTCATAAGCTCGATGCCCGCGATGGTTCTCTTGGCAGTATGCATGTTTCTAAAGCCGCCCATCGGTGTTGTGATCCGCTTAATGTGGCGGTGATCCTGCTCCAGAATATTGTTGAGATATTTGATCTGTCTGATTTCAAAGCGCCTCTGACCTGTGAAACGATTATTGGCAAAATGCTCTAAGGCTGCTTTATTCGCGCCGCTCTTATCGATCGTAACAGAGAGTGGCAAACGGTTTCCGATCAAAGCTTTACGGAAGAAAGTTTTTGCGGCATTCACATCACGTTTCTTCGTTAGCAAAAAGTCGATTGTTGCGCCGTATTTGTCAACGGCTCGATACAAATACCGCCACTTTCCTTTGATCTTAATGTAGGTTTCATCCATCCGCCAGCTCTTGCTGACCGGGCGTTTAAACTTTCTGGATTTATGCTCTAGGAGCGGTGAAAAGTGAAGCACCCATCGGTTCAAGGTCGAGTGATCCATCGTAAATCCGCGCTCTTTCATCATCTCTTCGATATTTCGATAGCTCAGGGCGTAAGACACATACCAACGCACAGCTTGAAGAATGATGGATGTTGGATAGTGGCGACCGGAAAACGAAATCATGAAAATATACCTGCGTGTAAAAACAGGAAGCATAGCCCGGAAATTCTAAATTTTTCTTAAGCTATTAAACTTTGCGACAGAACCAAAAATCTACATATTTTTTAGCGGATTTAATTCGGGAGACCTCTAAGGGTGATTTAGATGAATTGTTGTTGGCTGGGTACTATTATTCACAAGCGCGAGATTTTAATCAGCCTAATGCCGCAAAAACTTTAAAGTATTTTGCGCAAGAATGTTCCAAAAATCGTGATAAAACGAAGATCGTTTACAATTATGCTTATTGTAATTTAGCAGCTTATTCCGATGACTCTCTGTCAAAATATGCAGTTGGCGTCTCGTATTACGAGGGGATTAAAGGGCGAGAAAAAGATTATTCAAAAGCATTTAATTGGTTTCTAGAATCTGCCTATGAAAAAATGCCTCAAGCCCAATACCAAGTTGCTAAAATGTTTATGGAGGGTAAAGGTACCTCAATAAATCTTCCCGTTAGTTATGCTTGGTTTGTGGTAGCAGAATCTAGTGTGCTTCCAGAAAAGCAAAGAGCAGAAATTCTATTTTTAAAAGATCAAGTATACAGCCTCATGAACCTAAGTCAGAGACGAAAAGCCGAAGTTATGAGTAATAGTTATTTGGAGAAATATTCGTCAACCAATTTTAATACAGCTAAATAGGGCAATGACAATGTGGAATAACTTAATATCTTTTGCAATCGGAAATCAGAGCATAGCTAGACGAGCTAAAAGAGCTTTAGATGACGTATATGATATTCATCAAAATGATGATTTCCCTCCCGATATAAAGGATTTATTAGCGTATGCAGCGATGATAAATATATTGGTAGTGTCGCAAAGTTTAACTGGGTTTGAAAAGCCCTGCAACGGGGCAGAATCTAGACGGTCACCAGGCGATAAAATTGCTGCGCCGGCGTGAGGTTTTGATCGATATATTTGGTGAATTTGAGTTGTTGTTTTTTAATCATATTCATGAGTTCGATTCCTGCGAGCGTTCGTGATGCGGTGTGCATTTTCCTGAAACATCCCATAGGCGTTGTGATCCGCTTGATGTGATGGTGGTCTTGTTCGACGATGTTATTGAGATACTTGGTTTGGTTGAGGATAAATTTCTTCTTTCCTGTGAGCCAGCCGGGCTTATTGAAATGTTCTAAAGCCGCCTTGTTCGCGCCGCTCTTATCGATATTGACGCGGTATGGCATGCGGTGCCCCTTCAACGCTTTGCGAAAGAAGGCTTTGGCCGCATTCACATCGCGCTTCTTCGTCACCATGAAATCAACTGTCGCACCATATTTATCAACCGCGCGGTACAGATACCGCCACTTGCCTTTGATCTTGATATAGGTCTCATCCATACGCCAACTCCGGTGAACCGGCCTCTTGAACTTACGGGATTTTTGCTCCAAGAGCGGCGCAAAATGCAAAACCCAACGGTTCAATGTGGCATGGTCAATCTCAAATCCGCGCTCTTTCATCATCTCCTCAATGTTCCGGTAGCTCAAAGCATAAGACACATACCACCGCACCGATTGAAGAATGATAAAGGGTGGATAATGGCGGCCGGAAAATGAAATCATGGGAAACTCCTGAAACAGGAAAAAGATGATTATAACAGAAAGTGTTTATGTTTGCGACAGAACCGCTTATGCTCATGCTTATTTCTGGATGGGCAGGGCAGGGCGCAGCGATTGAAACAACGCTTGGAACTTTGGGAAAGCACCTTTGTAAATCCATCTCACAAATTAAACGCTATATCGCCGATGCGCAGCAATTCGGATATCTAACCAAGCAATATACAAAAAGCCGCATTGGTTATATCACTGGACTGCGCCTAAGATTAAGGTTTGAAATGATCCGCCCAAAGCAGCTTAAGAAAAGCGAAGGGCAGGGGACTAAAAACACCGAAAGGCGCAGAAATAAAGCCAGCTCATATAAGAGCTACACTAATAGAAATAATAATATATACAGAGATGAATGCGATCCATTGGCATCAAACAGGCTCAAAAATGCAGCGGCACTGATGCGAAAACAGATTTTAAGCACATAAATCATCCCCGCACCAACCGATATTACAGAGATTATTGCTTTTCAAAGGGAGAAGAGGGGATAGCTATGGCCCTTATCAGTTATAAAAATACGCCATTATCTCAAAGCATATTCACAATTAAGCCAGCCGCTTTTGAAAGCGTTTTTGGTAATGGGGTAAAACTCAAAAATAAATATATTACCATAGTTGATGAGCCAGTTTCATTCGGCAAAGTTGAGAATGCTCTGAGTTGGATAGGAAAGAGACCAATGGGGATTGGTAAGGTAGATCCTAAAAGGCCAGATCAAGCCAAATATATCGCAATTAATAGCTTTATACAAAAAGGGATAAGAAAATGAATAGAATATTATTCGATGCGATATTGTCAATGGATGCTTACAATCGTGGCTATGATGCTCGCATTAGGCATGCACTCTTTGCGACAGAACCTTAATTTTTATAGCTTTTAATAAATGCTTCTAATTCTTTAGAATTATCAATCATTGATAAATAATTCTCAGTTTTGAGGAGGTCTGATTGTTCTTTTGTTAAAAAATGCGATCCGGCTGTAAATGCTATTGCAGGTATTCCTGCATCCTGGGCGGCTTGAAGGCCAGAAATACTGTCTTCAATAATAAGAGAGTTCTCTGGCTCAACCCCCATCTTCTCACAAACATACAAGTATAGATCTGGAGAAGGTTTGGGTTTTTCAACCATTTCTGCGCTAAAAATATTTTTAGTATCAAAATATTGATCAAGTTCAGTTAGGCTTAAAGCAGTATTAATTTTTTCTAAGTTTCCATTGGAAGCAACGGCTTTGAAGCCATAGTTTTTCAGGACTAAATCAATATCTTTTATTGCTTTCAAATTATTTTTGTAACTATCGAGAAGTCTGTTTTTATGCGATGTGTGATAATCAACAGGCAACTTAATGTTGTATCGATCTTCAATCAATTCCTCCGTGTCTTCAGGTTTTTTTCCGGAGAAATGAGATATAAAATCTTCGAGGCTGATTCTTATGCCCAATTTATTAAGCTGTTTTACGCGCAGAGAACACGCAATGATTTCACTGTCTACAAGAACCCCATCACAATCAAAAATAACAAGAATATTTTTTGTCATTTCTTACACAAGGCTAGGGGTTTCTACTCGATCGTGATTATTCCCGTTTGAAGGGAGATCTATGCTCAGGGATTTTAGTGAGTGGGTAACTCTATCGAAAGAGTTGCATTGATACGCTTTTTCAACAACATAGTTCCAATCAATAGAATGGTAGCCCATCGTATTGACTATATTGTTGATGTCAAAAAGATCAAATTTACCTTCCTCTTTTCCACGCCCCAATCCAGCTTTCATTACGATAATATCTTCTGGAGATATTAAAGGAAAGGATTGACCGTTAATTGTGACTTCTTGAATTCGTTCTAAAGCGGCTTGGTTAAAATGCCATTCTTGGCCTAAAGATCGATCACCAACACGTGCTGGAGCTTTTGAAATTTCAATACGGCCTATATTAAGTTTTTTAAGCCCGACAACCATGTCGGGATGTGAAAATTCTTCAACTAACCAATCAAAGTCAGAGGCATCTACCAATATGTCTAGATCGGTTATCTCTCTCTCCGAACCGTAGATGTTTGCAGCAATACCGCCAAAGAGAAAATTGTTTATGCCTTTTCTTTTTGCGATGTCTAATATCTTCGCAGTAACAACCATTTCTGCTTGTAAATCATCTCTCTGAATATTGTATGCAGGTTTATTGACAGTACTTACACTTTTAACAATCTCTGTAAGATCGTTTGCGACCTCTTCTTTTGAGCGGTTAGCATCAATAACATAATCAGCTTGATCGAGAGGTTTATTTCTCGTTGTTTTTTCTCGTGATTTAGCTTCTTTCTCACTGAGTTTATCTGCACGAGATAGTCTGCGTTCATTGATCGTTTCGGGGTCAGCGTTCAAAATCACAATAGTAAAGTCTACAGCACCTTTGAAATGATCTTTTATCGGTATTATTTCTCTTGCAGGTACGATTTGAATTAGTGTGTTCGAACTGACTTCATCAGCATGTAATACCCCGTATTTATTGCCATGCCTTTCAAACTCTATCAAGAAGTCATTAGCTTCTGACTTTTCTTCGTATCCATCCCAAGAAATACTTTGAAGTTCCAATGGGTTATCAGAAGGTCTGCCTGGTCTGGTGGTAAGTTTTAGTGGAACATCAAAATCAAGCTCTCCTTGATCCCTTCTTTTGATCAATTCATTAAAAACAGTGGTTTTTCCAACACCACTGCCGCCTGAAATAACAATAAAATTCTTAGTCTTTGACATTAATCTATTCCTCAAAAAATTAAGCTATATTTCTGTGTAAGTTTTCTAAAAGCACCATACTTTCTGACATTTTATGAGCTGCTTGCTTTATAGATTGTAATTCTTTCTGATCACATACTGCTCCTTTTATGCTTTTGAATCCTACTGGTGATAAAACCCACGGCACACTCAAGCTGACCCCTTCTTCCAATCCGTACATTTTACTTTGCTCTACATCAAGTTGTCCGTTAAAACTAGCTTTTAAGCTAGATGTCTGACCGGAGAGTGCCGAAATTGCAGTCCAGCAAGCAATGCCGGGTCCAATAGAAGCTCCAGTATGCATGGTTGGGTGCCTTGTGTCTGCATTTTTGGAAATTTCTCGACCATAAGCTTTAGTTTGTTCCAAAACTTTAGTTAATAAATTAGGTCTTTTAATTAATTCCTCAGTCGCTCTCTCAGGAACTTGTATGCTGTCTTTAATTAAAACCATGTCGTTATTGTGATACCCTACAATCTCAGCACTAACGTCTTGGGGGGTAATGTGCTGGTTTGGTATCATGGTATTTAGCTCTTGGGAGAGGATCTTTGTAAATCTAGCTTCATCTAGCATGCCACCAAAACCATAAACCTGTTTGGTAGGTAAAACACCGCGCAATATTTGTGCCATCATATCAGATTGATTAGTGACAACGATTACGGTTGAGTTAGGGCTATGTTCTTTAATGTTTTTTGCAATATCATAAATTAAATTTAAGCTTTCAAACGTGTGTGCTAAACGCCCTGAACTATCATATTTTCTAAATTCTTCTTTTTTGTTTCGCTCCATAAACTGGCCAGCACATACAAAAACGTAATCTGAATCAGAAATTTTCGAATAATCATCTGTGATGGTACATACAGGCTCTACTATGGAGCTAGGTCTCAGAGCTGACACGCTCTGTAAATCCAGAACATAACCATTAACAAGATCAGGGTTCTGGCTGATTAAAACCATTTCTATTTCGGGTAAAACATTAAAGTTATAGGCGGCTTGAACGGTTTGGCGTGCGACCTTTCCAGAAGATCCAATAATCGTAATTTTCATTTTTATAATTCCATTTTTTTAAAAGGTTCGACTAGTATTTTTCTTAAATCGCTGTAGTTAGACGCAAGGATTACAGGTTTTTTATCAGGATTCCGGAGCCTTTCTTGAACGCGTTCTGTGTTTCGCTCTTTGTCAGAAAAAAGAATAGGTATTACATCTGCGTTGTCCGCACATTCAATATCTACTGAAGTATCACCAACCATGACAACATGATCACCATTTACACTGGGTAGGTCTAATTCCTCTAGGGCATATTGAATTACTTCAGGCGCAGGTTTTTCAATACCGGGAAATTTATCACTTGAAATGACGCTATCAAAAGTATCTCTCAAGTCGTGATAATCTAATGCAGTTGAAATGTAGCTGCGAGGCCTATTTGATACAACAGCAAGCCGAGTTTGTTGTTCCTTTAAAGCAGCTAATGTTTCTGCTACCCCATTAAATACGGGTGATAAAGGGATAGCGGCAGTCAGTTTTTCAATATACTCATGATAAGCCTTTGAGCCTTCACCATCAAAAAACCTATTAAAATTATGGCGTAAAGATTTGCTGTGATCTTTCTTTTTTCGTACCTCTAAGTAAGGTTGACCAGAGTATTTATAACAAATTTCATCAAGCACATCTCGATCACCACGATGTAATGAGTTAATTAACGTGCCTGAAAGATCAAATAGGACGGCTTTCGGTTTTTGACTTAGGGTGATGATTTTCATTATTACATAGATAACTCAGTTATTTTTATGGAATTGAAATTACTATACTAATGGTTGTTTTTTTCAATAAATAATATTCTTAAGTTTAATTATTTGTATATTGCTACTTAGTTTGTTTAAAAGTTTTCGGTTTCTCAATATCTAGGTTGTGAGTTACTTTATTCTTTAAAGGATGGATCTGAAAGGAAGAGACAGCATGCGCGATTATAGTTTTTATTTGGATAAGGCAAAAGTATTCCAGGGCTTTAAAGGGTCTGTATCAAGTCAAATCCGTAAGGGGGGAGAGCTTCAAACTGCATAATAATACTGGATGTGCTTGGTAGTACAGTGCAAGCCGCTGATTTAAATAGTTTTACTGAAAAGACTGTAAGTATGAATTACGACAAATAAAGGGGGTTTTTCCACTTAATTCAGTGGTGAAAATTGTAGTTGGTTTTAGTCCAAAAATTTAGGCAAGTCCCGTGAGCCGTGAAGAATACGTACAACCCTTATATGATCGATTAGAATTCGATAAAAAATAACGTATTTATCTTTGACAAGGCTGCGTAATTCTTCACGGATTTCTTCGCGTTTACGGCCTATTTCTGGATTTTCTGATATTGTTTCAAATGTGTCATCAAATTCAGACACGTAAGAAACGGCCTGATCTAGGCCAAATTCTTCTAACGTATAATCAAATATATCCTCTAAGTCTGCATCTGCAGCTTTGGATAATATAACCTTTGTCATGGCATAAATTATACTTTCTGTGCTTTAGCTTTGGCAATGTCGCTTGCACTACGTTTGCTTGTTTCGCCATCCCAGCCTTTTGCTATTTCAGAACGTAGCTCCTCTATAACACGATGTCTGTAGACTTCATGTAGCCTTAAAGCGTCACGAACCAGTTCACTGGCATTTTGAAAATCTCCCGTTTTTATCTGGGAAGCAATATATTGCTCTTGTTTTTCAGTAAAACTAATATTCATGATAATATACCTCCATATCACAATTCTAACAGCAAAATACAGAAATGTCCATTTTTGCTAAATATGGACAATATAAATTATAAAAAACTGATTATACCTATAGACTTTACACCAATGAATATAGCCGTACTTACGAAAATTTTACGACTAACGAAGCTCATAGAGCCGAAATAAGGGCAGAGGCCGAATGAAGAGGAGGGCAAGTACTACCGGTTCTGTCGCAAAGTTTAATAAGTATCGCCTGCGCTAGCTGGCTATACTACCCATCAAAAGAACCAAACACTCAAACCTTTAAAACCTCCGAGATTGAAATAATTGACGCCGATACATTCAAGGCGCATGGCGAGTCGTACCGTATGCAAGGATATGATGCGTTTGAAAAGGGGCAGGGCTGCACGATCTGGAAAAAAGAAAAGGATTGCGGCGCAGTGGCAAGCGATCACTTTGAACATCTAATCGGCAAAAACTTTGAATGCGAACTAAACGGCCACGATAAATATAACCGCGTACTTGCGACCTGCAAAACCGATACAGGAAAGGACATAGGCGCGCTCATGGTGCGCAGCGGTCTAGCATTCGACTATTCAAAATACAGCGCTGGAAAGTACAGAGAAGACGAAGCCTATGCCAAAAAACATAAATTTGGCGCTTGGGGGCATGATTTTATAAAACCTTGGGTGTATCGAAGAAAAAAATAAATGACAAAAATGTCATTTTTTACTTGTCACTATGACAAAAATGTCATATTATAAATCTCATGAAAGGCAAGGAATTCACAAAGAGAGTTAAGAAGTACGCAAAAGCAAACAACATCGCTTTTGAACTGACTTCACAAGGGAAGGGCGGACATCAAACCATCCACCTTGGCAGCAAAAGAACCACCGTCAAAACGGGCGAAATTAAACAAGGTCTTTTAAATGCGATGTGTAAACAACTAGGGATAAAAAAGGAGGATTTATAAAATCCTCCCCACCCACCAAACTTAAAGAGGAATCAAAATGGAGTATTTTTATAAATATAATATCGAAGGGAAAAAGGGCGATTATGTCGTGAGCTTTCCCGCCATTCCAGAAGCCCTCACAGGCGGCGAAACAAAAGACGAAGCGCACGCGCTCGCAAGAGATTGTTTGATCGAAGCAATCGCGGGCTATATGCATGCGGGTGAATTGATCCCAGACGGCGCAGGAGGCATGGGAAAATTTACGCTCTATCTTAGACCACTTGAGGCCGCCAAAGTCGCTCTGCATAACCAAATGATCGAAGGGGGAATGACGCAGGCAGGCCTCGCGAATAAGCTCGGCGTTGATCTGACAATCGTGCGCCGCTGGCTTAATCTAAATCATAATTCAAAGATCGAAGATATTAACAACGCGCTTCGCCTGGTCTTTAATAAACACCTTGTCACCAGCCTTATGGATGCGGCTGAAATTAGAGCAGCCAAAGATGAAAGCACCCTTCCACACCACATTGTCAAAAAGCTTGTGATAGATGAAGAGAACCCTGTTAAAGTCTTACGCGAATATCGCGGCATGACACAAGGCGAGTTAGCAAAGGCGGCTGGGTACAGCTTAAATAACTATATTTCTATGCTTGAAAACGGGCAGCGTGAGCTTAACGATAAAGCCATAAAAAACATTGCTGCTGCCTTAAATATTGATCCAGACTATCTCACTCAATAAGCAAAACAGAGAGCTTGACTCACATCACGGACAACTTATATGTTCATGTTATGTACTCAAAAAATGAATATAAAGTCGAGCACGCTTTCGGTGATTGGCCAGACCGCATAGCCGCGCAAAATACCCATGCGCAGGTGATTGATTTTCTGGATAAAGAAATAGAGGACTGCCGCGAGCGCGATATCCGATCAAGCGCGCTGAGCGAGGCGATCGAGTATATCCGTATTTATAATAAAACGATCGCCTACCAATTTGAAAAAGCGCTCACTATCGAACACCCGTCGCAGCGCTACCACGCCCTCAAAAGCTTACTCGGTCAGTTTAAAGCCCTCTAAGCTGACGTTTTCAATTTCACTTGATTATTGAAAAGGCTTATGCTAACTTCCTGACAATACATAATTATTATTATGCTAAGTGTTTATAAAGTAGGCGTACAAAAAAATAAGGGGAGCCCCATGCTAAACACAACTTTTAGAAAAAAAGCCGCAGCAGCCGCTTTAATCGCTGCAACAACGCTTTCATTCAATGTGCAAGCACAGGATGAGAAGTGTGAACCGTTGATTAGTGAGAATGGCTTTACAATGAGCGCAGCGGCCTCTGCCTATACTTACTCGAAAGAGAATATCGGTGAAGTTGCAATTTCAGCGATACCAGGTGAAGACCTTGGCAACACACCTTTGTTTATTGCAAAAGCATTTGAAAGAAATGAAGTACCAGCGGCCTGTTTTATAAATGAAGACAGCTACAAAAAAGGCGGTACTACCTTTAATTTTTATGTTGCGGGCGGCAGAGTTAAATATAATGGCGAAGACACATTCGGAATTGATGACTTGCTGAATAACAGGGATATTCTTAAAGCCGTTGCACTTGAAGCAACAATTATGGCTCAAACAGCGTCGCTCAATAAAGAAAAACCCACCGTTGTTCTCGCTAGCAACGATTAATTAAAAAGAAAACATCCGGTCATTATCTGAAGTTTCAGTACCAGCCATGGCGATAGCTTTGACCGAGTCATCTGGCTTATCTGTTATATTTTCAGGCTTGATTCCCCTGCTGATCATTTCGGCCTCAGCAATGGATGCAACACTATCTGTAAACGCTGGGTTATCGCTGGTAATCTTTCCTGCTATATAATCATCAGCAACATCATGCTCTAATGCACTTTTCTCTTTTTTCATTTCGATATACTCAATTACTTCTGGCATATCTTTCAGATCATCTTTGGTAATTTCACCATTTTCTAGCTTTTCAAGTAAGAGATCCATAATCGCTTGCTGGCGCTCTTCTTTATCTTCAATCGCCATAATGCGATCACGCTCTTCATCACTGATCTGGTTCTGTCGCAAAGTTTAATAGCTTAAGAAAAATTTAGAATTTCCGGGCTATGCTTCCTGTTTTTACACGCAGGTATATTTTCATGATTTCGTTTTCCGGT
>Ga0208837_1000126_pt1 | contig 13418 bp, 11 predicted proteins | sample DeeseametaMP0327_FD_184214 | JGI IMG/M metagenome (GOLD analysis project Ga0208837, IMG submission 184214) | Marine microbial communities from the Deep Atlantic Ocean - MP0327 (SPAdes) | ecosystem: Environmental > Aquatic > Marine > Oceanic | place: East of Recife, Brazil, South Atlantic Ocean...
ACCGGTGCAGAAAGCGCGTTTTCACGGCGGAAGAGGTGGGCGACCTCTTCTTGGTCCATCGTTGCCGGTACAGGTTGGATGGATTTTGTCATGATTTCTTCGAGCTTAATTTTACGCTCTGATCTTACAAGCTTATTAAGCGGGATTTGTCCTTTTACGTGATAGGACGGGTCAATAATAAAGATGTCAAAAAACTCTTCAGGAAGGTCTTCTGTTGCGGCTCTTATATAATCAATGGCCTTACCAGCTGTCCAGAAATGTGGGACGGCAACAATTTCACGTTGCATAAGACGACCGGCTGATTCTTCAGGGTAGCTTAGGCCTTCTTCGAGTGCGACACGCGTTTTGGAAGAGAGTTTCCGGATGATGTCTTTTTGTTGACGGACATCAAGCGGTTCGATCAAATCAAGGGCATCATCACTTTCTAGTGCGGTGACGATGTCTGCGATTTGGTGCGTTGGCATATTGCTAAGGCAGGCACGCGATAGCTCAGGGTTCATTTCCGAAAAGACTAGTGGGTCGAGTGCATCGCCGTACATGGCAATGAGTTCTTCACGGTCTTCTTCTTTTACTTTTGCAATGAGTTCAGCGGTGTCGGGAGCGCTGAGATCGTTAAGGATCGAATGAACTGTGTCAGAGTCTTGCGCATGAACAGCCTCACTTATGCCGCGAATATCCTGATCGCTCAGCGTAAAGCTCAGTTCTTCTGTATTGTCAGCTATATTTTGCTGTTCTTGTTGTTCACGCATGGCTTACCTTATCGGATTGGCCAGTGAAGAAGGGCAATAAGTGCTTTAAAGCCCTTCTTTATAGGTTGTTAACCGGCGGCCAATTGAGTTGTATTGTCTTTTTTACTGTTCTCTTTTTCGAAAACTTGAGCACCAACAGTTGCTAGTGCTGTTATATTCACAATACCACGTGTTGTCACCGTTGGGGTGATAATATGTACAGGTCGTGCACAGCCAAGAAGAACTGGGCCGATGTTAATGCCGTCTGTGAACCCTTTAACAAGGTTGAAGGCAATGTTCGCCGATTCAATATTTGGCATGATGAATAGGTTTGCAGAGCCTTCGAGTGTAGTATTTGGCATGATGTTTTGACGTACTGCTTCGGATAGTGCTGCATCACCGTTCATTTCACCATCAATTTCTAGCTCAGGGTCACGGCGGCGAATATCTTGGTAAGCTGCTCGCATCTTTGCAGATGATGGTGATGGTGAATTACCGAAGTTAGAGTGTGAAAGTAGAGCCACTTTTGGGTGGATACCAAAACGCTTAACTTCTTCAGCGGCAAGTAGCGTCATTTCAGACAGTTGCGCAATTGATGGGTCTGGGTTGATCTGTGTATCACAGAAGAAATATGTACCGCGTGATACAAGTAGACCATTTAATGATGCTGGTGTTTCTACACCAGGCTGTAGGCCGATGATATCGATGATATCTTTTGTATGATCGCTATATTGCCCGACAGCGCCGCAGATAAGTGAGTCTGCTTCACCCTTGCGAACCATGAGTGCACCAATAACTGTTGTGTTAGTGCGCAGTGTTGTTTTGGCTACTGATGGTGTAACACCACGGCGTTCCATGATTTTGTGATAGCTTTCCCAGTAGTCACGGTAGCGGTTGTCATTTTCAGGATCGACGAGTTCATAGTTCTCACCTTCTTTGAGGTGGAGCCCTAAGCGTTCGATACGAGATTTAATAACTTTTTCACGGCCAATGAGGATCGGCTTAGCGATGTTTTCTTCTACAGCTGTTTGAACAGCAAGAAGAACTTGTGTTTCTTCCGCTTCACAGTATGCGATGCGCTTAGGTGCGGTTTGTGCACGTGTGAAGATTGGGCGCATTACAAGTTGCGAGCGAATGAAGAACTGCTCTAGTTTGTGTCTATATGCTTCGAAATCTTCGATAGGGCGTGTTGCAACACCGCTTTCCATTGCCGCTTTTGCAACAGCAATTGGAAGATCAACGATCAAACGTGGATCGAATGGCTTTGGAATAAGGTATTCAGGGCCAAATTCGAGTGTTTCATCAGCGTAAACATTTGCAACTTCGGCAACGACTTTTTTACGTGCAAGCGATGCAATCGCTTCAACACAAGCCATTTTCATGTCCTCGTTAATCTTCGTTGCCCCTGTATCAAGTGCACCACGGAAGATGAATGGGAAACACAGAACATTGTTAACCTGATTAGGGAAGTCAGAGCGACCTGTACAGATGATCGCATCCGGTTTAGCTTCGCGTGTTTCTTCTGGCATAATTTCAGGTGTTGGGTTTGCAAGCGTTAGCATAAGCGGCGCTTTGCCCATAGTTTTTACCCATTCTTTCTTAACTGCTCCAGCAGCAGAAAGGCCAAGGAATACATCCGCATCAACGAGTGCTTCTTCAAGAGTACGAAGATCAGTATCAACAGCGAATGCTTCTTTTTGTGGGTCCATTCCTTCGTTACGGCCTTTGTAAACAACACCAGTACGGTCACAAACGATGATGTTTTCTTTCTTTACGCCAGACTTAACAAGTAGGTTTAGACAAGAAATCGCAGATGCACCTGCACCAGATGTTACAAGACGGATTGTTGAAGGGTCACGGCCTGAATATTCAATCCAGTTACGGAAAGCCGCAGCCACAATAATCGCGGTACCATGTTGATCATCGTGAAAAACAGGAATATTCATGCGTTCTTTAAGGCGGCGTTCAATTTCAAAACATTCTGGAGCTTTGATATCTTCCAGGTTAATACCACCGTAAGTTGGCTCAAGAGAAGCTACAATATTAACGAATTTTTCTATGTATTCTTCGCTTGTACATTCATCACGGTTCACCTGTGTGTTCATATCGACTTCTACGTCAACTGAATCGATGTTTGCGAATTTTTTGAAAAGAACTGATTTTCCTTCCATAACGGGCTTAGCGGCTAATGCGCCAATATCACCAAGGCCAAGTACTGCTGTTCCTTCTGTAATGACGGCTACGAGGTTTCCTTTAGATGTGTAATCGTAAGCTGTGAGAGGATCTTCATGAATTTCTTCACATGGCGCTGCTACGCCCGGGGAATATGCAAGCGCCAAATCACGCTGTGTTGCTAGGGCTGTTGTTGCGCGTATTGCCACTTTACCTGGCTTAGGAAATTTGTGGTAATCCAAGGCGTCTTGGCGGAATGTATCTTTGTTATCAGTGCTCATTTTCGCTTACTTTTCTTGCGTTTAAAAAATCTTAAAAATAAAGGTCTACTTTCGATACATAATTGGCGGCTACTATGCAAGGCTTCATTTTACTGCGGTGCAATAGTTTAGGCAGTTTTATGATTAAATTATTACAATAAAAAAGCCACCAATTTGGTGGCTGTTTAAGATGGTGCGGCCGAGAGGACTTGAACCTCCACGGGATTTAACTCCCACAGCGACCTCAACGCTGCGCGTCTACCGATTCCGCCACGGCCGCATGCCTGTGCTGTTTGGTAGGAAGCAATGATTTATCAAATTAATTATTCGGGTGCAAGTGTAATTATATGCCTATATTAGCGTTAGATATGTTTTGTTTGCATAATATTTTTTGTGATACTAATAACATAATGCACGGGATCGGTATTTGTAACATTATGGGGTTATTAAAATGCTAGATCATTCTTATCAATTAGGTGCTGAGCTTAAAGACGGGCGACCAATTGTTCATATCGATGTTATTAAAGAACAATGACAATAGACACCATAAATTAGCCTATTGTTGATTTTATGTCGTGCACATAATATGTGTAGCGCATGGAATGGAAAATTTCTGAAAATTTAGTCGATTACAGGGCTGCGCTAGAATTTATGGATGAGCGGGTTAGTGCTATTCATAAAGATGGCGGCAATGACCTTGTTTGGTTTTTACAGCATTCAGCGCTTTACACTGCTGGGACGAGTGCGAAAGCGCATGATCTGCTTGATCAGCGTTTTCCTGTTTATGAGGCAGGGCGCGGAGGTGAGCATACCTACCATGGGCCGGGGCAACGTATTGCTTATGTGATGCTTGACCTTAAGAAGAGGCAGAAAACCCCTGATATTAGAGATTATATTTGGAGATTAGAGGAGTGGATTATTCGCACTCTTTTTGAATTTGGTGTTGTTGGGGAGAGGCGAAGTGGCCGTGTTGGGATATGGGTTGTTTGCGATGACGGTCGTGAGGAAAAGATAGCTGCTATAGGGGTGAGGGTGAGGCATTGGATAACCATGCATGGAATTGCTTTGAATGTTGAGCCGGATTTATCGCATTTCGGGGGCATTGTACCATGCGGGATTCGTGAACATGGTGTGACAAGCTTACGTGCGCTTGGTGTTGATGCTACAATGGAGGATGTTGATGCCGCGCTTAGACATCAGTTTAAATCTGTTTTTGGAGAGAGTTAGGGGCATATCACTCTCTCATTATAATTATCTCTAATCTTTTAAAAGGATGGGTATTGATGTCTCTACAATTGCACCTGTAGAGCATATAACAGGTGCATCCGAGTTATCGGTATCTGCTTTCATAAATGAATCACAGAGGACTGATTTCTTTTCCTCATTTGGCAACTTACAGGAATAAGGCCCTGTTATTGTGATGTTTTTACCTTTTTTAACTGTAAAAGCTTGTGTCAGTCTTTCTGAAATAGATCTATGAAGATCTCTGGTAACTCTCATACAGTTACTTTCATCTTCTACATTTAAGATGGGCATAACTGGTGACGTTATGTTCAGTGGATGGTTTGCATTATATGATGCCTGCACAGCGGCAGCATTTAGCATCATAGATAAACCAGCTACAGCGGCGATTTTTTTATTTTTTGTCATATTATCCCTCGGTTTTGGTGGGGTTATATGTATTTATTGATCTTATGTCAAGTAATACTTGTTTGAATGAGTTTTAAAAGCGCTAATCCTTAAAAGGTATAAGTACGCGGACTATTAATTGCTGTGTAAAACTCTCTTTCTTTAGGCTCTATTTTAGGAGCTTCAGGCTCTAGGGTTGAGCAAGTCGTTAGGGCTTGTCCTTTACCGGCTTCCAAGAAACTTTCACATATTGTGGTTATTATCTTATTTGGAAGGGCGCAGCCATACGCGGATGTTACAGATATCGGCTGGTTTTTTTCGAAATGATTGCTTTGGCCGATTTGTAATGATAGCTGTGCGTGTGTGTTTAATGAAGCTTCTATACATTCTTCATTGGTCTTTGTTTTGAATGCTATTTGAGGGGGGATTACAACTTGCGCTAAGCTTGTTTGAGAGGGGGGATTCTGAGGCTCAGTCTTTTGATTTGGCTCAGTGCCTTCTGCATTTGCATTATTTGCAAGAATTGTAAGTGTTGCGGCCGCAACGATATTATTGATTGTTTGTTTCATTTTTATCCCCTTTATTAAGTTTTTTATAAAGATGGGGCTTGTTTATGTCAAGTTAATCGGCGGCGATATTCTGAGTATTGGCGGCGGCGTAGTGATTAATATAGTCTGTAATCTTTATTATATCGATTTGAAACTTATCGAAAAGACGATGTTTTTCTCCTGTTAATTCATTCATGTAGAGTGATTTGTTGATTTCTAGCTGTAGGCTATGAATGCCTCTTGCTGGATCGGAGTAACGCTTAAGTATTTCAACGCCTTTGAATGGATCATTGATGGATACGGTGTAGCCAAGAGTTTTAATATAGTCACGTAGCGCGCGTGTGAACATTGCAGAGCTGCTTGTACCGTCACGATCGCCTAGGACGAAATCGACAGGTTTTGATTTAGTACCAAATAGTCCTAAAGGCTGTTTGGGGTAAGCAACGGAGTTTGGCATTGAGTGGCAATTAATGTGAAAAACTTGTCCAAATTTGTAGTGCGTATCGTTTATCAAACGCTCTAAAGCATTATGATAAGGTACGTAGCAATTATTAATCCTATTTAGGATCTCATTTTGTGTTAAGTGACGGTTGTAAACGGGTACGCCAGGGGATACTAAGCGGCGAATAAGTCCTATACCTGCATCGGACCGGTTTGTTGGATAGATTGGAAATGTATTATTACTATCCCAATTTTCTTTAAAAAGTGCTGGGTCAATATCGTCGATAGCACGGTTAGGATCGATATAGGTCCGGGGAAAGTGTGCTTGTAAGAATGCTGATCCAGTTTGCGGTACATGAGCAAATAGATCTTCAACAAAATTATCTTCTGCGTTTTTTAAGTTTTTGAAATCACATGCATAATTAAAATCATCGGGATATGTGCTGCCACTGTGTGGACTGTCATATAATACAGGTGATGCAAGATCTTTGTTTTTTGTTATCGTATAGGGTGCATCCATACCTTAAGCCTATATGGATAAGGGGTTCATAGTAAAGGGTTAAAAATGCTGCATATTATTCTTTTATTTTAGATGTGAATTGGGTATCAAAAGGTCAGTAACATTTACACAATAAAAGAGAGATCAAAAATGCACGATATAAGATACATACGCGAAAATGCTCAGGAGTTTGATGCTGCTATGGAATTGCGCGGGTACTCGGAGTCACAGAGTGCACTGATCTTGAAGCTTGATGAAAAGCGCCGCGCTCTGCAGACGGAGTTACAAGAACTTCAGTCTGAGCGTAATGCGAAGTCTAAAGAAATTGGTAAGGTCAAATCACAAGGCGGCGATGCGCAGGAGATTATGGATGCCGTTGCAGCGATGAAAACGCGCATGGGTGAGCTTGAAGAAGAAGAGCGCACAGTCGCTGATAGCCTTAATCAGCATTTAGCTGGCCTGCCGAACATTATGGCGGGGGATGTACCAGAGGGCGCAAATGAGGATGATAATGAAGAGCTTCATAAATGGGGCGAGATTAAGTCGAAGAGTGGCCCGGAGCATTGGGAAATTGGTGAGAAGCTCGGACTTATGGATTTTGAGACCGCAGCGAAACTATCTGGCTCACGCTTTGTTTTGTTAAGTGGCGGGCTTGCCCGTATGGAACGTGCATTAGCGCAGTTCTTCCTTGATACGCATTCAGGTGAGCATGGCTATGTTGAGACTTCACCGCCGCTATTAGTACGTGATAGTGCACTTTATGGGACAGGGCAGCTTCCGAAATTTGCAGAAGATCAGTTCTCTACTAAAGAAACAGATCATTTTATGATCCCAACGGCAGAAGTGCCGCTGACGAATATTGTGGCGGATATGATCGTGGATGAAGAAGAATTGCCGCGTCGTTACTGTGCATTTACACCATGTTTTAGATCAGAAGCAGGTAGTGCAGGGCGCGATACACGCGGCATGCTGCGTCAGCATCAGTTCTATAAGGTTGAGATGGTGAGTGTGACTGCGCCAGAGGAATCAGAAGCAGAGCATGAGCGTATGCTTGGATGCGCAGAGGCGGTTCTGAAAAAGCTGGAAATTCCGTTCCGCACGGTAAAGCTTTGTTCGGGTGATACGGGTTTTGGTGCGCGTAAGACTTATGATATTGAAGCGTGGTTACCAGGGCAGGAGACTTATCGCGAGATTTCTTCTGTTTCGAATTGCTGGGACTTTCAGGCGCGCCGTATGAAAGCGCGTTGCCGCGCAAAGGGCGAAAAGCAAACACGCTTTGTTCATACGCTTAATGGCTCGGGTGTGGCTGTTGGCCGCGCGCTTATTGCCGTCATGGAAAACTACTATGATCCAGCGGATGGCGGCGTTTTTGTTCCAGAAGTCCTGAAGCCATATATGGGCGGTATTGAGAAGATTACGGCGTCTTAATTTGCTTTAAGATAGTGAGATTTATAAAAAATAAAGCAGGCCACAATGGGTAGCCTGCTTGTTTGTTTATGGATCAATGTGATTTGTTTAAGATTGTCCGTCTAATTTCATACCGACTGCTTGTTTAACATTGCTAAACCAAGCTGCTGGTTTATCAACTGTCGTGTTATCATGTGCAGAACCGAATGTAGATGATACGTTGCCAGCATTTGAAAGGCTGTTATCCCTTTGGATTGCCACTTTAACTGCATTTTCTTTTTGTAAAAATCTTGATTGTCCCATTTTTATCTCCTTTTCGTCTTCAGTAGGGTTTTATCAAAAACCTCTGTCATAAATTTAGCTCGAATTAGTGCCCGAATTGTAAGCTCGAATTTTGCTCGAATTTATCCCTTATGACAAAAAGTGAATATCTTATAGCATTTATGATGTATGAAAGTCAAATAAGTGGTTATTTTATTATCATTTGGCTATGGATAAGTGTTGTTTTATTTTCTGTTGTTATGGTTTGAATATCTCAATAATGTTGTTTTATTTTCTACGAGTATAAATGAGGGGAATATGATTAAGAAGCTCTTACCATTTGAGGCACTCAAAAGCAGTGCGCATCGTTTCCCGCTTTCGTGTGTGTTTGCGTTGATTGTTTTTACGCTTACTTTATTGGGTGTTTATGATGTTTTTGATGATCATGAGCCGTGGCTTTGGCGATTGGTTGTTAGCTTCAGTTTTGCTTATTTTTGGTGTGGGGCTGTTAAACTCTATCAAGAATCTAAAAGTAAGAGTGTTTTGTTCTTCGGATTAGCTAGTTTAGCTGGCATAAGTTTTTTTGCTCTGTTTGCTTATATTTTGCCGGATATTAAGTTCAGTTTTTTTGCCTCTATGGGACATGTTTTTTCATTGCTTGCAATTAGTCTTGCTGGTTTTACCCGGGCACGTACTGGTGATCTTTCATATTGGGTATTTAATGTGAAGATGTGGCTCGGGGTTTTTGTGGCTATTGCTGCGGGAATTATATGGGGATCCGGTGGTTCTCTGGCTTTGCTGGCGGTGGATAAGCTATTTGATATTGATGTACCTAGTAAATTATATCAAACGATTTGGTCAGCGTCCTTGGTCTTTTTGACGCCAATTTATGCACTTTCGTGGGTTCCAGATAAATACGATTTCGAGGATGACGAATGCTGTGCGCCAGTGCAGCTAAACTTTCTGGTGAACTGGGTTTTGGGGCCGTTAAGTTGTGTTTATTTATTGATTTTATATGCTTATTTTATCAAGATTTTAGTGGAAGGGGTACTCCCTAGTGGAATTCTCTCCGTCCTGACTATGGGATTTTCAGGTGTCACATTACTGACCTACCTTATTAGTTTTGGTATGAGGAAAGATGCCAATGCCATTATTCGTTTTTTACAGAAATATCTCTTCATTGTCTTAATTATACCAGCCGTGATGCAAGGGTGGGCTCTGTATATCCGTGTTGAATCGTACGGTGTAACGGAAGAGCGCTATTTGGTAGGTTTATCAGCGGTTTATATACTTATCTTGTGTGGCTGCTATATCTTTAGCTTGCTCAAAAGACGCGTTATGTCGGTGCGTGTTCTGCCAATGACGCTTGCTATGATTGTGGTCTTAGTCTCTGTTGGGCCTTTTAGTCTGGTTGACGTTTCTGAGCGCTCGCAGTTTTCTATTCTTAAGGGGTTGCTTGTTAAAAATGGTATCTTGGTGAATGGCCGCATTGTTAAAACTGAGAATGATGTAACTTTTGAAGATAGTGCGGAGATATCATCACGCCTTTCATATTTTAGCCGCCGTGACCATATAGACGTGTTACATGAGTGGTTCGATTTTCAAGAAAGAGTTCATTATAGATATTTTAATGTTGCGGATGCGGCGAAGAAAATGGGTGTTGAGTATCTCTCCCGATACGATATTCGCAAAGGAAAAAGAAAATTTAAGCAATTCAGTTTTTATGCGGATCATGCTGATGCGATTGTGAAAACGAACGGTTTTGATTACGTGCTGAATACTACATATAAAACAAGAGCTAAGGATCAGGCGTGGGATCACGAATGGAATATAGGCGAAGAGCCAAAGCTTTATCGTATATTATCAAATTTTGATGGTCAGAATTTCGTAATTGGCTTGAACGGATTGGTTGTTACTCGTTTTGATGTTGAGCCTTATGTCATGGGGTTACTTAATCAAGGGTATAGAGCTTTACCGGAAGATGGGGCAGGTGAGGGTAATAGGTTTTCTACTGTTTATCAAAGTGATGAGATACGTGTGATGGTGGAATATACCAATGTAAACGGAACATTTAATGGGGAGGACGGGGCTTTGAAAATTACTATGGTCAAGGCCCGTGTCTATCTTGATTTACTAGATTAGCATTTAGTCTTTAGCCTTTAGCCTTGTTTTTTAAGGTGAGGAAGCAGATATATTTGAATGCTATTTTTTGTAATGGGTTTTTGTTTCCGTATGGCCGCCAAGTTTTTTTACAGCGATTAAGATAAGCATCTATATGTAAGCCTTTTGGTGCGGTGATGACATGCCCACGGTTTAAGAGGAGTTTTAGCACATTGGTGCATAGAACACCTGTAGCTAACGATATGCCCATACGTGTTGATGGAGTTTTTCCTGTTTTGAAATCAAAACCTGATCTATCTGCTATGTATTGTGTATGCATTGTATTTGGTGCAACGCCGATTATGAATCTTACGATATTTTCGTTTTTTATTTTTTCACGCTCTTGTTCATTTGCATTGTTAGGTACTTTTGCAAAGTTAAAGTATTCTTCGAATGGCATTGAATTTTTTGTAAAGCATAGTAACGCTGTCCCCATTCCAATGGGGGCTGCTGTGATGGCAGGGATCCCTTTTTCGTGGCATTTTTGAAATATTTTTCGTCTTATATCCAGAGCATAGATATCTAAACTATCAATATAGATATCAACTCCATCTAGGAACTCATTCAAATTCTCATCGGTAACACCATTTTTAAAAAGCTTAATGGCAGCCTCAGGGTTTATGTTACTGAGCGTGTTTTCTGTGACATTCAATTTACCAAGGCCAAGAGTAGACATCATTGCGCCAGCTTGGCGATTGAAATTTCCCACATCGTAATCGTCAAAATCCGCAATGTGGAAATTGCTTATGCCTAACCTTGCGCATGTAATCGCATGGTCACCACCAACACCGCCAAGGCCAGCGATGGCGACTTTGCTGTTTCTTAATATTTCCTGCTCTTTATGAGTTATCCAGCCATGGTTTCGTGAGAATGCTTCTTTATAGTTAAAGCGTTCTCTATGTTCTTTGAGTATTTTAAAATTATGCTGCATTTTCACTCTCTAGAAATTGATGTGTTTGCTGTGTTTCTTTTGAGTTTTGAATACTTGTGTCGATATAATCATATAAACCTCTAAAGCCATCCGGCAGGGATGCTAAGGCTTCATCTGTACTGATGTAATATGGGGCACGCCTTCCATGATAATTTGTAAGTTCTCCGATTTGTTTGAAATGTAAGCCAACAAAGCTCATACTTTTTGCGAGTTTTGGCTCTACCATAATGTAGACATGTTTAATGCCTTCTTGGATTAAAAGTGCCATTACAGAAAAATAAAGGCTTGTGGTTATGAATGGAAAGCACCGTATTTCTTCGGTTGAATATGTTTCTTCATTAATAACGCCCATCCCAGCTCCATAATGTTTTTCGGTTGAACGGCGCCTGAAATTTGATGGTACAGCGAGCCTTGAAACCTCGGCTATAGTATTTCGATCAAAATTTGAGGGGTGTGTTTTTCGTTCTTCAATACTGTTGGCGCAGTACTTTTCAATAGGCAGTAGGTTTTGTTCATTGTCCGCTAGTATGGCTCTTACTGTGCCAGCGTATGTGCCGCTGCTGTTATGTTTTATTACGCAAGCTTTTGAATGCACATCAAAGATATCTGTTTCCATGCCGGTATAGCGAATACGTTCATAGCCTAATTCTTCGCAATATACGTTATGACGAATTTTAAATGATTGTTCTTTGAGTGTTTCATGTAATGCAATTTGTGGCGTGAAATAATGTTTAAAATGCTCGGTGATTTTATCGGCTTCTTTATTTGCTGTATAGCGAATGGCTTTTTTTGCTACGCCGCCAATTAACGGATAGTCAGTCATGTTCTTCATCATGCTCATGTTTTTTCCTTTGTCATTTTTTGTGTTCATATGGGCGTGCAGACTTAATGGCTGTGAGATTATTCACAGTTGAGAGGAATTACATTTTTGCTTGGTGGGAGTTTAGAAAATTACTCAGTCACACATTTACTCAATCATTACCCATAACTTCATCATACGGCTTGGCCTATTAAAGCGTGGTTAAAAATAGTTAAAATGTTTTCTAATTGTTTTTTAGCGCCTATAACTAACGGCTATGAACACGCAAGATATAAACCGCAGAATAAGATTAGTTATGGATCTTCGTACCAAGGGTATTCGAAGTGCGGATGTACTTGGCGCGATTGAGCGTGTGCCGCGTGATTTCTTTGTACCGTCATCTGTATCGGATCAAGCATGGGATGATATGGCGCTGCCTATTGGGCGGGGTCAAACGATAAGTCAGCCTTTTGTTGTGGCCAGTATGACAGAGGCTTTAGAACTTACTGATCGGGATAAAGTTTTAGAGATTGGGACGGGCTGTGGGTATCAGACAGCTATTTTATCAAAGCTATGCCGGCGCGTTTATACCATTGAGCGCCATCGTTATTTGCTTGAACATGCAGAGAAACGCTTTGAAGAACTGCGCCTTCGAAATGTAACGGCGATTGCAGGGGATGGCATGAAAGGCTGGCCAAAGATTAATGGCTTACAGCAGGCGCCTTTTGATAAAATAATTGTGACTGCGGCTGCGAAGGATAAGCCGCCAGCAGCTTTGTTGGAGCAAATAAGAGTAGGCGGTAAAATGATTATTCCAGTTGGTCCGCCTGGTGAACAGAGTCTTAAACTTTTTCAAAAAGAAAGTGATGAGGCTTATTCAGTACGTAATATTATGCCGGTGCGTTTTGTCCCGCTCTTACCAAATATTGCTGAGGATAGTGAATAGCGGTGTAATCTATTGAAGGGGAGTGCTGTAGTTGCTATCATAGGCGAATGAGACGTTCTGTCGTATTTTCTTTTTTATCAATTCTGGTACTTGGTGGATGTTTAGGCTCTAAGCATGTGAAGCCTCCTGTCACGATCTATGGCAATAAGGGTGGTGAAGGTGGCGGCGTTCATATCGTTCAGCAAGATGAGACTATATATAGCATTGCAAAGCGCTATAACCTTGTGATGGGCGATTTGGCCTATGCTAATGGCATTGATAAAGGGTATCGAATTCATCCTGGGCAGCGTTTAACCCTTCCTCCACCGCCAACATATCGTGTTCGTAAGGGGGATAGTTTATCAGAAGTTGCTCGAATATTTGGTGTCAGTACGCAGGATGTTATTACAACGAATGAATTGCCGCGCCCTTATATGATACAGCCAGGGGATGAACTGAAGTTGCCGCGAATTACTGCGGAAGAGGCCGGAGCTGGATATGCGCCTGTTAAGATGCAAGCAGACAGTAAAGCAGGCGTTGGTGATGAGCATCAGAATTTTATTGTTGCGGATAATAAGCCAATAGCAGCACCTAAATCACGGCCTAAAGGTGTGAATGTTAAGCCGCCTAAGCGTAGCTCTTCTAAATTTTTACGTCC
>Ga0208837_1000129_pt1 | contig 13357 bp, 12 predicted proteins | sample DeeseametaMP0327_FD_184214 | JGI IMG/M metagenome (GOLD analysis project Ga0208837, IMG submission 184214) | Marine microbial communities from the Deep Atlantic Ocean - MP0327 (SPAdes) | ecosystem: Environmental > Aquatic > Marine > Oceanic | place: East of Recife, Brazil, South Atlantic Ocean...
GAGTACCGGGTTGAGGACCTGCAATGGGCAGTGGTGCTGGAGGGATGCCAGGCCGCCGCGCTTGCCTTGTGGGACGGTCTGTCTGGCCGGCGCTCGGCCTCATCAGCAACCAAAAGCCCCCGTCCTTCCGCGGGAGGACGGGGGCTTTTGTCGCTTGGCTTAGACCGGTGAACTACCGATGTTTGACGTATTCGAACCCGCTTGGGGCCTTCATGTCACTGAAATCGGTTGGCTCCCAGACCGGATCTATGCGCGCTCCTGCTGGCCAGAGGCCGTCGTGTACGTACAAGGACGAGGCCATGGAGTTCTCCCAGATGAAGTTGTAGATCTCCAGTTCTCCAGCTTCAATCTTGGATTGGTCAACCTGTTTCTGGGTGTCCCAGATGTGCTCATCTAACCACGGATGGTGTGTCCCGTAGCTATAAGTTGAGTCTGTCGTGTAATTAGAGGCTCCGATGATAGGCGACAAACGTGAGCTAACGGTCAAACAGGTAATGCCGTTGTATTTCCGGGTGATCAACTCAGGACGAATGGTGGCGTAGGGCAAATTCTGGATCTTTACGCTGATACCGATCTGTTCCCAATAGTTGGCGACCGCGTGACAGGATTCAACTTCTGCAGGCGCCCCCCGGATCGCTGGTGTCAGTGTAATCTCGAATCCGTCGCCATACCCTGCCTCTTCGAGCATCTGTTTAGCAAGTTCCGGGTTGTATTCGTAATTCCAATCCGGATTTTGCCGGTGGTCGTGCCCCATCCAGTCTCTGACCGATTGAACTCTTCCGAAACCGGACAGTAGTTCGTCTACGAGGGTCTGCCGGTCGATGGCGATGTTCATCGCCTTCCGGACCTGGACGGCCTTGGCCCATTCCTCTGACTCGATGTCCATATCGCAGGAAACCCAAGGCTGCTCGCACTTGTAGGCCGGGTAGTCACTACCGTCTTTCATTTTTCCGTAGTATTGGCCATAGAAGTTCAGACCCGCTTGTCCTCCGTTGGGCCAGCCAGTGACAACCGCCCCTTCCACAGCTTCTACAGTGGGTAGGGAGTCAAATGCCATGGTGAACATGTCCAGGTTACCGGTCTGGAAGCCGGCTACTCGCGTCGCCTCCTCCGGTATAGACCAGTAATTCAATTCTGCGAAATAAGGGGTCTGGCGCCAGTGGTCTTCTACCGCTTTAAACCTCCAGTATTCGCCACTAACGTGGTCTACGACTTCCCAAGGACCGGTGGATGCGATGTCCACGCTCGCCTTGTCGGCGCCAAGCTCATCGGACTGCTTCTTGCTTACAATCCAGACGCTCACGCCAGCCGCGTTGCGGGAGAATTCGTTTACTGTCGCTGGCACCCACGGTTTGGAGTTCTTGACCACATACGTGTAGTCGTCGATTATTGTAGTGCTGGAATCACCCTTGTCATCGAATCCGTAATAATTGCCCAATATACCGGCACGGGCTAGTTTGGCCCCTTCATAGAATCCTTTCATGGAATAGATGACGTCCTCTGTCGTCATATGTCCATAGCCTTTATGGAATTCGACGTCATCCCTGATCTTCCATGTCCATTCCAAAAAGTCTTCTGAGATGTCCCACGAAGTAGCTATCATCGGGTTCGGCTGAAGGTCACGCCCGATCGTTACCAGTCCTTCCCCGACCGAGCTGCTCATGTATTGGATTCTCGGGCTCGACACTTCTGACGGATGTCCCTGGAAGATTCCGGTCTCCGCAACACCGTGGTTGAGAACGCCGGTTGACTGGACCTTCGCGGCCGCGGCAGGCACACTGGTAGCTTGGGGCAGTGGCGTGGGTCTACCGGGGACCGCGGTTGCTGCCGCCTTCGCTGGAGCCTTCGCTGGAGCCGAAGTAGCAGCCGGTGCCTTGGCGGCTGGAGCCGATGTTGGTGCCGGCGTCGAGGTTGCTGAAGACCCGCAAGCAAATAGCAGGGCCACAATCAGCAGAACGATGGCTCTAGGCAGATATTTGCTGATCTGTAATCCCAGTAGTGACATTGGCATACCCGATTCCCCCTTAATATATTCCGTGGTAGTTATATCGGCGATTTTAAGCAAAATATCCTGTAACTAGATATCAATTCGATATCAGTTAGCTGATTTATAAATTAATGCAACTATGATGTCAATAGATAAGATTTGATGACTATAGAGGCCAACAATCGGATTACTGGGGGTAAGTACGCACGGAATGCCGCAAACATTCCAGAATGTATGTTTTAACCGAAGTAGTCTTGAGAGAAAATATTGGCTAAAGAGGCTTTGCGAAAGACAATTCGTGGGAGTCAGGGTCGTTGATGTGGAAGTAGCGTTCGCCCCATGATGCGTCAGCGGGCTCTGTAGAAGGAGAAAGGCCGGCCTTGATCAGGTGTGCGTACAGGGCATCGACGTCGTCTACGTGGAAGATCAAGCGCCCCCACCAGGCCCGGGCGACGTGTGAGTCCAAGATGAGGTTCAGATACCCGTAGCCAACTCTGAAGCTGGTGAACGAAGCTGAGCCGCCCCCGTAGATGATCTCCAGACCGACTTTGTCACGGTAGAAGTCCACGGACCGGGCCATGTTGGCCACGGCCAAGGTTACTGCGCTGATGGACTGAACGTTCAACTTGGCCATCCCTGCCGACACGGTCAGATTTGAGGCCGTTGGCGATTGCCGACGGTGCGGATGTTACCTGCGGCCCCGGCGGCTGCGTCCAGGGAGACCTGGAAACACCCGCTCTTCCAAGACCCAGTCCAGCCTCATTTTGAGGGCGCTCACCTCTTCCGTGGGCAAGAGGGTCACTAATTCCTTGAGCAGGCTGGGCAGAGAATCAACCGGGAGGTCCAATCGCTCTCGGAGGCTAGCCAAAGATCCAAGCAGACCTTCGGGGATGGGTTCGCTACTGAAATCCCAGATCACTGTGCGGACTTTCATCTCCGCATGAAACGTCAGCCCGTGATCGATACTCCAGATCTTGCCGCCGTCTCCCATCAAAAGATGGTTCGCTTTACGGTCGGTGCTGTTGGCGATCAGGTCAAAGCAGGCGATGACCCTGAGTTGGTCGGCGCATCCGTCTTCCAACGTGTAGTAGTTCTGCTTGGGGTCGTGTTCGACGAATTGCTGCACTGAGCCGACCCCGTAGGGCCCGTCCCGTATGATGGTGAATGGAACGATGTTCCAACCGAGGATCTCGCTCAGCAGGTAGGCCGCGTACTCGCGTTTGTAGAGTGTGCCGCTGGGGAAGTCCCAGAGGGGGGCTTCGCCTTCTTTGGGCTTGTAGATGGCTAAGCTCTCGTTGCCATCCATCTCAATGGTGATGACAAAGGTGTAATTGGAACCCAAAGGGGTCAATTGATAAGAGACGATCTCGCCGTGGCGAATGATATCGGTGGCGGTCGGCCCGTCGTTTACATCGGGATTCAACTGAGAACTCAAATCGGAACTCAACTAGATGAATGGAAGGTCAGCCCAGACGCGCTGGCCTCGCGCTCTAACCCGCTTCTAAAACGGTATGCCCGTTGGCCCTCGGGCAGGCGTGGCCGTCTGGGTTGATCGGCTGCCCGCAGAGGAAACAGGTCGGCCGGCCCGCCGCGCAGATCGTTAACGCATCCTCGCCTAGGACCTTGGCCTGTGCGGTGGTGATCCAGAAACCCACCGAATCTATCTCGGGCGCTGCATCGCCGGGCTGAGTTTCCTGCTCCGCCGGTTCGTCGGATTCGCGCTCAAAGGCCTGGAGGTAGAAGGCATTGCTGTTTGGATCATAGCTCAGGGCCATCTGACCGGCCTTGAAATCGACCGTCAGGTCGCCTCCCGTCCAACCCTCTTCCCGGAGATCGCTTTCCTTGTCCCGTTCCTCTTGCGAAAGGTGCCCGATCATGTCCCGCAGATAAACGCCGAGTTGAAGGAGTTGTTCTTTCTCCATCCAGATGGAGCAGGAAGCCGCGCCCGATAGGGCATCTACGCGAAATGTCCTCATGCCGGGCTCGCCAAAGGTCAGAGCTTCGATGCTTGCGACGGCGCCCAGAGGGTATTTGATCTTGTTCGGTTCCACGTTCATTATCATAGACGCCGCCGAATCTCCGTGGCAAGGGCGAAACGATGATGCATTTCTGGGTTAAGTGTTTAAACTCAAGCTCCTATGAAATCGTCTCTGGGATCCTTGCTGAGAGTTTCCCGGGGTTTCCTGGGGTTTCTATGTATAATCCACGCATTCGGTGACGAAACCACGCAGAAAACTGAGACCCTGAGGAGGACCCCTGATGGCAGACGGACTAAAGATGGAGCAGGTGCACGCGGCGATGAAGGCCATGATGGACAAGGCGATGGAGACCCCCAACGAGCCGATCGCGATGTGCATCGTTGATGCGGCGGGTAACTTGGAGGCCTACGCCAAGATGGACAACCTACGGATATTCAGCCGCCGGCACGCCCAGAGGAAGGCCTACACTTCGGCGGTGATGGGCATGGATTCCGTGGCCCACGCTGAGAGGCTGCACGGCGGAGGCCGCAACATCGCCGACCTTGGCGACCCGATGATGACCTTCGGCCAGGGTGGCCTGGTGATCATGAAAGACGGCGTGATCCTGGGCGGGATCGGCGTAGGCGGCTACCCCAGCGGCCAAGCCGATGAGGATGTGTCCCGGATCGGCCTGAACGCGATGAAGCTTTAGCCAAGACCCGCCTGTCGGCGGATGCCGGTAAAGGGACCGAGAACGCCCCGTCCTTCCGCAGAAGAACGGGGCGTTGGTTTTCAGCTTGGTCAAGGAGATCCCTAGGCCATCGGAAAACGCGAATACAAACTCTGTTTGGTCTTTGTTGGCCTTACCATACAATCTCGGCGCTGTCTTTGGCTTTCAACCCTTCAGCGATGGAAGTTCCGTCAGCGCAACTAACTCCTACCTGGTAATCGAAATCTCCGGTTCCGATCACCGAAGAGGGAGGGTCTTCATCCGGCCCAAATTGCTTGAGCATGCGCAACAACTCCTTCGCCAAGAATCTGGCGGTTGTCTTAGCTTTTTCTTCAGACTCGGCACAGGCAATTGTCAATGTCAGGGTAACTTCACGGGCGATCTGCATGATCGTGGCGTTGATGAACTCTCGATTTCTCGTTTCGGCACGGATCGCGAGCTCCTTCATAGATTCTCGAAATATCGGTCCGTCGTAGCTTGCAGGGTCGCTTACGACATCAGTAGTCACCGAATCTGAGCTGCCACAGGCGACGGCCACCAATACCAAAATCCCAATTCCCAATGATATTGTCATTCGTAACACTGAAACCTTCATCGTAGCTCACCTCGAAAATCGTTGTGGGGTCATCGTAGGAGGCGGACGAGAAGGTTATATGGGAAGGGTACCCTATTTTTTAAACCGGATAGTTCCGTGGGAATCATGTGGGCTAAAGCGAAACCATTCTGGACGCGGAGGAGCTAGTGACGGTGCGGAGGGACCGGATATGTCACGGACATCGCTTTGGCGGCGGTGATCAGGTATTCTCGGCCCAAAAGAATCGCTCAACCATGGGACTTCTAGCTAACCGCCGTCCTCGGTCTATACTGCAACGCTTCGGCCAGGTGGGCGATGTTGATGCCCTCCGCGCCTTCGAGGTCTGCGATTGTCCGGGAGACTTTCAGAATGCGGCGAAAGGCCCTGGCTGATAGGTTTAGCCGCTGGGTGGCGGTCTGCAACAAGCCCTTAGCGCCGTCGTCCAATTGGCAGAACTTCCAGACCTCGGTGGGTCCCATCTCAGAATTGCAGAAGAACTCAGATTCCTTAAAACGTTCCCGCTGGACCTCCCGGGCATCTTCCACCCTCTTCCTGGGCCGGCTGGAATCTTCGGCTTCGCCTTCCTCGATCAATTTCTCGTACTCCACCGGTGGCACTTCCACGAACACATCCACCCGGTCGAGTAGAGGTCCGCTGATGCGCTTCTGGTAGCGGGTGACGGTGGCTGGAGAACAGGTACATTCCTTGGTGGGATGGGGGAAGTAGCCGCAAGAGCAGGGGTTCATGGCGGCCACTAGCATGAAGCTGGCCGGGTAGGTGACGCTGCCGCTGACCCGGCTGATGGTGACCACTTTATCCTCCAACGGCTGGCGCAATGATTCCAGGGCCGTGTGATTGGACTCGGGCAGCTCGTCCAAGAAGAGCACGCCCCGGTGGCTCATGGTGATCTCGCCTGGGCGGAGCGTACGGCCGCCGCCGACCAAGCCGGCGTTGGAGATGGTGTAGTGGGGGGAGCGGAAGGGCCGCTGCAAGACCAACGGGTTGTTGGGAGGAAGGACCCCATTCACGCTGTAGATCTTGGTTACTTCCAGAGCTTCTTGCTGGGCCATGCGGGGCAAGATCGAAGGCAAGCACCGGGCCAGCAGGGTTTTTCCGCTGCCCGGAGGCCCGTTGAATATCAGGTTGTGAAACCCCGCGGCGGCGACTTCCAGCGCCCGTTTGGCGTGCTCTTGCCCTCTAACGCTGGCCAGGTCCATCTCGTAGTGGCCGGCAGTGTCGTCCATCGTCTGCCAGACGTCGTCGTCCAACGGCTCGATCTCGTTTTCGCAGCGCAAGTGATCGATCAGGTGTCTGAGACTGGTGACTGGGTAGACCTTGATATCCTCCACCAGAGATGCCTCATCGGCGTCGGGGGTCGGCACGAATACCGAGGTGTAACCCTGATCGCGGGCCACCGACACCATCGCCAAGATGCCCTTGGTGTGGCGGAGGGTCCCTTCAAGAGATAATTCTCCCAGGAAGACGGCTCCCGGCGGAACTGTGTCGATCTGCCCCGAACTGAGCAGCATGCAGATGGCGATGGGCAGGTCATAGGCCGGGCCTTCCTTCTTGAGGTCGGCTGGGGGCCAGGTTCACGGTGATGCGCCGGAGAGGGAACTCACAGCCGCTGTTACGCAGGGCGGCGCGGACCCGCTCTTTCGCCTCCTGGACCGCCGCGTCGGGAAGTCCGACGATGTTGAAGACAGGCAGGCCGGGGGAGATATCCACTTCAACCTGGACTACGAACCCATCGAGTCCAAGGACCGCACAGGTCTGAACGTACCCGATACTACAGCTTCAGAAAACTACTTGTTAGTTTCACACCGAATGGTGTAGTCCTAAGTAGACGGAATCAATTCCAGATGCGCTGTGGTCTTTGCTAGGGGGTGCTAACGGTCTCTTCCACAACCGTTGGCAGCCTCATGGTGAACGTAGACTCCTTCCCGGCTTCACTGTGCACCAGCACCATGCCGCTTCTCCAACACCCTGATTGGCGACAATTGCCCTGATGCTCGTGGTGGGGCGTCGAACAAGGGAATCTCTGAGTCGTACTTCATCACTCAGCGGCAAACAAGCCCGATTAAGCCGAAATGAAATCGAACTGCTCGAACTGGCCGTGGACGATGGGGACCGGGTCCAGGCCTAACCATCGCTCGATTATCGTTGAGTACGTCGACCGAAAATCGTTGCTGAAGTGGAGGTCACCCTCTGAGTGGTCTTGCTCACGGAGCGAAGGGTACTGACCGTACAACCCTCCGTCCACCGAGCCACCGATGACGAAGGCTACGCCTCCCGAACCATGGTCACAGCCCGAGCCGTTGTCCTTTATGCGGCGGCCGAACTCGGAAAACACGAATATGAGCGCGTCCTCATCCAGGTTATGCTCGGCCAAATCAGCGGTAAAATCTCCGATGGCCGTGGATACATCCTGCCAAAGTTTGGCGTGGGCCTGTAGTTCGTTACCATGGGTGTCGAAGCTTCCGTGCTGCGCGTAGTAGATCCGTGTCCCCAGATCGGCTGACATTACCTGACAAACATTCTTGAGGGTTTGGGCCAACGGATTGTCGGCGTATTCGATGGTCGAGCTATACAGCGCCGGAGCAGCCCTTAGCGTGTCTGCCCCCTTCAAGGCGTCGGTCCCGGCCTGGCCTAAGACCTGCGCCACCGTATCCTTCGCCGGCGTCGGTCCGTACATCCGGCTGAATGTGTCCAGCGCGGCTCGCCTCTTCGCCTCATCTTGCACGTCCGGCAGGAGGCCATAGGTCTCCAAGTTGCCGACCGACGCCACCGGGACACCTTTAGAAACCAAGGCTCTTGGCAGGCCGCGGCCGAAATTTACCCCAGCCAACACGTTTTCACCTGTTGGGTCCAAGTCCCTTAAGACAGCGCCCAGCCAGCCTTCAATCCCTACCTTGTCAGGCTCCGCGGTGTACCAGACGTCCCTGGAGCGAAAGTGGGAGCGGTTCGGACTGGGATAGCCGATGCCATTGATGACGGCCAAGTTTCCTTCATCCCAAAGATACTTGAAAGGCGCCATGTTTGGATTGAACCCGAATTGGTCGTCAATCCTGAGCACCTCATCTTGTTTGATGCCGATATTCGGCCGAAAATCGTAATATAGCCCGTTGCCGTAGGGGATTATCGTGTTGAGGGCATCGTTTCCGCCAACAAGTTCAATTACAACTAGCGATCGATCTCTTTTGGTCGAAGTCATCGGTAATCTCCAGAATAAGATTAAGAAGCGCGCTTGTAGACCTGGATTCTGTGACGATTGCTCTCAGTTACGTAGAGCCGCCCGGCGCCGTCTAGTTTTATCGATGCCGGCGCCCAAAAGTATTTCTCTATATGGGACGATTTTTCGTGAGAATCAGGAACGAAATAGTCGATTTCCGGTTCTAAGTTTGCTCTCGATCGGGCCGCTCCTTCCTCAACATTGATACTCAAGAAGTTCGCTGCCCACTTGGACAGTGTGGCGTCACCCATGACGCTGGTCACGAACCCGCCCTCGGAATTAAGTACCAGCACTCGTTCATTACCCCAATCTGAAACGTAGATAAACCCATCGTTATCAACGGCAACTCCGGAGGGACGGTAGAATTCTCCGTCTCCATCGCCTGAGGTCCCGAAGGTGGCGAGGTGTTCTCCATCGGGTGAGAATCTTTGAATGCGGTCGTTGCCCCAATCGGCAACGTAAACATCTTGTTTGGCATCCACGGCCACGCCCCAGGGTAAATTCAGGCCTCCGTTTCCGTCATCCAATGAGCCGAAACTCAACTGGAATTGGCCGTCGGCCGTAAATTTCTGTATCCGGTTGTTATAAGTATCCGCCACGTAAAGATTATCTTGGCTATCTAAGGCGAGACCAGACGGGGTGTCCAATTCTCCGTCTTGCGTACCCGGGGCGCCGAACTTGGACAAGAAGCGGCCGCCGGCGTCAAATACGGAGATTCGGTGCAGGTGCTCATCGCTAACGTAGATCCGGCCCTGGCTGTCGATCGCGATTCCGGAAGGCGATGTAAACTGGCCGTCACCTTCTCCGTAGGACCCGAAAGTACCGAAGTATTCGCCCTCCGCGTTGCACATCGTGACCCGGACGCCCCTGGCGACGTTTACCTGGGAACGGTTCACCACGTACAGAACGCCATCGTTTCCGATGGCGCTGTCGACAGGAACATAGCAGCCCCTGCCCTCCATGGCTGAAATGCCCACTGTTAATACGTATTCCAGGAAGCCTGTCTTTGGCTTTTCGATTGCGCTCATTTTTCTCCTTGAATCACCCGGAGGCCGAGAGAGTTGGCCGGCCTAGCAGCGCTGGAAAACCTGGGTCGCCGCGACCATCTGCAAAACTTCCACGATTCGCTGGCGGGCTTCACCATCCGGGCTATCGGAAGCGAGACTATCCTCGCCGCCTATGGACGCAAATTCGACCAACTCGGTCAGCGTATCGTCGGATACCGTGAGAGCCCCTACTTGGTCCAAACAGGCTTCGACCAGACTTTCCGGAGTGCCGACCTGTTCACTCTGTAACGCTATGCGATCGATCATGGCCTGGACTCCCGGTTTGCTCGCATCGCCGAGTTGCTGGGTGGCAAAGTTTACCCGCTCCACCACGGTGCCGGTATCAAGCCAATCAGCGCCCTGGTGCCATCCTTCAACGCTAGGTGGGTTGTTGAGCGCCTGTCCCATGTATATAGCCCTGAAATACCGGTCCATGACCTCGCGTCGTGGCCGGTCAAACTCGCCGGTCAACCGGGCCACTCCGACCACCAACTCTACCGGGCTCTTGACCTTGGTGTACCAGGAACTCTCGGACTTGAAGTAATCGGAGTTGAACAGCGCTCGCAACATTTCGGTGATGCTGTAGTTGCTATCAAAGTAGACCTGAGTGAGCTGCTCGATCGCTTGTTCATCTGCAGGCGGCGTGTAAGGCCATTGCGGCACTCCCGGCTCGTCGGCCACGAAGAAGCTGTAAATGTGCCTGGAGATAAATCGTGCGGTAGCATCTTGCTGGCAGATGATGCCAATCACATCCTCGCCATTGAAATTCCCTCGCTGCCCCAAGAATTCTTTTTCGCCGTCGTCGTGGTCCTCAGGACGATATTCGAAGTGCCAGGATATGCGGCCGTAGGGCCAGTCAGAGTCCCTCTGGGAACGCAATTCCATGTATTCACGGTTGGCGATGGTCCAGCCGGTAAACGCCCGGGCGCACTCTTGGATGTCGGTCTCCGTGTAGCTGCCCACTCCCATGGAGAATAGCTCCAAGAGCTCCCTCCCGAAGTTCTCGTTGATCGCACCTTTATGGTTGTCCTGGTTATCCAACCAGATGATCATGGCGGGGTCTTTGGACAGCTCCAACAGTAGCGTTTGGAAGCTGCCCAGACCGTATCTTCGGAACATTCTGATCTGGTCGGAAAGGGCTTTGCCGTGAATAACTTTGGGGTAACCGGTGGCAAAGATACCGTGCCAGAATAGGTTCATCTTCTCCTGTAAAGGGGCGGAGGTGGTTGCCATCCGGTACAACCAGTTGGGACCGGAGGAGTTTTGGTTCAGCATGCCCGAAAGTTCAGGTTGGAATCGTCGAATCAGGTCGTCTCCCATTCTCTGTTCGGCGCCAGGACCAAGCAAATCTTCGACGGTGGCCTCGTATCCTTTCGCTGTGTGGGCGTGAAGCTGGTCTCGGGTGGCCCCGAATCCGGCCCGCCGCATCAGATGTGCGATAAGTTCAACGTCGCTGTTGCTCATGTATCGCCCCCTAAAGAGCCAGGATGATTCCAACAATTATTGGCGTAGTTTAACCTAATGGTGCACTGTCAGTCGACCCAGTAATGAACATCGATTTATCCTTTGCGTCGAATTCAGTGAGCGTTAGATCGTCGAAGTAGTCGACCTCAACCACCGATGGAACGCAGGGATACCCAATGCTGATGCGGTCACCGCCCACCGTTAATTAGGCCAGTGTTATGGTGTATTGGGCGATTTGGAGTACCTGGGGCATACCAAAATCAACTAGTGTTAGCACTGGATCGTCAAGCGAGTTTCCAAAGGTTGCCTTCCGAGAACCGCAGGGGTCTGGGCGTTTGCAAGCACGGTAGCCGCTCCTTTGGCGCCGGCCAAGGGGCAGAATGAGGAGCTACTTTGGGTCTGACGGGCCGGGTGCCGCAGTAACTCTAAGGTAGGAGTTGATGCCCGCGCTACGGGCTGCTGACAGTTGTGGTCAGACTTACCGAACCGCCACCGGAAACGGCCTGCTCGGAATCGCGTTCCGCAGCACCGGCGCAACATCGCTCTGGAACAACTCCAGTGAGGCGCGGTGCTGTGCCGGGGTCAAGCCGGCATTGTCAGAGTTGATGCTCAGGACTTCGTGGCCCATCTGCTCGTGATATCGCTGGACCTTCTCAATGATCTGTTGGGGGCTACCGATCAGTGCCGAACTTCTTTCGATCGCGTCTTCTAGGGAGTGGAATACCACCGGCATGCCTGATCTCTTGAACGCAGCCAGCCGGGCGTCGAACATGGGGCGGTAGGTCTTGATGGCGTCCTGGGAATCTTTGGCGGCGTAGTATCCGGCCGAGCCCGCGCCGACGAAGGCGTCTTTGGGGTCGCGGCCGTAGTGTACCCAGCGTTCCCGGTAGTGGCGGACCAACGCGGCGTAGGGCTCGATGGGATTTGTGACGTTGGCCGAGAATAGCGGGTCGCCCCATTTGGCGGCCAATTCCACCGACGCCTCGCTGGTGGCGCTGCCGTGCCAGATGCGCACGGCCTGCTGCAACGGCCGAGGCCACGTCTCGGCTTCATCCAACGACGGGCGGAACTTGCCGGACCAGGTAACCTTGTCCTCTCGCCATAGCCGGCGGAACAACTCGTAGCTCTCGCGGTTCCGCTCCCACTGGTCCTCGGTGGTTACATGGAAGAGCTGGGCTTGGGCCGCGCCGTTGCCCTTGCCAATCATGAGTTCCAACCGTCCGCCGCTCAGGTGGTCGAGCGTCGAGTAGTCCTCGAACGCCCGCACCGGGTCGAGCAGGCTGAGCGTGGTCACTGTGGTGAAAAGCCTGATAGTTGACGTCCGGGCGGCGATGTGGCTGAGGATGACCGGAGGCGAGGATGACAGGAACGGCCGCTCGTGCCGTTCCCCCACACCGTACCCGTCGAACCCCAACTCTTCGGCCATGACCGCGTTGTCCACCACCGCGCGCAGGCGTTCGTTGGTGGAAGGCTGGACCCCCGTGACAGGGTCCGGGGCGTACGGGATGAGAGTCATAGCCAGGAATTTCATGCGGGATCTCTCCTGTATGGTTATCGGAATGCCATTATCGCGCCTGGCGGTGCGGTTCGCCTACCCGCCAAGATTTGCTATCAACACACCCATGGGCCGCTTGCCCGCTGCGTAGGTTTCAAGGGGAGTCAGCCCACCGGGCGCGCTGTCGATCCGGTACGCGGCGAGACGGTCCGACTCGGAGCCGGCGGCGAAGAGATAGGCGCCATCAGGATCTAGGCTGAAGGCGCTGGGAACAGATTCAGTGGGCGTCTGCCCGATGCTGGTCAAATGTCCCGTAGAGGCGTCCACGGAGAAGCCGGCGATGCTGTTGTGGCCCCGGTTGGGGACGTACAAGTAACTTCCGGATGGAGTGATCTGAATCTGCGAACAGGTGTGTCTTCCCGAAAAGCCGTCGGGCAGGGTGGATACGGTCTGGAAGGCCGACAAGGTCCCGGTGGAAGAGTCAAGACGGTAGCCTGTTACGCTGCCGCCCTGTTCGTCGGAGAAGTAAACGACATCCAGGCTTGGATGGAAGCAGAAGTGCCGGGGACCGAGAAACTCTGTCTGCTCAACTTTTAGAGGCGAGTTGGGGTTGAGCTTCCCAGTCTTCTCGTCGAACTTGAACTGGAAGATCACGTTTGGCCCAAGGGCGTCGCCGGGAGGGTTCATCACGCTGTCGTTCAACCGTGCGATATGCGGCACGAAGGCAAACTTGTTCGAGCGGTCTGTCTGGATGGCATGGGCGGCGGGCGCGGTTTCCAGCCATTCGATGGCAGGACCGCCCACCGAGCCGTCATCTCCTATCGCATGCACCGCCACGTGGGCGCCCTGGTAGAAGGCCGAAAGCAAGAAT
>Ga0208837_1000130_pt1 | contig 13301 bp, 13 predicted proteins | sample DeeseametaMP0327_FD_184214 | JGI IMG/M metagenome (GOLD analysis project Ga0208837, IMG submission 184214) | Marine microbial communities from the Deep Atlantic Ocean - MP0327 (SPAdes) | ecosystem: Environmental > Aquatic > Marine > Oceanic | place: East of Recife, Brazil, South Atlantic Ocean...
AAATGCCATAAGTCAATATAATGATCCCGTCCTTATTGTATGCCACGGTGGTGTGATGCGTGGATTTGGAATGATTTATAACTTTAATGTTCCTGGCAAGTTTGATAATGCACACCTGCATGAATTTACACCAAACCATGAACAGGATAATTTTCCTTGGAATGTGCATCATTATAATTTTAATCAAAATAAATCGGATGTAATAAGAAAACTATCTGAGCTTTATCACCCTAATACACCATCTTCGATAGCGTAATAGGTTTGAAGAGCCTGCACACTATCATAAACATCATGAACCCTGACGATAGCAGCACCCTTCTGCGCCCCAATGAGAACCGATGCAATTGACCCACCAAGCCTTTGCTCTACACCTGCATCTTTCATTATCATAGAAATAAAGCTCTTTCTTGAAGCTCCAAGTAAAATAGGACATCCTAACCCCTTAAAATGTTCTAAATTCTTCAGTATTATAAGGTTATGCTCAAGTGATTTCCCAAAACCAATACCGGGATCAACGATGATGCGGCTTTTTTCAATTCCTGCAGCCATACATGACGATATACGTTTAGATAAATAATCATATACCTCATCTAAAACATTGTTATATTGAGGATTATTCTGCATATCAGCAGGCAGTCCTTTTGAATGCATTAATATAACTGGCACATCATAACGTAAAGCTACATTAATACTCTCACTATCATGCGTTAAAGCACTCACATCATTGATAATATTCGCACCTGCTTTAAGCGCAGCTTCAATGGTTTTAGCATTACGGCTATCAATTGAAATCCATTTAGCTTTATGTTTTAACCCGCTAATAACAGGAACAACACGAAGAATTTCTTCTTCTATATCAACGACTTCCGCGCCAGGCCTCGTAGATTCACCACCAATATCAAGAATGTCCGCCCCTTCATTCAATAATTCAAGACCATGCGCTATAGCATTGTTTTTATTATAAAAAGAACCACCATCTGAAAAGCTATCCGGCGTTACATTTACAATCCCCATAACTAGAGGTTTTTGACTAAAATTAAGTTTTGATAAAGTCATATGAACCTACATGAAACACTATGAACCGAACTTACAATATGCATTTTGAGCGCTATAAATTTCATCATCAGGATATAAATCATTATAAAAATCTTTTACTGTACGCTTATTTTCAGGATGTATCCAAGTTGGCGCTATCTCCAAAAGAGGAAAAACAACGAAACTCCGTTCATGCATACGAGGATGCGGCAAAATAATATCATCGTTTTCTAAAACTAAATCATTATAAGCAATAAGGTCCAAATCTAATGTGCGTGCTGCATTCCTTACTTCATACGCACGATCTCTACCAAAATCCTTCTCAACATTATGCAGGAGCGTTAACAGCTCTCTAGGCTCTACATCGGTTTCAATAAGGGCCGTAGCATTCCTGTAATGCGGCTGATCAGACGCTGGGACTGGTGCACTTCCCCAGATTGAGGATAAAGCCACAATACGCACGCCCTGATTACTTAATGAAGATAAAGCTGCGTTAAAAGTTTGTTCAGGCAAGCCAACAAAACTTGGTAAATTAGCGCCTAACGCAATTATGATCATAACAAAACAGCCCTCTAAATAAGAAGGCTGTAAGATAACTTACTTTAAAAAAGTTTAAAAGCTTTAAGCAATTACCAAGTGCGGAAATTACCAGAATCAACATGGACAAAGTTACTCTTAGGATAGTAACCAACGCCACCTGCTTTTAGGCTAACAGCATGCTTACGAATATTGCTAGTTCTATACCCAGGCATACGCATATCTAATGCCTGCCCATACATATGGAATGAATTCTTAGCAACACCGCTACTTACCTTACGCAATCTAGCATTTGTCTTAGGACTTCTGTAGCCAGATAGAATTTCAATAGGAGATGTCTGCTTAGATTTCTTATGAACCAAAGCCATAATATCAATCACACGAGGATCCATTGGAAAGACTTCGCCAGTACGAAAATCTCTAAGGACATAACTAATACGTTCAAATGCGTCAGGAAGATATTTATTTCCTACGCGATAAACACCATTAAAACTTTCACCTGTGTGTGCATTTCTGAAAGACGCTCTCCAAGCTGCGTTCTTAGCAGCATGAGCATCACTTGGTATCAAAACTGGAGCAGCAGTCGCAATAAAGCCGCATAGACCCAATTTAAGAATATTTCTGCGCTCTGCATCATATGTATCTATAGCCAACATTCAGATCCTATTCGTATTTCTTATATATATTGCCTTAAATCAAAGGAACAGACTAGTCCTATCAGAATTAAAAAATGAGTAAAGTTCTTTAAATTATTTTAAATAATAGTATACACCATAAAAATTATTTCAACGCATAAGTCATATCAGACTTAATCTTATCCCCATTATCCACAGGAATTTTAAATCCGTCAAGTTTCTTAAGCAAATCAATGAGTTTTGAATCATAATCATAAAGATCACGGCCATAAACTAAACGGCCCTCATGATTTATCCACACAGTATAGTAAAGAAGGTAAACAGGAACCTCATTTTCAATGTAAAGCTCCTTGGTAGAACCGTTTATGAAGAGTTCATTCATATGATCATTACTCCAGCTATCATTAACTTTCATAATGAAATCAGCCATCTTCTCGGGTTCTTTAAGGCGAATACACCCGGATGAAAGCGCCCTAGATGACTTATCAAAATATGACCGGTTATTTGTATCATGAAGATAGATATTATACTTATTTGGCATTAAAACCCGAACACGTCCAAGAGGATTGTGAGCCCCTGGCGTTTGAACAAAAGTAAAATAGCGCATATCACTTTCATTCATATTTCTCCAATCGATACCAGAAGCTTCAATTGTACGCGCCTCTTGTCCGCGTCCCATGATAAGTTCCATCCCCTTATCATTCAGGTAATTGGCATCTTTTTTGAGTGCAGGCAGTATGTCCTTACGCTTAATTGTTGTAGGAACAGTCCAATTAGGATTAAAACGAACACCTCTAATTTTTGTAACAAAGCTATTAGTTGGCCTGTCCTCACGCCCTACAATGACAGGCATCTGGAATGCTAAGCGCCCTTCATCAACAGCCCATAGCATAGCTGATGGAATATTAACAACAACGAATTTAGATGGCTTGTTATCATCAACCCAGCGAAGCCTCTCTAAATTCGCAATAATCGCTTTTATCCTATCCTCTTGACGAATGTTCATAACTTCGAGAGTCTGCGGGCCAATATAACCATCTGGCTTCAAACCGTTCTCTTTTTGGAAAGTCATAACACGTGCAGCTAAATTATCGTCATATAGGCGTGGGTTCATAACCTGCATGGTTTCACCAAGCCTTTTCCGTACCGCAATGACCGAAGGGTGAATTGAATCTGGCTTAATCAGGCCTTCATATTGAATAGGTAAATACCCCTCATATGCAGGCGCGCTTTTAAGAGTAAGCTTCCTTAACTCATCTCTAAGGCGTTGATAAGTCATGCCTTTTGGCACATAACCAGCCATTGATAACTTAACGGATATATCGGGATTAAAAGATTGCAAGATATCCCTTGCTGATTTTTGTTGGCGCCAATATTTTTTATCCGTATCAAGTGACTTCGGGTCTACTCTAATACCACTTAAATCCTTCATAAAGCGCACATAAGCATCCAGCATTAAGATATCAAGCTCGCCTACTTTGTGGCTATACCCAGCCTTAAGGCCATGCTTGATATTCGCTAAATGATAATGCTCCGGGTTTAAACCGTGTGTCCAGCTATCTTCCAGCTCACCTAGTAATGCCTGACCGTTCGAGTTTAACTGACCAGATGTAAACCAAACGGGACCAAAACCCCTATTCTCGTAAAATGCCTCAAGTGCGGCCTCATCTAAAAACTTAACTTGAACGGCAGCTTTATCTTTTAATTGATTGAATATCGCAGGGGCAATTGGGTCATAACTAATCTCCGCCTTTGCCGGCATAAAGGCCATACAGGACATAGAGAGAATTAGAGTTTGAAAAATAATCTTATTCATAACGAGCCAAGAAAAATTGAATAGGCTTGAACCACACAGTAAGAATAGAGCATAAAAAAACGCCTACTACAAACATATAGGCGTTCTCTTAATAAATTTATAATTTCTAACTATAAATCCACAAAAACATGTGTTTCATCTTCAGCACCTGGGTGCGTAACGGCCCCATAGCGCGCTGATCCTACTTGATCCGCAAACTTCCAAATAGCACCACTATTATAATTTGTCTTACGTGGTTTCCATTCAGACTTACGCTTAGCCAGCTCTTCGTCAGAAATTTTAACATCAAGTGTACCTTTTTCGGCATCAATACGGATAATATCACCATTTTCAATAAGGCCAATAGGTCCGCCCACAGCCGCCTCCGGTGATACATGGCCAATACAGAAGCCACGCGTACCTCCACTAAAACGGCCATCTGTAATGAGCGCAACTTTACCACCCATTCCCTGTCCATAAAGTGCAGAGGTTGTTGAAAGCATTTCTTTCATACCCGGCCCACCTTTTGGCCCCTCGTAACGGAGAATAATAACATCACCCTCTTCGTATTCACGGTTTGCCACAGCTTCATAGGCTGCATCTTCGCCATCAAAAATACGTGCAGGGCCTTCAAATACAAGTTCTGTCATACCCGCAATTTTCACAATCGCACCATCTGGCGCCAAATTACCTTGTAAACCGACAACACCGCCAGTTGGGTGAATAGCCTTGGCAACAGGAAAAACAACATCTTGCCCCTCAGGAAAGACAACATCTTTATAGTTTTCAGCTAAAGTTTTACCAGTAACCGTTATGCAGTCACCGTGTAAGAAACCATTATCGAGTAGCTCTTTAATAATTACGCCAACACCGCCAATGTCATGCAAATGCTTAGACAGGTACTGACCACCCGGACGAAGGTTCGCTATATAAGGTGTCTTCTTAAACACAGCAGCTACATCAAAAATATCAAATTTAATTCCAACTTCATGTGCTATTGCTGGTAAATGCAGGGCTGCGTTTGTTGATCCACCGGTCGCGGCAACAATTGCAGCTGCATTTTCAAGTGATTTGCGAGTAATAATATCACGCGGTAGTGGACCGCCCTTAGCAATCAAATCAACAACCACACGGCCCGATGCCTCTGCCATCCCACCCTTTGTGTCATCAACAGCAGGAATTCCATTCGCGCCTGGTACCGCAAGACCTAAAACCTCAGCAACACAAGACATTGTATTTGCAGTAAATTGACCACCACATGCGCCAGCGCCTGGTAAAGCCCCACACTCACAGCTATAAAGTTCTTCATCAGAAATCTTGCCAACGGAATGCTCACCAACAGCTTCAAAAACAGTAATAATATCTGCATCTTTATCTTTATATTGTCCCGGCATAATCGTACCGCCATATAGGAAAACAGAAGGCACATTTAAACGTGCCATAACCATCATCATCCCTGGTAATGATTTATCACAACCAGCTACACCAACTAGAGCATCATAACAATGCCCGCGCATTGTTAGCTCCACTGAATCAGCAATAACTTCACGCGAAGCGAGGGAGGATCTCATCCCCTCATGACCATTCGCAATACCATCTGTTACAGTAATTGTCGTAAATTCACGCGGAGTACCACCATTCTCAGAAACACCCTTTTTCACATCTTGCGCGATGTCGGCCAACTTAATATTACAAGGCGCCGCTTCATTCCAGCAGCTGGCTACGCCAACTAATGGCTTTGCAATATCCTCATCTGTCAGCCCCATAGCACGAAGCATAGCACGATGCGGTGCACTATCTGGACCAACTGTTGTATAACGGCTGACTAACTTTTCTTTATCCCACTCGCCCTTATCTGCATTTGGGTGTCCGCGCTTTTCATCATACATAGTAATGGCTCCTCATAAATTGATGAGCCTAGAATTATCAAAGATTAGCAAAAAAACAAGTGGTTATATGAGAAATTGAGCCTTATTCACCTTCTTCAAGGAGCTCTTCATCATCTAAAGTAACTTTATTATAAGCACGTCTAAACGCAGTTGCATTCCCTACGAAAGGAATAACAACATAACGCTGTCCCGTCCCCATAATGACAACATTTGCATACCCTAAAAGGTAGCCTGGAATCATACGTTCAAGCTCAATACTTTCAATTTTTGAAAAACGAATATCAACAACATCAACTTGTAAAAGGCCATAACGAACAAAAACACGCTTATTCGTTAAAACAAGCATAAAAATCTCGCGTGAAATAGTTGCATGTATCGCCATCAAAACCGCAGCAGCAAATAATAACGCTCCAAGTTCTAATATCATCATTCCAACAATAGAAGAGAATACAAAGACAATAATGGCTTTTAGATAAATGGCCCAGTGAATACGAGCTTCAATTATGATTTCCTCATCTTTGACAAGGGCGTTTTCAACGACCTCAGCTTTAGAGCCATTACGTTTAGAACGATACTGCTTAGGCGTTTTTTTGCGACGACGGTCTTTTTTTAAGTCGTCATGAAGTTCATCTTTTTTGCGTGCCATAATTATCGCCCCCAAATATTGAATTATATAGACTTTGCTTGTTCAATCGCTTTTCTAAAAGCAATAGGATCCTCAATAGGCGGTAATAAGACTTCACCAATCCCCATCCCGCGAATAGCCAAACGTCCAAAATTAAAAAAGCGCCCCATAATAGATTGCAGAACGTTAACCCCTTCAATACGGTCAATACTAATTTCACCAACGTTACGCGCAATCAAACCACGCTTATAAACAAGACGGGTATTCGTTATAGCGATCTCGGTCGTAGCTTTAATAACCATCATTTGCGCAAAACTTAAAAGACCAAGAACAAAAGCAACAAACGCGCAGATTCTTAGGCCCGGGTGAATATGAGCAGCACCCTGAATATAACTTATATTTGGTGGAAATTGATCAAAAACTATGTAGGCAAAAACACTAATACCAAGAACAGCAACGCACGCAACCACTCCCCAAAAAATAGCCATAAAAGCCTGTAAAGTATAAAACCAGTGGAAGTTACCAATATGGACTAATTCCTCATCTGGCCCTAGAGATTGTTCTACATAAAGCATATAAATTCACCTTTTCATATAATCTAACCTGCAATCATAGCAGGCGCAAGCTAATCACCAAAAGAAATCCCAAGCGAACGCGCCGTATGGACTAATGGATCATTCATATCAACAACCCTACATTTTGCGATCGCATCCTCAACATTAACAGCCACAGCCTCACGGTTCTGCCATGCAACCATTTTCCCAAACTGACCATCATTTATTAAATCAACCGCTTTAACACCAAGAGCAGAAGCCAAAAGCCTATCATTATGCGTTGGCTGACCGCCTCGTTGAACATGACCAAGAACAGTTGCACGTGTCTCAAAGCCAGTCGCATCAGCAATAGCTGGGCACAAATATTCACCAATGCCCCCATACCTCGTTTCACCGCCATGATAAACCATCTCACGCTTATCACCATCTGGTGTAGTTACAGCTTCAGATACAATAACAAGAGCAAAGTTACGCCCCTCATCTTTAACCTGCTTAATTTTTTTAGCTATACCTTCAATACTATACTTAATTTCAGGAATAAGAATGATATCCGCGCCACCAGCTATACCTGCATTGAGTGCAATATGACCTGCATCGCGCCCCATAACTTCAAGGATCATAGCACGATCATGCGATGCCGCTGTTGGCTGGAGCCGATCTAGCGCCTCTGTAGCAATTCCAACTGCAGTATCAAAACCAACTGATAAATCCGTAAGCGCCAAATCATTATCAATCGTCTTAGGGACACCAACCATATTAATGCCACCTTTTTTAGCGAGCCGCGAGAGTATATCAAAGCTCCCATCTCCACCAATACCAATAAGAGCCTCAATCCCCAGCTCATGAATAGCAGCAATAACCTCGTCTGTACGATCCTTGTATGTGCCATCATCCATCAAATAATTAAATGGGTCACGGCTATTAGTCGTCCCAAGAATCGTTCCCCCACGGCGCATTGTAAAACCATCCAAATCTTCTGGTTTTAGCTCTCTTATACGATACGGCTTTTCAAGCAGTCCCGCAGTACCGTTCTGAATACCAATAACCTTCCAGCCCAATAAGGCAGAGCGATGTACAACCGCACGCATAACTGCATTTAACCCGGCGCAATCGCCGCCACTTGTAAGAATACCAATTGTCTTGCTCATAAAATGAAAGTCTCTCGAATCAGAAAGAAGGATTTAAAGTTACTGAAAAATATACACTATGCATTTTACAGTTACAAAACAGAATTTGTATGATATAATTTTTTTCTAGGTATCAATAACATACACATTTTTTCTTACATGGAAGACCAAGAAGAACTTCAACAAAAACTTGCTGAATATAGAAGTGAACACTCAGCACTTGATGATATGCTTGACCGTATGGTCGCATCCGATCAGCCTGTCAACCTTCTCCATATGCAGCAACTTAAAAAGAAAAAGCTATGGCTAAAGGATATGATTAATAAGATTGAGAGTGATCTTATTGACGATATCATTGCCTAAGCACTTTACTTGCTATATATCTCCCCTTAAATATTACAATATATAAATATTTATATAAGGACGAGTTATGAGCAATAACGATCAAAATCCAAAAGTTGGTATTATTATGGGATCCCAAAGCGATTGGGAAACAATGAAGCACGCCCATGACATACTTCATGAGCTTGGTATTCCCCACGAAGTTAAAATTGTATCAGCCCACAGAACACCGGATCGCCTTGTGGAATACGCTAAAACCGCAAAAGAGCGCGGCCTTCATATCATTATTGCTGGCGCAGGTGGTGCGGCCCACCTCCCTGGAATGGCAGCATCCATGACACCGCTTCCTGTACTTGGCGTACCAGTTGAAAGTAAAGCTCTTAGCGGTATGGACAGCCTACTTTCAATAGCACAAATGCCAGGAGGCGTACCTGTAGGAACCTTGGCGATCGGTAAAGCTGGAGCGAAAAATGCAGGCATCTTAGCCGCATCGATACTCGCAACGACAGACGAAACAATAGCCAGTGCGTTAGATATATTTCGCGAAAAACTAACATCTAGCGTCAAAGAAGAACCAGTTGATTAAAAATGATCAAAGAAACTAAAACAATAGGTATTCTAGGCGGTGGACAGCTTGGAATGATGAGCGCACAAGCCGCAAAAAAAATTGGCCTGAACTGCATTATCTACACACCAGAAACAAATTCTCCTGCAAGTTCAATTGCTAATGAAACAATCGTAGCAGATTACTTAAACAAGAATTCACTGAAGGAATTTGCATCGAAAGTTGATGTAATATCCTATGAATTTGAAAATATTCCAGTAGAAACAATTGACTACCTAGCAAACCTTAAACCAGTTTATCCAGAAAAGTCACTCTTAGAAGTCTCTCAAGACCGTATAAAAGAGAAATCCTACCTTAACTCCATAAACATCCCAACAGCAAGCTGGTCACATCCCCAAAGCCCAAACGATATCATCACCACCCTTAAAGAATGGGGCGATAATGAAGCCATTATAAAAACGGCTCGCTTCGGTTATGATGGTAAGGGACAAGAGCGTATATCAACGGATACAGATTTCGAAACGCTATTCAATACATATAAAGATCAAGATTTAATCATGGAAAAAATCATTGATTTTGACTATGAGGTTTCAGTTATCATTGCCCGCGATAAAAACGGTAAAACGGCAACTTATGGACCACTATTAAACGCCCACAAAAATCATATCCTTGATAAAACCACCCTGCCCGCTCCTATCGACGAAAAAATCAAAGAACAGTCAATTCAAATTGCAAATAAACTCGCACAAGAAATTGATTTAATTGGTGTTTTAACAGTTGAGCTATTCGTAACAAAACAAGGCGAGATTTTAGCTAATGAAATTGCACCCCGTACCCACAATTCAGGCCACTTAACTATAGAGGCTTGCGAGGCATCACAATTTGAAAATCATGTCCGTACAGTGTCAGGGTTAGATGTAGCAAGTGCCGAACAACATACACCAGCCATCATGATAAACTTGATCGGAGACGATATTCTCTCTACAAAACAATATGAGGATAACCCAAACGCCACCATTCACAACTACGGTAAAACTGATGTAAAACCGGGGCGTAAGATGGGACATGTAACAATTTTACAACCTGAAAAGAAATAAGGATAACCAACAATGAGCGAGGCAGCTGTAAAAATGAGTGAAACACGCATAGAAACAGATTCAATTGGCGAGATCGAAGTACCATTTGACGCATATTGGGGCGCACAAACACAAAGATCACTTAAGAACTTTGACATTGGCACAGAAAAAATGCCGACACCAGTTGTTCGCGCTCTTGGTATTCAAAAGAAAGCCGCCGCACAAGCTAACATGGAACAAGGCACACTTGCTTTAGATATTGGTAATGCAATAGTAGAAGCCGCAGATAACGTAATTGATGGCACACTTGCTGATCAATTCCCGCTTGCTGTATGGCAGACAGGATCAGGTACACAATCAAACATGAACTCAAACGAAGTAATCGCTGGCTTTGCAAACGAAAAACTTAGCGGTACACGAGGCGGAAAAAGCCCAGTTCACCCGAATGACCACTGTAATATGGGTCAAAGCTCAAACGACACATTCCCAACTGTGATGCATATCGCAGCTTGCGAAGAAATTAATAACCTACTCCTTCCAAACCTCGAGACGCTTCACAAAGCGCTTGATGAAAAAGCAAAAGCTTTCGCAAATCTCGTAAAAAATGGCCGAACACACCTTCAGGATGCAACGCCGTTGACACTTGGTCAGGAATTTTCAGGCTACGCCAAACAGGTTGAATATGGTATTGCCCGCGTCAAAGATACACTCCCTAGACTTTATCAACTCGCACAAGGCGGTACAGCGGTGGGTACTGGTATCAATTCAAAAGCTGGCTTTGATGTAATATTCGCAAAAAAAGTTGCTGAAATTACTGGCCTGCCATTCGTAACAGCAGAAAATAAATTCGAAGCTTTAGCTGCACATGATGCCATGGTTGAAACACACGGCGCACTGAATACGATCGCCGTATCCTTAATGAAAATTGCTAACGATATCCGCCTTCTTGGATCAGGCCCTAGATCAGGTATCGGAGAGATTATCCTTCCAGCAAATGAACCAGGGTCATCTATTATGCCTGGTAAGGTAAACCCAACACAGTGCGAAGCCCTTACTATGGTTTGCGCACAAGTTATGGGTAACCAAACAGCTGTTTCTGTTGCTGGCTCGAATGGTCACTTTGAGCTTAATGTCTTCAAGCCTGTAATCATTTATAATGTTCTTCAATCTATCCGCCTTCTTGCAGATAGCGCACGCAGCTTTACTGAAAACTGTGTCGTTGGAATAGAAGCAAATGAAAAGCAGATCACAAAGCTCATGGAAAACTCTCTTATGCTTGTAACTGCGCTTAACCCTCATATAGGTTACGATAACGCAGCTAAAATCGCTAAGAAGGCCTATAATGACGGCAGCTCACTCAAAGAAGCAGGCGTAGAGCTTGGCCTCCTTACAGAAGAGCAATTTGATCAGTGGATTGATCCGCTAAGTATGATTAAACCTCGCGACTAAAATCAATTAGGTAACGTGATCGTGAAAAAAAGATCAATCAATATTCACGGTCACGAAACCAGCATTACTTTAGAAGAAGCATTCTGGATCGCTCTAAAAGAAGAGGCCGCCATTAGTGGCCATTCTATAAATAAACTTGTTAGCCATATTGATGATAACAGGAGCCCAGAAACAAATCTTTCGAGTGCTATCCGTTTATATGTTTTAGATAAACTACAAGCCAAATTAAAAGCTGCATTAGAACAGTGACTCTAATAACTCCTGTACTGCATCCTCTGCTGTAGCAGGCTTTTGCTGTTGTTTATTATCACTACTATCTGAGCCTTGTTGATTATCATTAGCAGGCTTTTTCTGCGCACCGCCGCCAAGAACCCCCTTCAGAACACCATCAAGATTAAGCGCCTTATCCAGCTGATTACCTAATTCGTTTTGCAATTTACGCTGGATCTTACGCTGCAAATAATCATTAAGAAGCCCCTGACCAAAAGTACTTGCAGGATTATCTAAAGGGCCAGATAGATTAACTGAAAACTCTGGAACGTCATCACGGTCTTTAACACCCATTTTATGAACCGTGTTTAAACTCCATTTAAGCAAATTCACAGTACCGGTTGTATGAATATAAGCGCGCTCACCATCCAACTTAGTGTCTTTAATTTGTATATCACCATTAACGAGATTAAAGCCGCCATTCAAACTATCAAAACTCGATGATCCACGCGTTGCGACACCCTTCCATAAGTTTAAAACTGTATCTCCTGGCTTTGCATCATCAGACATTGCCCTAACAAAACGCTGAACATCAATACCATCAATAACGATCTTAGTGCCATCAATGCCGCCCTGCCCCGATAGAGAACCAACAAGGTCTTTTATGGATGCACCCTGTGTAAGAACTTTACCATCCAAACTAATATTCCCGCTTCCCTTGATAAGATTATTACCAACAAATGAGCGAACAACATCACTCATATCTACATCTTTAAGCGCGAAGTCACTCTTTATAGCCCCGCCTTTACTCAAAGCTGATACATTTGCACCGCCAGTAATTTTACCACCATATAGACCAGCTTCTAAGCCAGAGACATCCAATGTGCCATCATTTAAAATAAGCTTCATTTTGGGCTTAGAGAAACTCCATCTATCATACTGTAAACTATTCGCACTCACAGATAGATCCATATCAAACGATTTAAGCCCACTCAAATCAAGCGGCTCACTACTCCAACGCTCTGAAGTTGATTTTTGTTTAACCTGAGCCTTAGGACTAACCCATTTAAAATCACCTAGTTTTACATCACCCTTAACAAGCGGCTTTTCCCCATTAAGCTTCACATCAATATCACTATCTAAAGCAAACTTATTACCCATCAAATCATCAGCAGAGAATTGAGATATTTTTATAAGGCCATTATTTGCATTAGCTTTAAACTTAGGGCCTTTAATCACTTGTTCTGGTGATAAGACAAAACGGTGAATATTAGCACTCAGGAGAGCATCAAAAGGTAGCTCAAAATTGCCATTCGCTTTATTTCCGCCTTGATTGTTAGATCCAGCAGTAAGTTTTGATAGGTCAATTTCCTCAGCAACAAAATCCATGTTAAGTAACGGAAGTGAATGCCCAGCTTTATCACTTAAACTTCCTGTAAGAGAATATGCATCTTTATCCAAA
>Ga0208837_1000131_pt1 | contig 13282 bp, 14 predicted proteins | sample DeeseametaMP0327_FD_184214 | JGI IMG/M metagenome (GOLD analysis project Ga0208837, IMG submission 184214) | Marine microbial communities from the Deep Atlantic Ocean - MP0327 (SPAdes) | ecosystem: Environmental > Aquatic > Marine > Oceanic | place: East of Recife, Brazil, South Atlantic Ocean...
AATCTCTAAAAGTTTCAGAGGAATCGTATATCTTGGGATTGCTTGATTGCATTGGTGAGCTTAAAAGACTGGTGTTAGATAATATCAGGAACGGGCAACTAAAGAAAGCTGATAGAATTTTTAGTGTCATGGAGAATCTCTATCAAACTCTATACCCATTTGCAATGTATGATAAAATTGTAAAGGAAACAAGAAGAAAATTGGATGTTAATCGTATTCTTGTAGAAGAAACAAGAGCAGTAATTACTGAAGAGATCAGAAGAAACCATTTCGTCAAAGCTTTGACAAAAAAATAATAATATAATTTTTAGAAGTGCGGGCGATGGGATTTGAACCCACGAACTCCTAAGAGACTAGCCCCTCAAGCTAGCGCCTTTGGCCAGGCTGGGCGACACCCGCAAAGAACTTCCTTGCAGGGTTTTTATAATCCTTAACTGTTTTTTGAAGATGTGTTAGTACCTGTAAGATGTTTTACGTGTGGTAATCTTGTTGCTGATAAATTTGAAGAATATCAGAATAGGGTAAAGTCAGGTGAAGAACCAGCAAAAATATTAGATTCATTAGGGATTGATAGGTATTGCTGTAGAAGAATGATGTTGACCACAGTTGAGACAATACAACAGATACTTCCGTTTTATGAAGCTATGTACAAAAGGAATACAGAGATTCAGTCAGAGTTAGAATAGATTGGCTAAAATTACGTCAATTAAAGGTAGGATAATCCATAATAGTAGAGGTACCAAGACTATAGAAGTAGACGTAATTTCTGACAACCAATACCTAGGTAGAACATCTGCGCCATCTGGCGCAAGTGTTGGAAAATATGAAGCTGTTAGCTTCCCTGATGATGGTCCTGAGGAAAGTCTTCGTATTTTAAACGAAAATTCAAAGAAGTTTCTTGAATTTGAGCCAAGTGACTTGAAATCAATTGATGAAACACTAAAGTCGATAGATAAAACGTCTAACTATTCAAAGATTGGTGGAGCATTAGCTTATGCCATTACAATTGCTTCAATGGAATCAGCATCAAAAGCAGTTGGAAAGCAATTGTTTGAATTAATTTCAGAGCAAAATGAATATAGATTTCCAATCCCGATAGGAAATATTTTAGGTGGTGGGGCGCACGCAGGACCTGGAACACCAGACATACAAGAAATTCTAATTTCTGCGCCAGGCGCTAAAACGATTAGGAATGCTATTGAAACAAATTTCAAAGTTCATAAAGAATTACGGAATGTGATAGAAAAAGCCGATCCAAGTTTTACAAACGGAAGAGGAGATGAAGGGGGATGGGCTCCAAAATGTGATAATGAAAAAGCTTTAGAACTTTGTGCAAAGGCTTGTGAAAATTTGGGGTACACTTTAGGAAAGGAGGTATCATTGGGAGTTGACTTTGCATCATCAACTCAGTGGGACGAAGAAAAACATCTGTATGTATACGAAAGAGCAGGATTTGAAAATACACCAGAAAAGCAAATTGAATTTGCTGCAGGTATTATTGAAAAATACAAATTAATCTATGCAGAAGATGCTGTGCATGAAGAAGCATTTGGGGATATGTCTGAACTGGTCTCAAAATTTCCTAAAACTATGATAGCTGGTGATGATCTAACCGTAACAAACAAAGACATACTAAAAAAAGCAATTGAAAATAAATCATGCAATGCTGCAATTTTAAAAGTAAATCAGGCTGGAAGCTTGTATGATGCATTAGAATTTGTCAAAGTAGCAAGTAACAATGACATTAAATTGATCACGTCACATCGCTCTGGAGAATCAATAGATTCACAGATTTCTCACATAGGAATAGGAACTAATTCTAAGATGTTAAAAGTTGGTGTTGTTGGAGGAGAGAGAGTTGCAAAATTAAATGAGTTGATCCGCCTTTCAGAGCATGATTTAATACAAGGCATGGCTGAGGTTTAAAAATCAAATGAGTCAACAGTCGGAGCACGAAGAAATTATAAAGAAAATTCTTTCGACTGGAATAAGGGTAGGGACTGAAGTCAAAACAAAATTTATGATTCCGTACATCACACAATCTAGCCCTGATGGTCTATACCTATTTGATTTGGATATTACTTTAAACAGAATTGAGACTGCTGCTAGGTTTATAAAAAAATTTGACATTAAGAAAGTGATTGCATATTCCGGAAGGGCTTATGCTACAACACCAATTGAAAAGTTCTGTGAATTAACTGGTGCAAAAAAAATGTTAGGACGATTCATGCCTGGAACCCTTACAAATCCATCACTGCCATATTATTCAGAGCCACATCTAATCATAATCTCTGATCCTCAGGTTGATGCTCAAGCGGTTACTGAAGCTACAAATGCAGGAATTCCGGTAATAGGAATTGCTAACACTGATAATGTGACGTCAAAACTTGACTTGGTTATTCCTGCTAATAACAGGGGAAGAAAAGCCCTAGCAACAGTTTATTGGCTGTTAGCTCGTGAAATTCTTCAAGATTCAGAAACAATGAAATATGAAATTGAAGACTTTGAAACTAAGACTGTCGAAGTGGAAGAAGAATTATAGAGCAATACCTTAAACCAAAATATTGAAATCAATAGCGTCAGCACCGGCAAAAATAATTCTGTTTGGTGAACATTTTGTTGTTCATGGAACCAAAGCAATTCTTGCCGCAATAGACAAAAGGGTAACAGTAACAACAACTTTTACAGAGAATAAAACCATAAAGATAAATTCAGAATTGGGAACAATTGAAGTACCCATTTCGTCTTCGCATGAAGAAGTGAAGAATGAGTTTAGACCGTTTGTTTATCTGGCAAATAAAATAATTAATTCTGATCAAAATGTTAGTGGGTTAGAAATTACAATAGATTCTGATATTCCAATTGGGGTAGGACTTGGATCATCGTCCGCATGCTGTGTTGCCGCAGTTGCTTCAATCTGCGGATTGTTTAAGGAATTATCATCTGAAGAGATCTTAGGGATGTCAATAGAGGCTGAAAAAACAATCTTTCCCGATACATCTGGTGCAGATTGTGCTGTCTGTACTTATGGTGGAATGATTGAACATCCTAGTATTGAAAAAATTGATAATACTTTTGATCTTAATCTTCTAATAGCAAATTCCATGATTCCGCACAACACGAAGAACAGTGTTGAGAAGGTCAATAAATTCAAAGAAAATGATGAAGAGAGGTTTTCTCAACTATGTGATCTTGAAACCAAATTAATTGATGAAGTAATTACAGCCATGAAAAATAATGATACCACTACATTTGGCTTAAAAATGTCAGAGAATCAGAAATATCTTGAGGAAATCCAAGTTTCAAACGATACATTACGTGGTATGATAAGTTCGTTAAAGGAAATTTCGCTAGGAACAAAGATTACCGGAGCCGGAGATGGTGGCTGCATTATTGCACTAGTCAAGGATGAAAATATGGACAAAGTGCCTGCGCTTTTACCAAAGGATAAGGAATGTTTTTCAGCAAAAATTGATACAAAGGGAGTAGTGTGGAGTACGATAGAAGAATGATTCTAATAAAATTGGGGGGCTCAATTATAACAAATAAGGGAAAGTCACAATCAGCTAGAAGAAAGACAATCGACAATATTCTAAAACAGATCAAGAAGATTAATGAGCCAAAGATTTTGGTTCATGGCGGTGGTTCATACGGTCATTACTGGTCTGTGAAATACGGCATGCACACAAAACCTGCAAGATACAGCTTGAAGGGACTCTCAGTAGTAAAAAATTCCATGATAGAACTGGACAAAATTATCTTGGATAGTGCTGCGAAAAACAAACTAAACACATACTCTCTACCGCCTACTGATTTTATGAACGGAAACAAGCCCATTAGAAACAAGATTCAGAAGATTGGTGAAATTGCAAAGTCTGGGCTTGTTCCAGTCACATATGGTGATGCGTTATGGTATGGTCAGAAAAAATCTTACATTTTGTCCGGAGATGTGATAATGACTACGATTGGAAAAATGTTGAAGCCAAGACTGTCAGTTTTTGTTCTGGATGTGGATGGGGTGTACTCTAACACAAAGTCAAAAAAATTGATTTATGACTTCAAAAAGGAAAAACCAACAATCAGTAAAAACAAGATGGATGTAACTGGGGGAATGACTAGAAAAATTACAGAAGCGACAAAGATGTCAAAATCTGGTCTGAAAGTGTTTTTCGTAAACGGCAACAAGCCACAGAGAATCGTTGACGCTGCTTCTGGTAAAAAATTTGAAGGCACGTTGTTCAGGTGATAGAATGGAAGAATATGTTATCCTAGTAGATCAAAACGATAATCCTATTGGAAAAGAAGACAAAGTAAAATGCCATTTGCCAAACGGAAAGCTTCACAGGGCGTTTTCTGCATTGATATTCAACGGTGAAGGAAAATTACTGTTAACCAAAAGAAGTGAAGGTAAAATGCTTTGGCCAAATAACTGGGACGGAACTGTTGCAAGTCATCCAAGGGAGTCTGAAACCTATGTGTCATCTGCTGAGCGTAGAATGCCTGAAGAGATTGGAATCGACTGTAAGGTGAGTTATGTTAACAAATTCGAATATCACGTTCCCTACAAGGACATTGGTTCTGAAAATGAAATTTGTGGCACATTGATTGGGGCGATAGACAGCTTTGACAAATCATCTCTGATAAAGGATGAAATTTCTGAAATCAAATGGATTAGTCCAGATGAATTGAAAAATGAACTTGAGCAGAATAGGGATGTATACTGTCCATGGATGGTAATTGCGCTTTATTTTCTTGCAGATTCCGACTCGACTACGCTAGAAAAATTCAATTCTTTAATTACAAAATGGGCTTCAGATGATTTGAAACCTGTATATGAAAATGCAATTAAACATTACATACCTGACAACAATTGGAGATTAGTACGTTGAAAGTTTCAAATTCCATTAAAAAAAATGCGGGGTTTGTCAACAAGTTCCTAAAAAAAGAGCTAAAAGGTAATCCAAAACAGCTGTATGATGCTGCCTCCCATCTAATTCTCCATGGTGGTAAGCGTCTAAGACCATTTTTGGTTCTGAAGAGCTGCCAGATGCTTGGTGGAAGACAATCTGATGCAATTGCTGCGGCTAGCGCAGTTGAGATGATTCATAATTTCACATTGGTACATGATGACATTATGGATAATGATGAGATGAGGCATGGAGTTCCAACTACTCATAAAAAATTCGATATGCCACTAGCAATTCTTGCAGGCGATGTTTTGTATTCAAAGGCATATCATACTATCTCATCAAAATCAAAATTATCTTCCAATTATACAACACAGCTAGTATCAAAATTATCCAAAACATGCGTTGAGATTTGTGAGGGACAAGTTGGTGACATTAAATTTGCTGAAAACAAGAGAATTCCAACTGGAAAGGAATACATCAAAATGATTGAAAAGAAAACAGCAGTACTCTTTGAGGCTTCATGTGCCATGGGGGCAATTTGTGCAAAAAGAAAACAAAATGATGTGAAAAATCTGTCATCGTTTGGAAAGAATTTAGGAATAATATTTCAAATCACAGATGATCTTCTTGGAATTATTGGTGACAGTAAAATTACAAAAAAACCGGTGGGAAACGACATACGCGAAGGTAAAAAAACACTTCCAATTATACTCGCAATTAGGAAAGCAAAAGGTAAGAACAAGAAAATAATACTGCGCGTCTTTGGAAATTCTAAAGCTTCAAAACAACAAATTCACTTGGCAGTGAATGTTATTCGTTCATTAGGAGTAGAGGAAGAAGTAGGAAACATGATATTGAAATATGCACAACGGGCTAAAAAATCACTTAGCTCGTATACTGGTACAGCTAAAAACGAAATAATTTCGTTGTTGGATTTTGTAATTAAAAGGCGTTTGTAGCTTGGCTGATGATTTAAAGAAAGAGATTAGAAAAATAGCTTTACAGAATGCAGTTGAGCATGATGGTAAGACAAAAGACAAAGTTGTCCTATCAAAATCTTTAGGAACAATACCTGAGCTTAAAAACAATGTTAAAGAGGTTATTCCTGAAATTGCCTCAATTGTTTCTCAGGTTAATGGCATGTCAATTGAAGAACAAAAAACTGAGATACAGAATAATTTTCCTGAAATACTTGATGTGAAAGAAAATGTAAAAGAGGAAAGAGTGGGCTTACCGCCCTTGGAAGGGGCTGAACAGGGAAAGGTTGTAACTAGATTTACACCTGCTCCTAATGGCTATCCTCACATTGGTCACGCAAAGGCGGCTATAATCAGCGAAGAGTATGCCAAAATGTACGGCGGAAAACTAGTTCTAAGATATGATGATACTAATCCGGAGGATACCAGGTTAGAGTACTGGGCTGCCATAAAAGTGGGACTAGATTGGCTTGGGATAGAATTCGATGAAATAAAAAATACCTCTGATGATATCGGGCTGTTTTATGATAAATGCGTTGAGATGATAAAGAAAAATTATGCATATGTCTGTACGTGTAAGCGTGATACTATAAGCAAAAACAGGAAAGAAATGGTGTCTTGCGAATGTAGCATGGGAGATGTTAAACAAAATGAAGAGAGATGGGAACGAATGTTTAAGAAATACAAACCAGGCGAAGCAGTTGTTAGATTTCGTGGAGACATGGAATCTAAGAACACTGTAATGCGAGATCCTGTACTCTTTAGAATCAACGATGCGAGACATGCACAGTTAGCAGAAGAACACAGGGTTTGGCCAAGTTATGATATTGCAGTTGCTGTTGAAGATTCTACGGATGGTATAACTCATGCCTTGAGAAGCAAAGAATATGAATTAAGAAACGAATTGTATCATGCAATATTGGATGCTCTTGATATGAGACATCCTAAGATGCTTGAATTTTCAAGGTTAGAGTTCAAGGGTATGCCAGTCTCAAAAAGAATCTTAAGACCTTTGATAGACGAGGGAAAGGTTTCTTCATATGATGACCCAAGATTACCAACATTAGCAGCTCTAGAGCGCCGTGGGATAACCCCAGAGGCAATTAGAAAGTTCACGTTGTCTTTGAGCCTTACAAAAGCAGATACTTTAGCACCATTTGATTCACTTGAGGCGTTTAACCGAAAAATTGTTGACGAAAATAGTATCAGGTTATTCATGGTAAAAGATCCTAAAACACTGACAATTAGAAATCTGCCTAATTCTACTGTAGAACTTCCTAACCACCCATCTAATAAAATGGGAACTAGAAAAGTTACGGTAGAAGATAGTGTCTTTTTATCATCTGATGATGTCAAGAGTCTTAAGATTGGAGATCAATTGCGCTTAATGGGACTAGGTAACGTAAAAATCACATCCGTAAATTCAGAAATAACTGGAGAGTTTACCGGTGATGAACGTGATGTAAATTTTATGAAATTACAATGGGTTTCTCAAAAAAACGCCCATGAATTAAAAATTCTCATACCACAACGGTTGTTTGTAGATGATAAATTTAACGAGGAAAGCCTAGAAGAAATACATGTGTATGTAGAACCTCATTACTTAGAATTAAGGGATGGAGAAGAAATACAGTTTGTTAGATTTGGATACTGCCGTAAAGATTCATCTAAACAAGCCATTTTTACCCACAAGTGATTAACGTGAAAATTGCAAGATTAATGTGTGATGGTAAGGAAACCTATGGTTTGATAATAGATGGTAACGTTGCAACAAAAGATAGTATAATACACGAAACGGGTGTTCCCCTTCCATTAAGCATCATAGATTTTCTATTTGATGGGTGGTATGATGAAATTAAGGATAAAATATCTTCTACGTCATTTCAAGATAAATTTGAAAAATTTAGATTGCTTCACCCACTTCCAAACCCATCAAAAATAATTTGTCTTACATTTAACTACCCGAAACACGCGGAAGAACAGAATTATGTGTCCACAAAAGAACCTGTAATATTTATCAAACCGCGAACAACATTATGCGGAACTGGATCAGAGATTAGATGTCCTAATTTTGTTAAACAGTTGGATTATGAAATTGAGCTTGCTGTCATAATTGGTAAGACTTGCAAAAACATAGATGAAATTGCATCAAAAGACTACATTTTTGGCTATATGATTTTCAATGATGTTTCTGCGAGAGATATACAAATGCAAGATAAGCAATTCACACGTGGAAAATCGTTTGATACTTTTGCTCCCTGTGGTCCTTGGATAACAAGCGCAGAAGAAATAACAGATGTGGATAATTTACAGCTGACAACAAGAATAAATGGACAAGTTAGACAGAATTCGTCTACAAAGAACATGTTCATAAATATACCATCTATTGTGTCTAAACTAAGTCAGGTAATGACATTAGAAAAAGGAGACATAATTGCAACAGGAACACCAGAAGGTGTAGCATTGAATAATCCAGATACTCCATTTCTTAAGGATGGAGATGAGATAGAAATGGAGATAGAAAAACTAGGAAAAATTCAAAACACTGTCAAGTTTATTGGCTAGACATATTTGGTGAGACGTAGACTTAAAATTACGATAAAACAGCATTAAATAAGAAAAATGGCAACTAAAGAACAGAATCTTGAATCTCTTAATAATGCTATGTCTACATTGAACCAAATAGCTACCAACTCTTCAACTCCCAGAAACATTCGAAAAAACATTGCAGAATTAATTGAGGGATTAAAATCAGACAAATATTCAATCTCTGTGCGTGCAGTAAATACAATTAGCTTACTTGATGACGTAACTCAGGACCCTAATTTGCCATCTTACGTTAGAACCCCTTTATGGCAGGCTGTATCAACATTAGAAAGCATAAGAGAATAAATTCCTGAACTGTTTACAATCACCTGTGAAGATTGAAGAATATATAAAATCTCTACCAAACGATATAATTTCTGGTAATGACGTTCAGCTTCCAGAACATTCCTTTAGGAAAATATTTGAATTTTTAAATCTTAATGAAAACGATGTTTTTTATCACCTAGGTTGTGGTGATGGTAAAGGAATTAAAATAGCGTTACAGGAATTTCATGTTAAAAAGGCAATAGGTGTGGATAACAACAAGGAAAAAATCCAACAAGCGAAAAAACTTGCAGAAGAGAATGATTTGAAAGATGGGAAATTTTTATGTGAAGATGTTGTAACAACAAAAATTGATGATGCGACTGCAATTCTGTTTTGGTTTACGGATATAGAAATAATTGAAAAAATGAAGAAAAGGTTTCAAAGTCTACACGATGGATGTAGAATAGTTACAATTTGGGGCCCGCTTCCTGAATGCCTACCTGCTCAAGTAGATTTTCCATATATCATAAACCAAGTTCCTTTCAAACATGCTGACCTAAAGGAACAGCTTCTAGCAATTTTTGGGATAAAATGTATTGATTTTGTTACCGCTTGGGAATATGCAGAGAGGTATACAAAAGCAGTTGCACCACATAATGTAGAAAATGATAGATTTTTAACTATTTTACAGTCACTGATAATCTGGATTAACGCAAAAAACCTTGGTATTACGTGTGGAGATGATATTCCAATTCCAATTAAAAACTACATGGAAATTTTAAAAAAATTTTTTGGTATTGAAGTTGAACATTTGCTAAATGACACCAACCTTAAATTTTAATCCAAACTTAATTGATTATGGAAGAACGGATTAACATTAACGTATCTGCTACAAATTACGAAAAATCGAGCGATGGTATCAGTTCTATACTTACAAGGCTTGAAGAAATGGTACATGAAGAAGATGGGTTTGTTATTACAGATTCAGAATTTGCCTTTGGTTGGCATTTTTATATCGTTTCAGTAAACAAAGTGTTAGCTGAGAAATTAGCCGACCAAGTTGGAGAGAGCTTTCAAAAATTAAAGGGAAAAGGTTTAGAAAAGAAGTTTCTAACTTGGTTTTCACAACAAACACAAGAAAAAAACCTAAAGGCAAAATTGGCAATTAAAGAAGAGATGGAATCAAGCAAATATGGAATTTTTTAGTATAAAATAAAGGCCCTCGAGGGGAATCGAACTCCTGTCCGGGGATCCACAATCCCCTATACTAACCACTGTACTACGAAGGCCACAAAGATTATGACATTTTTTCATCTAATAAATTAACTTACAAGGAAGAGTTGTTTGGATAGGAAAAACCTCTAGATTTATTATCATCTAGCAAAAAAATTGTATTGTGAAAAACGGTAAGGGTTGGTTTGTTGCCATGGCAATAACTGTGGCATTAGTATATGCTGGCTTTGTTTACATAGTCCCATGGCACCATGGAAACTGGTGGTTCACTTAATCCCGTGGCACCAGAATTGATTATTTTGTTCTAAATTTCTTTCGAAGATTTTTGAATTTTTTTGATCCAAGGGGATTTACACTAAACTGCTTTGTCCAACGATAAGTCACAATGGCTGATATTAAAGTTGAAATAATCAATATTGGAGCAATCCAACTCCATGAAATCTCAAGGTCTGGAATTCCAAAAATAGTAGCTACTGTGTTAGGTACCAAAACAGCAGTTGCCGCAACTGTTAGCCAGACAATTAATTTTGTTAACTTGTTGGAAGTTTCAGTTTGTATAATAGTTACTCCTGTAGAAATTATGTCCATAACATTTTCAGCCATCTGAATTTGCCTGTCAAGTCGTCCTAAAATTACCTCAAACTTTTCCAGAATATCATCATCATCAGTTAGCATGTCAGGATCACCAAATTTGACGTTTCTAACTGTATCATGAGTAGCCCAAACAGCATTAAGAAATGTCAATAATGATCTTTTCATGTTAGATATTTCAAAACCAACGTCACGTTCAGTTTGTCTTGAACCAGCAAGATCTATTTCTAGCTGTTCTGCCTGCTCAATAATTGTTCTTAAACTGGAAAAGTTTGTCTCACTGACTTCGTCCATTAACCTAAATAACAAAATGGTTTGTCTATCTGCCCATTGTTCTTGTTCTTTTGGAAGTTTTCTCATCAATGAATTAGAATAATTATAAAGTTTTGTGATTTTTCCTCCATAGTCGTCATGAATAGTTACTATTAGATCTTTTTTCATGAAAATCAAAATAGGTGATGTCTGTGTTCTGCTATCGCCTGTAACAATAAAAGGTAACATTATACCAAGAGTATCACCCAAATCCTCGTATGCTGAAACATATCCAGAAAGTAGAACCTTAGGATCCATTTGGATATCGAGTTTTTCAAGAATCTTTGGGGTCTCGTTAACAATATCATCTACGACGCATTCAATCCACGTAAGAGTTCCAATGGAGACTGTTTTTGCGGCCTCTTCAAGAGCAATGCTTTCTTTCTTAAATGGAACTCCCTGTTCCTCAATGCCAGCTATGCTTACTGCCTTGAGCATGAATAAATAATTGAAATATCCAATATACACCTTTCAGCTCAGTAAAACAGTTTTTTGGTTTAAGCTTTTTTCTTTTTTTTCCTTTTTTCTACCGCTCTTCTGAGTATATGCAAATTTAAGTAAGTCTGCATTTGATTTTCAGTATGAGTTGTTCTGGTGAAGTTATAGAAAAAGAACCGGAATTAATTCAAATTAGGCCTTCTATTGTAAAACAACTCAAGAAGGCAAAATATGGTGTAGCTGATCATTCTACTGTAGGGTTATGCCATTGGACAAAAAAATCATTTAGAGGTGAAGGGACATGTTACAAACACAAGTTTTATGGAATTAGTACGCACAGGTGTATGGAATTTTCTCCAGCTGGAATGTATTGTGAGAATAGATGTGTATATTGCTGGCGACCAATGGAATTTTATGACTCGATGGAAATGCAACCGCAAAATGTTGCTGAACCAGAAGACATTATAACCAAATTAATGGCAGAGAGAAAAAAATTGATTATGGGACACTACGGTGATCCAAATCAAGACAAAAAGAAATTAGATGAATCATTACTTCCAAGCCATTATTCAATTTCACTTTCTGGAGAACCTACAATGTATCCAAAATTACCAGAACTTATCAAATATTTGAAATCCCTTGAAGCAACAAAATCAATTTTTTTGGTCACAAATGGTCAGGAACCAGACATGATACAGAAACTTGGAGATGAAAATGCCCTTCCAACTCAACTTTATCTTTCAACCAACGCGGCAGATTACAAGTCTTTTTTGAAAATCAACAGACCTAGATATGATGATTCTTGGGAAAGATGGAATAGAACACTAAAGATGTTATCAACTCTTGGCACTAGGACAGTTCTTCGAATTACTTTGATTAGAGGTTATAATGATGATGAAGAAATGATTCCAGTTTTTGCATCACTCTTACAAAAATCAAATGCACATTTTGTGGAGATAAAATCATACATGCACATTGGAAGATCAACTAATCGACTTGAGCATTCGGATATGCTTGAAATGGATGAGGTCAGAAGTTTTGCAAATAAATTAGCTCAAGAAAATAGCGACTTTACAGTTATGGATGAAAGTGGAATATCAAGAATAGTGATATTACAAAACAAGAAACGATTTGTGGATCGTTTCATTCCTGCTTGTTGTTAAACCAACTGGCAAATTTTTTCAGAGATTCATACCTATGAGAAAGCTTGTTTTTGTCAGCTAATTCTGCATAAGTCTTGTTTTGTTTTTCTGGAATAAAGATTGGATCATAACCCCAACCTCCATCTTGAATATTTTTCGAAATTTTTCCTGCCACACTAGATTCAAACAATGTAGGTTCATTACTAGAATCACAGAAAGCAATTATTGCTACAAATTGTGCATCTCTATTATCTCCTATCAGCTTTAAAATTCCATTATTTCCAATTGTATTGAAAATATAAGATGAGTATGGACCTGGAAAACCAGATAACGAGTCAATGAAGAGGCCATCATCCTCAACTATAACCGGTTTTTTGCATTTTTCATATGCATTCTCTACCTTTTGTAGTGCTATTTTGGATAACGAATCGTCTTGAATTTCTACTAATTCTGTCTGGAAAAAACTCAATTCTATATCAAATTCCGCCAGAATTTTTTCCGCTTCTTCGTACTTGTGAGTGTTCGATGAAGCAAAAAGCACATCATACGACTTTGGCATATCTCCCACGACTTTCAATTATCATAACTTTATTTGTAATCTTGGAAAAACGTTCCTTGCCAACCGATGACTTGTATCCAGATAAGAAATTAGACCATGCTTTTTCGAAAACATCTGCATGTGCGCTATTCAGAATCTCTTTGAATAATCTTAGATCAACTGCGTGATCGTCAGATTTGAGAGTTCTACTTGCAAGACCAAAATCTATTATGAATATATTTTCTTTTGATATTATAAAATTAGATGTGGTCAAATCTCCATGTGCTA
>Ga0208837_1000133_pt1 | contig 13203 bp, 15 predicted proteins | sample DeeseametaMP0327_FD_184214 | JGI IMG/M metagenome (GOLD analysis project Ga0208837, IMG submission 184214) | Marine microbial communities from the Deep Atlantic Ocean - MP0327 (SPAdes) | ecosystem: Environmental > Aquatic > Marine > Oceanic | place: East of Recife, Brazil, South Atlantic Ocean...
AAGCCAGCTCTTTGATAAAAAAAGCTTGATTAATACCGCTCATAGCCGCCTCATCATCTAAATCAATCTCGACACCGTCATAAAACTGCGTATCCGATAAAGATTCGAGGTTTTCCTTTAACGTAGTGAGCCGCTTATCCGCTGCCGTTTGGCACGCATAAAAACTTGCGGTCGTGACCGGTTTAACCGTAAGGACTATCCTATCGCCATAGAGCGGAATCTCATAAGGCTCAGCTGTTTTTGCTAAATCAATCATAATTAATCCTAGTAAACTGTATCATCAACATCATTAAGCAGCTTAACCGTCATGGACTTTCCAGCTGCCGAATTTAATGCGCCCTGCCATGCATAATTTGATGTGATGCCGCCCGGCCCATCAACGCTTATTTTAGGCTTTGGAATGTGAACTTGATGCACCGTAATTACGAGCATCTGATCATCATTAATTTTGTAACTAAATTCCAGCTCCATAGGCGTGCCGTCAAAGGCATCCTCAAAAAGCTCATTGGTGGCGAATCTCATTGCAATATTGCCGGACAAACCAACAATTGTCGGATCAACACCATCAATCTTCCCGTCATCACGAATAGTTTCTACGCGGTCGAGGTTATTGGAATATCGAATGGAGGCGCTCTCAAGATTAGCAAATAAAACGCCATCTTTTTTCACTGCGCCCTGGAACTGTGAAAACGGTCTATAATCAAGCTCAACTGGCGTTCCAGCCTGCGAGGTTGCTGTTGGTTTATTCTCACCTTGACCAATCAAGTCCACATTCACGCTGGCAAAACCATTGCGCTCAAAATTAAATTCCATAGCATCAACCACAACACCGAGCTGCATGCGGAAACTTGGAACCGCCGGAGAACCAGCCTCGACCGAGTAACTTGGCAAGGTGGATTTGCCCGATTCCCATACATGCTGCCAGTGATCGGTTTCATCGCTTGAAACCGGCGCACCGAGCAAGCCCGTCAGCCAATGACCAAGCCTGCGTAAATCAACAGGTACCCGAATTGCGCCATCAACATTAATCACGTCTTGCTGAGGTGCTAAAGGCTCGCGCCCTTGCCCTAAAACAGGATCTGTAATCAAGTTTTGCTCAGAGCTTAAACCATTAGAGTTAAAGCTCATCGTGTAAAAATCACCCGTTGCCTGCGTCCCGTATGTAGTTTCTTTTTTAATCGCCAATAATTCATCGGCCCCGCGTGCGCGTCCCATATATATCTCCTTAAAATTATAGATTTAAAAACTAAGCGAGCGGCTTTTCGCTCACATATTCAATGAATAGTGGAATGAATCCGGCCTTAAACGGCGCAGCCCCCTCTTGATGCTCCTCAAAGGGATCAGGGCGCTCTACATCCATGCCATCAATCAGACCGCCCAAAAACTTATCACCATCAAGTGCAACCCCAACCTTACTCACCAACTCATCGAACAGAGCATTACGCTCAGAGAGCTTGAGGCGTTGAACCCTGATCTCAATTTCAAATTCATGACGGTGCTGCGTGACACCGTTCATGCCCAAAATACGCTCAGACTCTTCAGGCCGGCCATCATGCAAAATAACCTGACCAACCTTTGGAACTTTCTCTGGCACCGGATCATTACGTCCGATCTCTGGTCCCTCTATCGTGTTTAAGCGCATCAGTAAAGCTGAAACTATATCCTCAAATTTAGACATCTTATTTTGCCCTACTCATTTCCTGATCAATCAAAGCGGGTAACTTTTTAACCTCACGCTCGATAACCATTTTCATGTTTGTACGCTTGCGCATCTTCACTTGCTTATGAAGCGTAAACATCACAATTGTTTCAGACTCACCCTTTGCAATTGCACGCTTGGATGCAGCCCTTACCCCTCTGAAACGCCCATCTTTTTTAGAATAGGACTTGCGCGCATTTTTAACCACCAAAAGCGCAGGACGTGATCCGCGCGCCGGCACGAAAATAAGTTTTCCAAGGCGTGCTGGAAAATTACGCGGTGTAACTCTTTTTCTTTCAGAGCGCTTAGGCGCATATTTAGTCGGCACCGCAATATACTTGCCTGTCCTTGATTTTAAGGTGGCACCTTGATCAAAACCCCTTAATATTTGATGTGCTTTGGTATAAACAATTGCAGCCGCATCGTGACCTTCATTTTTATAAAACTTATAACGAATTGAGCGCGGAAGCTTAGACCCAAGCCCTGCGCCAGAAATATGAGAACCCCAGGACTTCTTGGAATTAAAAGCCGACTTTCTCACAGCTTTCTGCGATGCGCTCTCTAGCCTTTGTGCATAACGGTCTAAATCCCGACTAATTTGACCGATTTTACCAACCTTAATCATCGAGAATAACTTCCAGTGTCCAATTGCGCCTCTCATCATCACGGCGCGCAGGCTTTTGAATCACATAAACCTCACTGCCGATATGAATCTCAGCCTCTTTTTTTACATCCGCAAGCTGTGAAACTGGCACTTCAAAAATTGTACTATCACTTTCGACATCATTGCCCTGCAGGCCGATAATAATCTCTGGTGATGATCGAATAACAGTAATTGGCGTTTGGTTATCACCATCGACATAAAACGCATCCGCACCAAAAACATCGTGCGCAACTTCAAACATATCATCAACCAGCTCATCAAACATGACTACTCATCATCCTCTTGCAATAAAGGTGTTACAAAAACCACAAGCGGTTCACCCGTAGCTGATTTGAAAGAAAGAACATGATCTTTATTCACTAACTCATGAAACCTTGAGCCAGCCGGCATAAAATCTGCACCTGCGGCGCTCTCATCAAACGGATCGCCCCCAGCGGCTCTAATTGTATAATAAATATCACCTGTAACCGAAATTCTTACAGCCTCAGCACCAAATGCCTGCGATTCAATAGCGCTACTATCACCGGCCTCTAATATTTGCGCATTCGCATAGTCGTAACCAACAATTGGCATGCTATCGGCTCTAAAACCTGACTTAATTGATTTAACCCTACTCATCTCAACCTCACTGATAAGAAAAAGCGCCCCGATAACGGCGCGCTTTTTAAATTAATTTAAACTTAAAACTGAAACCTATCAGGATGCAGACACAGTCCCCTTTACAAGAATCGCTGGACGTAAACAAAGCGGCAGAGGGTTTGACTCCGACTCAATATCCACAAAACGATCACCTGTATCAGGAATGGCTTTCGCATATTTAGGCAGGCCCGGTGTATTCACAGTCTCCATGTAATCAGCCGGCGCGTTGTAGTTTCTGAAAGTTTCAGACGTGCCCACCGGGAAGAAGTGAGCATCACCATCGTCAATGAATTTGATAACGCTTTCTGTACCATCTTCATTTAGAACATTGGCCTTACCGTTATATTTTTCAAATACAATATTCTGATAAATAAAGCTCTCACTCATGTCCGTAATCAGCGGATTTGCATCCTTAGTCACCTGCTGGTGAACATAAATCTCACGAATTTTAGGGTGATCAATTAAAGCATTAAAGAAATCTGCTGAGCATAAACAATGAATGTAATCATATGTGTCGCCGCCCATATTCTCATCAATATGGTCTTTAATCTCTCCGATCTTTTTAATAACATTCGTGCTATCTGTGTTAAGCGCCATATTAATGACTTTTTGCTCTACACCAAACTCTGCAAAAATATCGAGAATAACTTCCCCACTCGGATCATAAACTTTCCCTTTAAGAGCGCCCATCTTCAAAAACTCACCCGTTATATCATGCTTCTTAGACATTGACTCAAGGATTCTAGCAACCTCAGTCTCAGGCGTTTTCATTTCAGTAGCAGAGCCGAATTGACGTGCATTTTGAATATCGCTTGGAAGCAAACGATCATCAAGCGGGAAATGTGGCACACCAAAATGACGTAGCTTACGCCTATCGCGCTTATTCTTGTTACGATCACCGCCGCGCTTTTTTGATTGGATAAGAGATAAAACACCCTTATTAATCTCAACCGCCACCGCTGTCGTATCAATGGATTCATCCTTAAAAATACCCATTTGCGTTACACGGCCATATTGAACCGGATAATCATTTATGGATTCTGTAACTGCGACAACGCTAAACGCGTCATCATTAAAAATATCTACCATTTTTGGCATGATTAAGCTCCTTCTACTGTAACAATGCCCAGAGCCATCAGCCCGTCCTTAACCGCTTGACGCTTTGCCTGATCATCAACAGACGCATCAAAGTTAAGACCGTGCCATGCAACCTTTGCATCGCGGTTTAAAATTAAAGTCTCGACATCAGCATCATTGCCAACATCAAGATTTTCCAAAAGAATGCCAGCCACTACACCGCTGCCATCCATTGCACCCGCCTCATATGGCACGTATTTTTTGGTACCAGTGACGCTCACCGTGAACTTATCGCCGACCACAAAATCCGTAGCCCCATCGCTGAGTGTAAGATTGATGTGTGATGAAACATACGCTTCGCCTGTTTTCAAATCCGGAAGCGATAGACCGTTTGGTGCAACCACTTTAAACGTGGCTGCATTTGCAGACGCTTCCACACATTCCAGAACATAATCGCCTGGCATAGCATCAACGCCGAGCGTCGCGCCCGCTGCCGCCGTTCCATTTCCTGTGTTCGCATTGTCTTTAGCAACTGTCACATCACTCATGGTCAGCTGACCAAGAACAAGACCAATTGCGAGCACACCTGCGCCCGCAAGAATTGAGCCCTTTATACGGCTCATTGTGCTCGGCTGCTCGTACTGGACGAGATCACCGATCACGTTTTTTTCTTCAAAAACTTTCGACATTTTATACTCCCTTTTTTGCCTTTAGCTTTTCAGCGCGCGCCATCACGGCCCCGCGCAAACCTTGTGAATTACCACCGCAAGAATGCGACGAAGTAATGCGCTCACTCTCAGCAGATGCTTTGGCAGGGGCCTCACGATCTGCTTTAAGGATTGCTTTGACTTGAGCAGCGCTTAAGCCCTCTTTTATACAAGCCGCCGCCATTCCAGAGCGCCCATAAGCGTTGCAGACCCCTACAATTTCAGCCGACTCGATGCGTGCCTGCATCTCATCGTCTTGATCTTGCGGTTCCTCTTCACGCTCATCATCCAGAGCCTCTTGCTCATCCTGATCATCCAGAGCCTCTTGCTCCTCTTGATCGTCTTGAGCCTCTTGCTCCTCTTCATCAGTGGAAGATTGCTCATCCTCCTCCTCTAAAGCCTTGTCTTTTTCATCGACAGGGTTTTCACTTGCGGCAGCCTTATTATCGCCTGCCGACTTTTTTGCTCTTGTTTTGAACATAAGAGCACCTCCTCATTTACTTTTGAGTTGAGCCGGCGAAAGGCCGGTTTCCCGATTGGGAATTCTTTTGTAAAATTCTTAATTAAAGAGTCATGAGACGATCGACCGCCATCTCAAACGTTCCGACATGATCGGCCAAGCCTATCTCAAGCGCACCCTCACCCTGAAAACATCCAGCCTCACTTGCCCTCACATCTGATGCACTTAAACCGCGATTGCGTGCGACTGTATCAACAAAAAGATCATAGGTTTTATCGATCGATGCCTGCGCATCCTTAAGCGCATCCTCTGAAAGCGCCTCATGTGGCCAGAAATCCACCTTCTTTGCACCTGCATAAATTGGTGTAAGTTTAAGCCCAATTTTTTCGTTATACCCAGATTGATCCGCATGAACGCAGACCACACCCACCGAACCAACCCCGGCGGTGCGGGTAACGACAATTTCATCCGCAGCCGAGGCTAACGCATAGGCTGCCGAATAGGCACTTTCATTTGAAATTGCCATGATCGGCTTTTGACCGCGCGCGTTAAATATCTCATCCGCTAAATCAAAACACCCAGCAACCTCACCGCCGCCGCTTGAAATGTCAAAAAGCACACCCTCAATCATGGAGTTGCTCATTGCGGATTTAAACATCTCTGATATGGCATCATAAGATGTCATCCCAGATTCGCCTACATAACCGCCTCGCTGCACAAGCGTTCCGCTGATGGGTATGATCGCAATCGATGGCTCAGTCACATCCCCGCCAAAATCATGAGGCTCCCTTAAAAAATCATCCTGCGCTGCGCCCATAATAGAATCCGGCACATTAAGCCCCATGCGAGGGACAACAACATCAAGCAAAGATTTTAGTTTTTGCGGATGAATCATTAAAGGCTGCGCAAACATCCTGTCAGCAATATTGGGCAGATTAAAATCAATCGTCTTTTTCATCTTCACTTAACTCCTCATAAACACCGCCAACCTGAGCGGCACCGGACTTGTTGACCTTTCGCGGATCCGAATCAAAGACCAGTTTCAACTCATCAGCGCGCTCATTATCAGCCTTAATCTCTTGATCAAGCGCCCGCGGATCCATTCCGCGCTTAGCAGCAACCCTTGAGCGGGATGTAACACCGCCGCGAATTGCAAGATTATCAGCCTGCGCCTCTTGCAGCGGATTAACGTATGGCCAGCCCGGTGCAAGCCATTTCACTTTCAGATATTTTCTAGGATTTTTGAAAAAATCCGGAATATCAAGCACACCATCACGCACCGCTGTGGTTATTACACGGCGATAAACGGGATTATTGATTTGATGATTAATGGTTTGATTTTGGAATTGCTCCCAAATGCGCTGCATTTCATTAAGGCCCCATCTGATCGAGCTGAAATTCACGCCAGTTAGATCACCCGTCATTTGCTCATACATCACATCCGCGCCAGCAGCACCGGCCCTTAAGTTCATTTTCATGAACGGATCATATGAACTGCCGACATCGGCACTTTCTGAAAGTGTCACCTCTTCACCTGGCTCCAAATGAATCGCCGTTCCACTTTCTAGTTTTGAAACCATCGGCCCAAGCGCTTCACCGCCCTCAGGATCAATATCTGAGGCCAAAGTCTTTATGCTGTCCATGATTTCTTGATCAATGGCACTAGACCCCTCTGTCAAGTTCGATTTAATAATGAATGTAAGCTCAGCCGCGACCTTTTTCCGTACGATTTCAGCATCTTCATATTCTGTCATATCCAGCATGCGCAAGAGCGCAGAGGCCAAATTGGGAAAACCTCGAACTTGACCGGGGCGCATAACTTCAAAAGCGTGAAGCATATTGCGTGCACCAATTCGAACGCGCTCGCGATTTTGAAAGCCAAACATTTCGCCCGGATGGGATTTGAAAACATGATAGGCTGCGCGCCTCTCATTTTCATCAACCTCAACGGCTTGAATAATCCGGTGATCACCCAGTTCCTGATTAAATGTGTGATCAAGGTGATCACTTTCAATCGCTTTAATCTGCAGCGGAACATATAGATCATCATAACGATCCGGCGCATACTCTACGATTTGCGCAAGACCTTCGCCGCTTTGGTATATCGATCGGCACAGAAGTGATTGCAGCCCATAAAAATCAAGCCGTCCCGATGGATCACATTCTTCGACCCATATATCCCAGACCTCTTTAATTTTTGCATTTATACCATCATCACCCGTGTCCGGCATGGGCTTAATACCATTACCAATCACGTTTGCAGTATAAGAGCGGTCGGCGCGCTTCATCCAAGGCTGATTTCTAACCTGATCACGCGCGCGTCTGCGCAATAGCCCCAAATTACTAAAGAGCATGGCGTTGATGGAGGATGAGGGTGGATTCCACCCTTGCAGCCGCCGACCGTTTGATGCGCCATCATAGCCTGAATTCAGGCTCGTCTTGGAGAGATGACGCATTCCGGGCGCGCTGATCACTTGACCGCTCGCACCGTATAATAAATTTTGCTTTGGCATCTTAAAGACCTCTTGATGAACTTAGCCGCAATACACGGCGGCGCTGCCCGCCTGATGATTTTTTCAGCTCAGCGCGCACACGTGAAATGGCTTTTTCAAGCTCATCCACAGATCGGTATTTCATCGTTTTCCCATCATAGGAAACTTCAGAAACACCGCTTGCGAGTGCCTTTTCCATGGCCTCCAGTTGCTTTTGAGTAAAAGCCATCACGTCCTCTTTCTGGCCCGCCTTTTGACTGCGCGCCGCGCTTGTGATTGCACCGCCCTTGATGAGGGCTTTGGTTTTGCTGGCTCAGGATCTTTATCATCACCAGTTTTTTTCGCTTCGCCCTGCGGAGTGGATGAAAGTCTATTTTCAAGGCTCAAAAGATCACCTTGCAAACTCTCAGCCGGAACATTGCGAATTGTCGCAAGAGCCTCCCACTTTTCCATGGTCATTCTGGATATACCCAGATGCTCAGCGGCCACAAAATTATATATTCGGCAGTCCAAATAGTGGTTTTGTCCTGTCACAACCCACTCAGCCACATCGCGCCCAGCTTTATTCTTATGACGAACAAGACTTTCGGAGGTGAGCTGCTTGAAATAGTTTTCGTCACAATCTTTTGAAAAGTGACAATAACCAAGCGGATCACGTTCTTTCCCTTCAACCGTCCCTTCTAAACGAAGATAAGAATAAAATTCTGTTTTGCCCTGCCAAACACCGGCTGGATAAACATCCATGCCGTCTTTAATTTTTCTACCTTTGTGATCAATATCAACCTTACTCGGCACACCTATCAGCGGTTTTTGCGGGCCGTGCGCTCCTTTAACAACAATAACCTTCGGCTTACCGCGCGCCCATGTATATACATGATGCGCCAAGTAACCCGAGTCGATCGCTAAAGCATCAAAACCGAACGCCTGCCCCCACGGATTTTCGTACTTGCGCTGATATAAATCATCAAGCAACTTCCATGTGGTATCCATTTCAGTGTTGCCAGCAAGAAATCCCTTATCGACTGTCCAGCTTGTTTTTCCAATTCCCCAGCCGACAACCTCATAATAAAAACCGTCACCCTGCACATCGACGGCGCAGGTTAAAAGTAGAGGTCCTAAAGGAATACGCCCGAGGCGGTAATCCTCTCGCAATGTAAGCAGGCGTTTCCAATCTGGTGCCTCGCCGCGCTCTTCCCAAGCCTGACCGAGCCAGAGGTTATAAAATGTTTTAAGTTCAAACGGACTATCCTTAGCATTAATAAACGCATCCACCATCTTGTCCCAAGTGGTAAAGAGCGAATAAAGCGCGTTAATCTTAAAGCCCGGATGACGCCCCCCACCTGGATTGCGGGCAATCCACTTGCCCGTATTCATCATTTTGTATTTTTCATGGCTCTCAATAATGCAGCCATTATGTTCACAAACGTAATATGCCTCATACGGTGCAGTTTTGTTAAAACGAAGACCGCCAACATCTTTCTTACCAACTTTCTTTGGAAAGAAATAAAGCTCTTGCCGACCGCCGCAATGCGGACATTCAACCTCGAACACACGCTGATCACTGCGCTCATATGCTTTATGAACGCGGGACGTTGCTGTATTCGTCGGTGTACTCACCTGTAATTTTTTAGCCGTGCCAGCATCATGAAACGAAATCTGGCGCGCATCGGCCATCTTATCTGGATCACCCTGACCACCAATGTCAAACGGCCACTCATCCCAATCATCTTTAATCAGATAGCGAATGGATTTTTGACGCAAACCTTTTGAAGAGTTCGCGCCCGTGACAACCCAAAAGCCGCCCGGAAATTTTTTGAACATAGCGGACGAGCCGCTCTTGCGTGAGACCTGCTCCTGGACTTTCTTTTCAAGAACAGGATTCTCATCAATATTTGGATTAAGCTTTTCCTTAACCCAATCTGCGCCCGCTTCCTTTGATGGATGAACAACCATGCCGGGGCCGGGTGCGACATCAATCACATAACCGATCGCGTTCATGATCCCTTCCGATCCTGCAATCTGCGCGGATTTAATGAATGTAATCTCATCACAAGGATGAGACGGCGAAAAACAATCCATAATCTCAACCAGATGCGGCGCGTTATCATTGCGCCACTTACCTGGCTTTGACGTTGTTTCACTCGGCAGGACTCTGTTTTCCTCGGCCCATTCCGATATTAAAATCTCCTTATCAGGCGCAAGCCCAGCGATGAAAGCAATCGAATATACTTCATTCGCTTGTGCTAACATCCTCTTTTACCTTTTCGCAAAGCGCGGTTAAAACCTCGCTCAGCTTTTCCTTCAAAAATGCAGCGATCTGCTTTTCATCGCGCATAGATACTAGCTGCCCTGAAATTGTTCCGGGCAGAGATAGAAGCTCATCACGAACACCGCGCGCCAACTCAAAGGCAGCGTCCTGAACTTCCGATTTTCTAACCAATTGTTTCGCGCGCTCTTCATAATCGAGCTGCGCAGTTTTTGCATTATAAGCTTCTCGCATGGCCTTTGCTTTTGCGAAGCTATCATTTGTAACGGAACCAGCCGCTTGAGTTTCATTGTCATCTTCAGGAGCTGTCGGACGAACACGCGCCGGATCCGCGATATCATCTAAAATCTTGTCAGCAACCTCTTTATCAATTTTCTTATCATCATTGAGCGAGAGAACACCTTTTTTTATGAGCTTAGAAACATATTGACGCGAACAGTCACGGTGGCGCGCATATTCTGCTTGGCTCATTAATTCAGGCATGTGATCCTCAAAAAAGCGGCGCGAGGATAACCCCCGCGCCAAGTTCTATGAAAAAAATACTGAATGACATTCAGCACAAAAAAAACTAAACCCTCAAATAATCAGCGCATATTTGCGCAAGCGCTTCCTCTGCGTTCGCACTCTCTTGGCCCTCTTGATAATTTTCAATTGCCTCGGAGATAAGCGCTTTTTGGTGCGCTGTGACTTTAAACTTTAATGTATCTTTTCCGAGACCCTTTTTCTTTTTCTCTTTTTTTGGTTTTTCAGGCTCAACTTCAAAATCAGCATCAAGAAAAACATCCAGCTTTTTTAACTCCGCATCAGAAAAACCAAGATCACCAAGCTCAAAATCTAACTCTTGAAGCGCAGCCAGCTCAGCGCTCAAAAGATCATCGTCCCATCCGGCGTTGTCGGAGATTTTGTTATCAGCAAGAATAAAAGCCCGCTTTTGCTCTTCCGTTAAATTATTAGATTTTACGCATGGAACTTTATTCATCCCCAAACGCCGTGCAGCCTCAGCACGGCCATGGCCAGCTAAAATCAAATTCTCTTCATCAATAATTATCGGAGCCAGAAAACCATTTGTCTCGATCGATTTTTTAAGCTGCGACAACTGCTTTTCTGAATGTGTGCGTGCATTTTTTTCATATGCAACCAGCTCGTCAACTGGGAGGTTTACAATCTTACTGACTGAAAACAGCTCGCTCATAACCCCCCCTATAACGCAGTGTCACATTGACTTACGCAGCATAAAACTAAAAGTAAATCAAACCTGTCAACCAAGCTTGATTGTAAACCTATTTTAAAAATTCGTTACTGGAAAACTCCCGCGATCGCCAAACCCGCATAGTCTTAATATGTGCAGAAGAACCTAAAAATATATGGATAAGAAATGAAAAAGCCCGCGGAAACCGTAAGGCTGCGGGCTGGATGGATTATTTAAGACGCAATATAGCGTGAGATAATGTTGTCAAGTTTTTGCCGCACCGTCAACAACTTTTTTCGCCCATGGACTAGAAATCAACTGAGACTTAACTGGACGATAACGAGTCATACCACCATCCTTTTCAATCAAGGCCGCCAGATCATTAAGCGCCTCGATGAAATAGCTATACACCTCACGCGCCCTCTCTATCTCTTCAACATCAGCCATAATATCCAGCACACAAGCCACGGGCTTTCTACGCGCCGCATCCTCATAGATCATCTCAGGCTTTCCATTCGCCCGCATCTTTGCACGCAGCTCAACCTTTTCCTCTGGCAACCAATCAGGCGCAATGCCAGTCCTAGCATAAACCACCATCAGCTCACGCGCATACCGCTCAATCAATGGAGAATGATATAATATTTCATGCACGATCTCGGCATCGGCATGAACTTTATTATTCACATAGGATGAGCGATCGATGCGCGCCCCCACCTCAGCAATCTTTGCAATTGTTGCCGCCCCGCATGCAGAGGAGCTGCGCTTGACAATACCGCTCACCTCAGCCTCTTGTGCATAGAGACCATCAGCGCTAACACCAAGCGGCGCAACCTTTTGCTCTTGATACGCCCAGATCAACAATCGATCGATCGGTATATCCTTTCGCCCCGAGCAGGACAATTCAGGACCATTTTTAGAGCTATCAGGACAATTGTCCTGCTTTGATTTATTGTTTATTTTCAGCATATTAACCTCATATTTTAGGAGTATCAGGACTATTAGGACTATTTTTAGGGTTATTTGCGTAGTGAGAAAAAAAACTTCACTAGGTAAAACATGGAAAAATGCTCCAAATGCTCCAAATGCTCCAAGTTATTGTTTTATTTAAGTTTTCTTACAGGACAATTCATGACTATTAGGACTATTTTTTTAGGAATTTAAGCATACCCACCCCCTTCTTCTTCATCTTTTTCTTTAGAATTAGTAGAACCGTAAAGCAGCTCTTTAGCAGGCTCGGTAAGATCAACACCGGCATAAACCATATACCCACCGACCTTTTCGCGCTTAAGCCCCATATCGGTTAAGCGCCGCCCAAATGTGTTGGCATTAAATGGTTTAAGTGCATTCTTGCCACACCAGAGTTCATAAACGCGGTATAACTCTTTAGCAGCAATCCCTATCCCCCCCTGCTTGACTGCAAATTCTATAAACTGCCCAAGCGGGTTTGAATCGTTCTTATATTCAGAAGTCGCAGCCTTCACCTGATCCGGCATCTGCAAACCGCCCTCTTTCCACATACGGTATCCATCCAGCATCCAATTCAAAATGCCAGCCCGCTCTTCCCAGAGCATATCTTCAAGCCCATCAATTTTGGGCTTTGCACCCGGATGCTCATCTAGCTTATGCGCCGGCACAAATTGCTGATTAAATGGCACAAGACATACCCTGCGCCATATACCGTCATCCTGACCGCGGATCGCTGGCTTATTATTAAAGGCAAGCAACAGTTTGAATTGAGGCATAAACTCAAAAAAGTCTTTATGAAGCCGCCGCACCGCCATCTTCTCACCGCCTGATAATTGTTTAAGCAGCGATTCACTAAAGCGCGCACCTTGATCTGGCTCAGACGCAGTCACAAGCCGCGCACCTGGCAATCGCGCAAGGTCTGGAGACGCCTCACCGCCGCGCTTTCGATCATCATGCAGTAATGATTGAAACGGCAGGTTGAGTGCATATTCAGAAAGGATTCTGTTCATTAAATTCATGATCGTCGACTTGCCGTTCGCGCCG
>Ga0208837_1000134_pt1 | contig 13161 bp, 12 predicted proteins | sample DeeseametaMP0327_FD_184214 | JGI IMG/M metagenome (GOLD analysis project Ga0208837, IMG submission 184214) | Marine microbial communities from the Deep Atlantic Ocean - MP0327 (SPAdes) | ecosystem: Environmental > Aquatic > Marine > Oceanic | place: East of Recife, Brazil, South Atlantic Ocean...
ATATTCTAAGCGTTTGACGGCATTGTTACGAAGAATAGTTTCAGGAGAGCTAGCAGGGCCTTGAATAGAAATTTCGGTAAGGGAAGCTACATCCATCGCTGTAACTTTAACAATTTGACCGAATGAATGAAATTCAATAATAACTTCCCGTCCACTCATTGCTGTGCTCATTAGATAACTCCTGAAATTTGTGCATCACCCCATGAAAGTTACGAGAAAATAGGGTAAAGTTAAAGTATGAATAGAGTCGAATTTAATTGGGAAGATCCCTTATGCCTTCATGATCTATTGGATGATGAAGAACGCATGATACAAAAAACAGCACATGACTTTGCGCAAACTGTTCTGGCACCAAAGGTTTTGGAAGCATATCGCAATGAAGATTTTGATATTGGCATTATGCGTGCGATGGGTGAAGCAGGCCTTTTAGGCCCTACCCTTCAAGGTTATGATTGCGCAGGTGTAAGCTATACTGCGGCAGGATTGATTGCACGGGAATTAGAACGCGTAGATAGTGCATATCGTTCTTGCTATTCAGTGCAGTCCTCTCTTGTTATGTATCCAATTTATGCTTTTGGTAGTGAGTCGCAAAGACTGGAATATTTACCCAAACTAGCAAGTGGTGAATATATTGGCTGCTTTGGGTTAACTGAACCTGATGGTGGTTCTGATCCAAATGATATGCGAACAAAAGCCGTTGCTGTAAAGGGCGGCTATAAAATATCTGGTATGAAACAATGGATTTCAAACTCACCTATCGCTGATGTCTTTATTGTTTGGGCGCGAATTCATGGTGGAGACCGTGATGGTCAAGTTGGCGGCTTTATTCTTGATAAAGGTATGAAAGGCTTAGAACCCACGAAGATCGAAGGGAAGTTATCACTGCGCGCGTCCCCTACTGGCGGTATTGCAATGGATGAGGTTTTTGCATCCGAAGAGGCTTTAATGCCGAAAACGTCGAGTTTGAAAGCGCCGATGATGTGCCTGAACTCTGCGCGCTATGGTATATCCTGGGGCGTTATGGGCGCAGCGGAAGATTGCTTTTACAGGGCGCGGGACTATGTGATGGAGCGCAAGCTATTTGGCAAAACACTTGCGTCACAACAGCTAATACAAAAGAAACTTGCTGATATGCAAACTGAAATCACACTGGGTTTATCAGCTTGTCATCATCTTGGTCGATTAATGGACACGGAGCGCGCAGCACCAGAAGCGATTTCACTACTTAAGCGAAATAATTGCGGAAAGGCGCTCAATATTGCGCGTGAAGCGCGTGATATGCATGGTGGCAATGGTATTGCAGATGAATACGGCATTATGCGTCATATGTGTAATTTAGAGGCTGTAAATACCTATGAAGGAACACACGATATACATGCACTCATTTTAGGTCGTGCCATTACGGGTGAAGGTGCCTTTGGTGAATAGTTGCAAGATCAGCTAAAGACAAAACCCCTATTCTCAAGAGCGATATGGGCTTTTACGATCTCAAGGTTTTTTTCATGTGATATGTGATTCATAGTCCTTAGAGCATTTGAAAAATGCTCATAGGCCGCTTTTTTAACAGAACCGTCTTCTTCGCATTTTATGACGTAATCAGTGATAGCTTTGAAAGCTATATCCTGTGCTTGTCTGTGCTTGTTCGCGTTGTCTGTTTTCAGTTTAAAAGAAATGTCATTATACGCAGTTTTAAAGTACGTATAAGATGGTCCTCCAACCATTTCTGGTGGCTGCGGATAAGATGCTGCATGAACATCGTTTAAATAGCTTTCAATAGAAAGAATACCAAAAGCAAAGGCTATGCGCTCACTTTTGGTAAATTCATTTGAAAGCTGAGACATTATTATGTGGGATTAAAAACCGCCTGAAAAGCTAGCTTGTTGCGCCCAAAAGCGTTCAAGAAGCTGTAGCGTAGAATTAAGATCCTTAAGCTTATCGCCAGTAAGCTCAGAGCCCTCGATTTGTCCTTCATGACGATCAAACATATCTGAAATAAGTTTTTTCAGTTCAAGCCCTTTGTCAGACAGCTTAACGCGGATTGAACGCTTATCGTGTACAGAACGCTCTTGAACAAGGTAGTCATTTTCAACCATTTTCTTAACATTGTAAGAAACATTAGATCCGAGGTAGTAGCCGCGAATTGTTAATTCACCTACAGTCATCTCATCATCACCAATATTGTACAAAATCATACTCTGTACATTGTTGATGTCCTGTATATTTTTTTTATCAAGCTCAACTTTCAAAACATCTAGAAAATGACGGTGCAGACGCTCAATAAGCTGTATTGCTTCATAGTATGGTGTAGGTGTCACGGAATATACTCTCCAATGTTGATATTTTCGCATAGTTTGCAGCGATCGTCATTCAAGGTCAAGTGACTTAATGAGAATATCTTGATTACTATAGGATAAAGCGTATAAGAGTTTTAGACCAAGATTGTTAAGGACAGGTTTAAACAATGGCACAAGAGCGCTCTTCATCATCCAATTTATTCTTAAATAAACGCATGAGACGTTTGAGGCATTCACAGTGGATGCGTGATTTAGTAACGGAAACACGGCTAAATCCTGCGGATTTGATCTGGCCCCTTTTTGTTCTTGAAGGGGAAAAGCAAAAGGAAGATGTCTCTTCTATGCCTGGTGTACAACGGACCTCAATCGATCTTTTGATCGAAAAGGTTAAGGAAGCACGAGATCTAGGTATTTCAGCTGTGGCACTTTTCCCTGTTGTTGATCAGTCCAGTAAATCTGAGAACGCTCAAGAAAGTTATAGTCCAGATAATTTAATGTGCCGCGCTATAGCCGCCGTAAAAGCCGCTGTACCTGATATGGGCATTATCGCTGATGTTGCCCTTGACCCTTATACATCGCATGGGCATGACGGTCTGCTCGACAGTGATGGTTATGTGATGAATGATGAAACTGTCGAAGTTTTAATGCGGCAAGCTGTTGTTCAGGCAAGCGCTGGGGCGGATATTATAGCTCCATCAGATATGATGGACGGGCGTGTTGAAGCTATCCGCGGTGCTTTGGATACCAATGGAAATATGAATACAGCAATTATGTCCTATGCGGCGAAATATGCCTCTGCATTCTATGGACCGTTCCGTGATGCTGTTGGCTCATCATCTGCTTTAAAGGGGGATAAAAAAACATATCAGATGAATTCCGCGAACAAGCGGGAGGCACTGCATGAAGTCGCTTTGGATATAGAAGAAGGAGCGGATATGGTCATGGTCAAACCCGGGCTCGCTTATTTGGATATTGTTAAAGCTGTAAAAGATGAGTTTCAGTGGCCTACATTTGCGTATCACGTTAGTGGCGAATACGCGATGTTGAAAGCTGCCTCTGATAATGGATGGCTAGATTATGATGCCGTTATGTTTGAAACATTACTGGGTTTTAAACGTGCGGGATGTGACGGAATTCTAACATACTGCGCTTTGGATGCAGCAAAACTGCTCAAATAAGTTTAGAAACTACAGGCGCTATCACTCTCACCATTAGGCTTATAGCTCGTTTCTTCGAACTCACCTAAGTTTTTAAGGCCAATTCTGAAGAATAGTTCAGTGCCGCTCTCACCAGAAGCTTCAGAAGCAAAGCTTTTCTCACCAGTCAGTGAGAGATATAGACACTGCCCTAAATAGTCCAGCGATGTATAAACACTTCTAAGCCCTGAGTTTTCACCGAAGTCATGAACAGCTCCACTTCGTGTTCGCCAATTAGGAGTGAAGTAAAAAGCAGCGTCAGCCGTAATTTGCTCACGGCTTTCATCAAGTTCTGTTCCATCAAGAGCTTTAGAGAAAAGATATTCACTATTCAGATAAAATCTATTCCAATCTGCGCTCGCACTAATTTCGTGTCTACGTGAAGTTAAATGACGGCTTCCGAGCTGATAACGGTAATCAAGTGTATATATATCTTTATAACTACCGCTAACTTGTCCTACAACATCTGAGCCTTGGTCACTTAAGCCTGATCCAAATGGAAACGGATTTTCACGCTCGTCTAAACGGTAACTTTGCCCAATAAATACTTCACCAAAACTACCTTCGTTGCCATAAAGACCAGTGCGAAGTCCATAAGTCAGGTGGCTTTGATCTTCTAAACGGTCAAGTCCGGGGAAACGGCTCGGTTGAAATAGATTCGAGCTGTCTATTTGGACATCGTTACTATCCTCATTCGGAATATTCGGATAGTCATCATCATCCATTTTTGGGGCCGCAGTAATAGAAAAAATCGGGGATATTGTAGCTTGAACATTATCAAACTGACGCGCTATCGGGTAGCTGGTTTCTACATGCGCCATGGGAAAGACACGAGTTTCTGTGCCTGATCGGCTTAAACCAGATCCAGCAGATGCACTGGTTCTATCGTTTGTATGATAAGCATCCCCTCTCACACTTGTGCTCGCCGTTGCGACTAGACCAAAATCTGAAACGAAGCGGCGTTTCCATCCTAAATCAAGGCTAAAACGGTTTACATCCTGTTCATCTCCCTCACGGCGAAGTCCAAGTATTGAAAAATCAGCAGACCAACGACCAGCAATATAAGGGATATCACCAGGCTCACCGATAAAGCTAGCGATAACCTCTGGCAAAACATCTGGTTGGTCTAAACCGCTTGTAACTTCATCCCGCACGCGAATATCTTGAAATGAAATTAAGCGTGCCGATGCATAATCCCGTCCAGAAAAACGCTCAGCATATATTTGGCTCTCTAAAACATCCTCATTAGTGAAGTCATACTGGCGCATATATTGATCATCCGAGGTATATTGTAGGTCAAATCCTGTACGCCATTCCTCGTTAATATCCCATAATGCATTTGCAAAGATATGACCGCGAAGCTTATCCCCTTCTTTTGTTGTAATACCGGAAGATCGATCGCTTCTATCAGAATGAGTTATCCCCCCTTCTAATTCAAGTATCGCTTCATTCCATCTCTTGCGGTACTCAAGAAGACCTAATGGAGCTTGATTGGTCATAGCCATGATACCAAATGTCGCGTCCTGATCAGGAGAGATCGCCCAATAATAGTTTTGTTCAATAAAAGCACCTAAATCACTGCGGTATCCAAGTGTAGGCGATAGAAAACCACTTTTTTGTTCAATGCTTCCATCGGGGTGTGAGAAATATGGCACATAGGCAACGGGCACGCCCCAAGCTTCAAAACGTGCATTTTTGTAGCTAATGCGCTGTTCGTCTTTATGGTGGGTTACCGCTGAGGAGCGAATGGCCCATGCCGGAACTTCATCTGGATCATCGCCGCATATTGCACACGGTGTATAATGCGCATCATTCATTGTCGTTGTTACACCATCGCGCATTTCACCGCTTTTAGCTTTAAATCGCGATCCGTCATTCAGCGTAGATCGTAAATTTTCAACATCGGCATTTTGAAGTTTATCTTGGTAAACGCCATGATCCGCTAGGTGAACATCACCATTATTATCATTAAGAACAACATTGCCTGCGGCGCTAACACGATCTTTTGCAACCTCATAACGAACTTGGTCAGCCCTCAATATACGGCCAGTTTGCTGAAGGAAGACATCACCGCGTGCTGTAACTACTTCTGTACTCTCGTCATATGAAAGATCATCCGCTTGAAGATCGACAGCATCATCTGTCTTCGCCGCTTCTACGGGCGCTGCAGGCTCGGTAGTTCTTTGCGGTACGATTTCATAGGTCATTAGCGGCCTATAGCTTTGGCGGCCATCCTGTCCTTTTATGATCGGTGATGGTCGTACAGGTGCATTCGCAACTGGCGTAACTATTGGCTTTGGTGATTCTAATGGTGTGACTTCTACTGCTGGGAAATCTTGAGGTGCTGCCTTTGCTTTAGGCGTTTTTTGTAAAGACGCACCCTCATATCCTGTAAGTAGCTGTGCGTGCGCACTATTATATAAAGGCAGCACTGCTAGACATGTAGATGTAAGGGCAAGAAATGAATAACGCATGAGTTATGTTTGTTATAAGATTTAATATTATTCAAGTGCGCTTAGTGTGCACGTCTTTAGTAAAATGAGCAAGTTAGAAATGCGATCAGATATATAGCTATCCAGACGTGAAAAACGCTGGCATTTCTTCTCCAAAACCTAAAACGCCATTATCATCATCGCCATCATTCTTAGTTTTATTTTTTTGAGGCTTTTTGATTTTCTTTTCTTCTTGCTTAGGCTCATTATCAACCTGAACATCCATGACCTTAAGGCTTTGTTTGGTCAACTTTTCAATGGCATCAAGATGCTTTTGATCTTGCTCAGTGACAAACATCCATGCACGCCCTGTTTTACCTGCGCGCCCTGTGCGTCCAATTCGGTGTACATAATCATCCGCATTAAATGGAACATCGACATTAAAAACGTGAGAGAGGTCTTGAACATCAAGTCCTCTTGCGGCGACATCGCTACAAACAAGCAAGGTAACTTCACCAGCTTTGAACGCCTCAAAAGTATCCATGCGGGCTTTTTGTACCATGTCACCATGTAACCCTTTTGCACTATAGCCTTTTTTCTGAAGAAAACGTGTCAGCCCATCAATATCGCGCTTACGGTTACAGAAGATGAAAGCGTTAGTGACCTTTTCATCTTCTATAAGCTTCGCTAATGTTTTTTGCTTGGCTTTGTAATGAACATTAACAATGAATTGCTCAACATTTTTTGATGTCGAGGCAGGCGGTGCAACCGAAATCTCTTTCGGGCTACTAAGGAATTTTTCTGTAAGTTTTCTAATCTCTGGCTGCATTGTTGCCGAAAAAAGAAGGGTCTGACGTGTAAATGGTAGCAATCCTGCAATTTTCTCAATATCGGGGATGAAACCCATATCAAGCATTCGGTCTGCTTCGTCAATTACCAGAACCTTTATATCGTTTAGGAGAATTTTCCCACGTTCAAAGAGGTCAAGTAAACGTCCCGGCGTTGCAATAAGTACATCAACACCACGGTCAAGTTTTTTGATCTGCTCTTCCATGGACACGCCGCCAACAAGAAGTGCTTTTTCAAGCTTCGTATACTTGCCGTAAGTGTCAAAATTTTCTGAGATCTGAGCCGCAAGTTCCCTCGTTGGTGTAAGAATAAGGGAGCGCGGCATTCTAGCCTTAGCGCGCCCGTCTTGTAAAATTTCTATCATGGGCAAAGTAAAGCTAGCAGTTTTACCAGTGCCTGTCTGCGCGAGACCAACAACATCCTTCGCCATAAGGACAACAGGTATGGCCTTTTCTTGAATGGGTGTCGGTTCTGTGTAGCCACATTCTTCAATGGCTTTGAGTAGTTTTTCGCTTAGGCCTAGCTTTTCAAATGACATATACTATCTTGCTTTCTGGTTATAGTTAGATGTAGCTATTATATTTTTACAATAAAATCAACTCTTAGGGCGAAATGATGAGTTTAAAAGTTGCAATACAAATGGATCCACCCCAAAAAATTAATATTAAAAAAGATTCGACCTTTGTTTTAGGTCTTGAAGCGCAAAAGCGCGGTTATGAGCTTTTTTACTATTCTCCAGAAACACTAACACTAAAAAACGGTTTAGTTTCAGCGGAATGCGCTCCCTTGAGTTTTAGAAGAAAGCTTGGCGATCATGTCACTCTCGGCGAGAGTAAGCGCACAGAGCTTAAAGAGTTCGATCTAATCCTGATGCGACAGGACTATAATAACCCGCAAGGTTACAATGCGATTACGCACATACTGGATCATGCGAGTAAAGAGACATTAATTTTGAATGATCCCGCGGGAACACGCGAATCTCCGGAAAAGATTTTAATAACTTATTTTCCTGAATATGCGCCGCCTACTTTACTTACACGTGACATTGAACAAATTCGAAGTTTTCAAAAAGAGCAAGGCGATATCATTATTAAACCATTAAATGGTTTTGGCGGTATGGATGTTTATCATCTTAAAGACGGTGACACTAACTTACAGGCTGTGCTTGAAATGCTTGGACGTTTGCATCCAGACCCATTTGTTGTACAGCGGTATATTCCAGAGATAAGACAGGGTGATAAACGTATTATTGTAGTTGAAGGTGAGCCAATAGCTGCCGTTCTTAGGGTGCCACAAGAAGATAGCGCAAGAGCAAATCTTGGTGTTGGTGGTTCCGCGCAAGTTGCAGAAATCACTGAGCGCGAAAAAGAAATATGCAAAAAAATAAAACCTGAGCTTGTAAAACGCGGTTTAGTTTTTGTAGGATTGGACATGATTGGAGATTATGTAACCGAGATTAATCCAAAATCTCCAACAGGTCTTCAGCATATCTATCAGTTGCAAGGCATTAAATGCGAAGAAGCAATCTGGGATGCATATGAAGCAAGAGTAAAAGAATTTTACAAATAAAGCTAAGCCAATGGTCTCTAGGGGTGGAGTTTAAAGTATATGGCATATCGTAAGAGGTCTGATACCTTTGCCGACAAATATGATGATTTTAAAAACTGGTGGGATGCCCAGCCCGGCGGCAGTAAATTTCTGTCTTATATTGTTATCGGCTTAATTGTATATGTCACATTTTTAAACCCGCATGATAGGAAGTTCTACCGTGATGCCGCAAAGGAAGTTCAAATAGCGCGCTATATATGCGAAACATCAATTGATTGGGTTATGCTCAATAGAAAACGTTTGAAGTTAGGGCATAGTGATTTAAGAAATTTCAAGTATGACGGTAAGAATACCGCTAATTTTAAGCGCATGAGATACCCTGAAATATTATTTTATGACACCGGTGTTCGAAGCGCAATTGGCGATGATACAAACCATGTACAGCTTTTATGTACTTACAAAGATCCCCGTGATAATAGTAAGCACTACTATAATTACCGCATCCGATCATGGGTGAGTGGTGCAAGATATCATAGATAGATTTTAAAATGGATAAACACGAGTTAGAGACAACCACGAATTTGTCTCCCAAATTTGATAATAATGGGCTAATTCCCTGCATAACGACCAGTGCAAAAACGGGCAAGGTATTAATGTTTGCCTATATGAATCAACAAGCCATTGATAAAACACTTGAAACAAAAGAAGTTCACTATTGGTCAAGAAGCCGTTCTAGCCTTTGGCATAAAGGTGCAAGTAGCGGCATGGTTCAAAAACTTGTCGAAATGAGGATTGATTGTGACCAAGACTGTATTTGGGTCACTGTTGAAATGCAGCCAGAGGCTAGCTGCCACACAGGTCGTCAGAGTTGCTTTTATCGTAAGTTGGAACGCAGTGATAATGGAACAATCACAATGAGCTATATCGATGATGAGCTTATTTTTGACCCTAAAGACGTTTATTAATGCTCATGATCATGCTCATGTGCATGGTCATTGTGAATTATTTCGGTACTTGCTGTTTCCGTGCTAGGCATATGATAAGCAATATAAATCCCAAGATTAATCATAAATAACCCTGTCGCGAACAATAAAACCTTATTCACATTACGCTTTCGCGGTTGGCATGTTGAGTGGTGACAACCTGTCTCATGGCAGTCATGTTTTCGACTGTACCAAAGCGAAGCCCAGCCAACTGCTAAAAGAACGCCTGAAACGCCTATTATATAGAGTTCATAGCTGTGTGTTATGGCATGTAATGAAGCAGCCCATCCAGGAAGTGCAATAGAAAAACCAAAGACGCTAAGGAGCGCAAGTAGACTAAAAATTCCCGGAATAATACAGCAGAAAGTATGGCTTAGCCCCACAACTAATGCAGACCATACAAAGGTTTTATGTGTTTTGTTAGAGCTACTTTGAGGCTTTATATCGCCACTTGGTTCTATATTTATATCCTGCTGTGTCATGACATTTCACTAAATTGCCGCTAATTGTTGCAAAGCTTGAGAGAGTTTATTACGTGTTTGCTCTGCCTCTGCCTTGCGACCTTTTTGTTCTTCAACAATTTCAGCTGGCGCATTGCTTACAAATTTTTCATTCGCAAGCTGCTTCTCAATTTTATTGATATCCTGGTCTAGCTTGCCAATAGCTTTTTCAAGGCGGCTACGCTCAGCATCTAAATCAATAATATCAGCAATCGGTAGTAAAACACTAGCTTCATCAACAACTGTCTGAATAGCTCCCTTAGGCACTTCATTTGTTTCCTCAATGCTTTCAAGGCGTGCCATGCGCTGAAGAATCTCTTCACTATTTTTAAGGCGCTTTAATGTCTGCTCCGACGCATCCTTTACAAGAAGTTTAATTTTTGCGCTCGCTGGAACATTCATATCAGAACGAACTGATCGCACCTCTGTAATGAATTTCTGTAGCCACTGAACCTCATCACTTGCATCAGCAAAATGTGAAGCATCCGGAAGTTCTGGCCAAGACTTACCTATAACACGCCCCTGCCCTTCACCTTTCAGAGCTGTATAAAGCTCTTCGGTGATGTAAGGCATAAATGGGTTGAGCATTAAGAGGATCTGCTCAAGCACCCATGCACTAGTCTGGCGAACTTCTTGCGCAAGTTCATCATCATTTTTTAATGCTGATTTGGTAAACTCTAGATACCAGTCACAGAATGATCCCCAAACGAATTGGTAAACAGCATTTGCAGATTCGTTAAACTTATAGTTATCAATTGCGGCTTCAATTTCTGCCTTAGCATTAGAAAGCTCAGAAACAATCCATTGGTTTGGCGCATATTGAAGTTTAGCAGGATCAAATGCAGATAAATCCTGACCAAAACAGTTGTTCATTTCACAATAGCGCGCCGCGTTCCATAGTTTAGTCGCAAAATTACGGTAACCTTCAAGACGTTCCTCAGCTAGTCGAATGTCACGGCCTTGCGCGGCCATAGCAATCAAGGTAAAACGCAAAGCATCTGTACCGTATTTGTCGACCAAATCCAGCGGATCCATCACATTACCCTTGGATTTAGACATTTTTTGTCCTTTGGAATCCCTGACGAGTGCGTGAATATAAACTTTCTTAAATGGCACATCATCCATGAAGTGCATGCCCATCATCATCATACGCGCGACCCAGAAAAAGATAATATCAAAGCCAGTCAGTAGAACGTCCGTAGAGTAATATTTCTCCAACTCAGGTGTTTTTTCAGGCCAGCCAAGTGTGGAAAATGGCCAAAGAGCTGATGAAAACCAAGTATCCAATACATCAGGATCACGTGATAGCACAGCATCTGGACCAGCCTCTGCTTGTGCTTCTTCTTCGCTTTCAGCGACATAGACTTTACCGTCTTCATCATACCATGCAGGAATCTGGTGCCCCCACCAGAGCTGTCGTGAAATACACCATGGCTGAATATCACGCATCCATGCGAAATAGGTGTTTTCCCACTGCTTAGGAACAAATTCCATTTTGCCCTGCTCTACAGCTTCAATAGCTGGCACAGCAAGTTTAGCCGCATCAACATACCACTGATCTGTTAGGTAAGGCTCAATTACCGTACCAGAGCGATCACCATATGGAACGGTATGCTGGATATCCTCAACTTCTTTAAGAAGGTCCAGCTCTTCAAGTTCAGTAAGGACTTTCTTACGCGCATCAAACCTATCCATACCTTGATATTCTTCTGGTGCGTTTTCATTGAGGCGACCATGAATATCAAGGATATTAATCATCGGAAGGTCATGACGTTTTCCAACTTCGTAATCATTAAAGTCATGTGCAGGGGTAATCTTAACCGCGCCGCTTCCCGCTTCTGGGTCTGCATGCTCATCAGCAATAATGGGGATAAGACGCTGTGTAAGTGGCAGGGCAACAAACTTTCCTATGAGGTCCTTATAGCGCTCATCCTCAGGATTCACAGCCACAGCAGTATCCCCAAGTAATGTTTCCGGGCGCGTGGTTGCAACAGTTATGAAGCTCTCAACATCGCCTTCAATAGGATAATTGATGTGCCACATTTTGCCTTTTTGATCTTTAGATTCGACCTCAAGGTCAGAAATAGAAGTAAGAAGCTTCGTATCCCAATTTACTAAGCGCTTATCTTTGTAAATAAGCCCCTCCTTATATAGCTGAACAAAGACCTTTTTTACAGCATTTGATAAACCTTCATCCATTGTGAAGCGTTCACGGCTCCAATCTGGAGTAGCGCCAAGTGCACGCATTTGCTTAACAATAGTCCCGCCGCTTTCCGCTTTCCAGTCCCATACACGCTCTAAGAATTTCTCGCGGCCAAGGTCATGACGTGATGTACCCTCTTTGTCGAGCATGCGTTCAACAACCATTTGTGTTGCGATACCCGCATGATCTGTTCCTGGTTGCCAGAGTGCATCATAGCCCTTCATGCGGTGATAACGTGTTAAAAGATCTTGAAGCGCCGTATTTAACGCGTGCCCCATATGCAAGCTACCCGTCACATTTGGTGGCGGCATCATAATTGTATATGGCTTTGAATCGTTATCAGGATTACATGAAAAGACACCTGATTCTTCCCATTCCTTGTAAAGCTGAGTTTCGATAGATTTTGGATCAAAAGTTTTATCAAGCATGATGGTTTCGCGCTAAGTAGTTAAAGAAAATTCTATTCGATGTTTTTATCTGAATCACAGGCTCTGTCAACACTTAGCGTTCAATATGAACGCTAAGGAGGTATTAGAGGCATGTTATGATTTTATTCGTCGTCGAGTGCGCGCTTCGCGATTTTATCAAGCTCTTCCTGAACAAGACGCTCAATAATACTTGGTAGATGCTTGTCTAACCAATCTCTAAGAAGAGGATTTAGTTCGCTACGAACTATATCTTCTAGGGTGATACCGCCAGATTCGATCGCCGTTTTCTTAACCAACTCAGTAAAACCTCCTAAAGTCGCTGTCGCAGCTTTACTTGTTAGAAGAGATTCTAGATCATCTTCAATAGGTGTATCGATTGCAGCTGGTTCTTCGATAATCGGTTCCGGCTCAGGCTCTGGTTCAGGAGTTGGCTCTGATTCGTCTACTTCACTAAAGCCAACATCAATTTCAGGCTCATCTGCTTCTTCGACAATATCAGTAAGCTCAACAATATCTTTTTCTGGTTCCGATTCTGGTTCAGGCTCTGAATCATTTAAATCAATTTCAGCTTCTGGCTCTGGAGTTGGCTCAGGCTCAGGCTCTGGAGTTGGCTCAGGCTCAGGCTCTGGAGTTGGCTCAGGCTCAGACTCTGGAGTTGACCCAGATTCTTCCTCCTCAGCAGCAGGAGCTTCTGAGGCATCGCCTTCGTCGTCGTCATCATCAGAGAT
>Ga0208837_1000138_pt1 | contig 12980 bp, 11 predicted proteins | sample DeeseametaMP0327_FD_184214 | JGI IMG/M metagenome (GOLD analysis project Ga0208837, IMG submission 184214) | Marine microbial communities from the Deep Atlantic Ocean - MP0327 (SPAdes) | ecosystem: Environmental > Aquatic > Marine > Oceanic | place: East of Recife, Brazil, South Atlantic Ocean...
TAATGAAGGAACTAATACAAAAAATTTATGGAAGAATGCAGGCCCGCAATTAAGGGGCATTCTTGATGCGGTTGCTTCGGGCGCGCCACATGAAAAGAACGAGACAGCAAGAGTATCTCACGCTCTGGCAAAATTTAATCGATAATCGCTTAAACTAGTCGGCTCTGTTTGGTCGCAGCATCAATAAAGCTTACAAAAAGCGGGTGCGGATCAAAAGGCTTTGATTTAAGCTCCGGGTGAAACTGCACACCAACAAACCATGGGTGGTCTTCACGCTCAACGATTTCAGGAAGTTCACCATCAGGTGAAAGACCAGAGAAAATACAGCCCTGCTCTTCTAATTGTTTGCGGTAATTAATATTAACTTCATAACGGTGACGGTGACGTTCAGATATTTTATTTGAACCGTAAATTTCATTAACCTTAGAGCCTTCTGTCAAGCTAGCTGGATAGGCCCCAAGTCGCATTGTGCCACCAAGTTCTGCATCTGTACCAGCTTGTTTCTTCCCGCCTTGATCCCATTCAGTCATAAGGCCAACTATGTGCTCGCCTGCATCTGAAAGCTCACTAGATGTAGCATTTTTAATGCCGCATAGGTTTCTAGCGGCTTCGATAATAGCCATTTGCATGCCAAGACATATTCCAAAATATGGAACTTTCTTTTCTCTCGCATATTGCACAGCCCGTATTTTGCCTTCAGTACCTCGTGCTCCAAAACCGCCTGGAACAAGAATGCCATGGACACCCTCTAGCTGATTGCCAATACCATCTTCGCTTTCAAAACTTTCAGCTTCGATGAACTTAAGTTTGACTTTAACATGGTTTGCAATGCCGCCATGAATAAGCGCTTCGTTGAGGGATTTATAACTATCAGCAAGATTAGTGTACTTACCAATAATTCCAATTGTGACTTCACTCTCTGGCTCTCTAATCGAATGCATTATTTCATTCCAGATTGAAAGATCCAGATTGGCAATATCTTTAATGCCAAAGCTGTCCATAACCTGATGGTCTAGGCCTTCAGCATGGTATGATAATGGTACTTCATAGATTGATGAGACATCCAGTGCAGGTATAACCTTCTCACGATCAATATTACAAAAGAGTGCAATTTTATTACGCTCATCCTCATCAATAGGACGATCAGCACGGCAAAGCAAAATTTGCGGCCGTATACCGTAGCTCATTAACTCTTTAACTGAATGCTGTGTTGGCTTGGTTTTTAGCTCACCAGCAGCAGGAATGTAAGGGAGTAATGTCACATGGATGAAGAGTGCTCGTTCGCGCCCTACTTCGTTACCAAACTGACGAATAGCTTCAAGGAACGGAAGACTTTCAATATCCCCTACAGTACCACCAATTTCGCAAAGTACGAAATCCGCAGTCCCTTCCTTTTCCATTATGAAGTCTTTAATTTCATTAGTGATATGAGGAATGACCTGTATCGTTGCGCCTAGGTAATCACCTCTACGTTCTTTAGATAAAACCTCAGTATATACCTGACCAGTAGTAATGTTGTCATTCTTACGTGCAGGAACGCCTGTGAAGCGTTCATAGTGACCAAGATCCAAGTCTGTCTCCGCACCGTCATCTGTTACGAAAACTTCACCATGTTGGAATGGGCTCATTGTACCCGGATCAACATTAAGATAAGGGTCAAGCTTACATAGGCGCACTTTATATCCACGCGCTTGTAAAAGGGCAGCAAGAGCCGCGGAGCCGAGTCCCTTCCCTAAAGAGGAAACTACGCCGCCGGTAATAAATATATAACGTGTCATTCTGCTATTGGTACGGTTGGTTCTATTTGTTTTTCTTCAACAGGAGCTTGAATAGCTGGCTTAGCTTCCTTAGCTACTTCATCTATAATACTTTTTGTTTGCTTGCCGTGCTGACCTGCAAGAATGCCCAGAATTAAACTGGTACAGAAAAAAGCAGCAGCACAAATGCCTGTTGCACGTGTCATGAAGTTAGCAGCGCCCTGCGTAGTCGTAAGGCCGCCAGCATTTCCACCACCAATGCCAAGACCGCCACCTTCAGAACGCTGAAGAAGGACAAGGCCAATAATAGCGAGTGCTAAAAACAAATGTATTACGAGTATTACCTGTTCCATGGGTGTGCTTTATAGCGACTTTGATCTGCCGCGTCTATAATAAAGAGTAGTTCATACGCAGAAAATTTTACGCTTCACGTGCTATGGCTAGGAATGTATCTGTTTTGAGACTAGCGCCTCCAATCAGGCCGCCATCAACATTTTGTATGTGTAAAATTTCAGCTGCATTTTCCGGCTTCATTGAACCACCATAAAGAATACGGACCTTTGAAGCGTCTGGAACTTTATCTTCCAGCTTTTCCCTTATGAATTGATGCATGACACGAATATCTTCTGGTAACGCTGTTTTACCTGTGCCAATCGCCCAAACGGGCTCGTATGCAACAACAATGTCACGATAATTATTTTTAATAACCGGAATACAATTTTCAAGCTGCTCACCCACAACTTTGAGAGCGTTACCCATTTCGCGTTCTGATTCAGTTTCTCCAACACAAATAATGGGTGTAATATCTTCTGCAAGTAATAGCTCAGCTTTAAGTTTTACTTTTTCATTCGTTTCTCCATGATATTGCCTGCGCTCTGAATGTCCTAAAATAACATAAGTGCACGCCGCATCAGCAGCCATTGACGCAGAAATATCACCCGTATAAGCGCCATCTTCGTATTCTGAAATGTCTTGCATACCGAATGAAATGACCGGGAAGCCATAAAGTGTGTGACGTACATCGCTTAAATAAAGTGCAGGAGGGAATACGGCTATATCAGCTCTATCTAAAATTCTTTGCTCAGCATCTAGTGCGTTGACAACTTCTGAGATCAATGTGCGGACCATAGTTCGGTTACCATTCATCTTCCAATTACCAGCGATGAGTTTTTTCATGATTTATCCTGTGTTTCATTTATTGATGTTTAAATTAGGGAGTTGCTCAAGCAGAATCTCAAGCCTATAGTGCATGCTCGTGTAAGAAAAAATCAAGGGACTTTATTTATTATGGCTATGTCGGCTTTGCGCCAAGGTGCATCAGGTGGTATCGGAAAATTTATTTTATTTGGCTTTCTAGTTTTAGCAGCTGGTGGCTTAGTCTTTACTGATGTTGGTGGCTTCTTTCGTGGTGGTGTAGGCTCCATGAATGTTGCAAAAATTGGCGATGATACAATCTCTATTTATGATTTTGACCGGACCGCACGAACAACACTAAACCAAATAAATATGTCGGCGGATCAAGCCTATCAAATGGGCTATATTAATCAAATTTTGCAAAATGAAGTGCGTAGCTTGATACTAGCAAATGCGGCCAAGGATAGCGGTTTGCAACTTAGCCGCTCCAAAGTAGCGAATGAAATTCGTGATTTGATCAAGCCAATGGCTGATCAGCAAGGGATTTCAATTGAAGAAATGCTAGATCAAATTCTAAATGCGCAGCGTATTAGTGAGCGTCAATTAGTTGATGATATGAATAAACAGCTTTCTATTGATATTCTTAGCTATGGCTTAAAAGGTGCATTTACACAGCCCTCAGAGGTGCTAGCCGATGATATGGCAGAGTTCTTCTCACAGACACGTGATATTGAATATGTCCTTGTTAAATATGAAGATTTCGCAAAAGAAGTCGCTGAGCCAACTGAAGATGATTTAAATGCCCAATATCAGGCTACTAAGGAACGTTTTGCTATCCCTGAAAAACGTAAAATTAAACTTATCACACTGAACTTAGCCGATATCGAGGCAACGACGGAAGTCACCGAAGAGGAAATTCGATCTGAATATGATAATAATATTGAGCTTTTCTCTCATCCTGAGACACGCCAAATAGAGCAAGCAATCATAGAAGATAAGGAGCAGGCCCAAAAGGTATTTGATCTGGTTAATACAGGAACTGAGCTCAAAAAAGCTGTGAATGATGTTTTAGGTAATACAACTTCTTACATCCCAGCAAATGAAGTTGATGAATCAAATCTTCTTGATGAGTTGGCGGATGCTTTATTTGAAGCTGAGGAAGGCCCTATTGAGCCTGTGAAAACTGTATTGGGTTATCATGTGATGATCTTGGATGTAGTTGAACCGTATGTCGATGTATTTGAGGATGTTAAAGATGATATCCGAAAGGAAATTCTTGAGGTTCGCGTCGCGGATGCACGCTTTGAACTGGCAAATAGCTTGGATGATCTTCTTGCTGGTGGTGCATCGCCTGAGGAGGTTAAAGAACAGCTTTCTGTTGATGTTATAGATGTTGCTCCATTTTCACTAAATGGCGTGACTGCTGATAATACGCCAGTTCTAAGTGACCTGGCTGAAGACCGTGCTTCTATAATTTCGGAGGCTTTTGAACTTTATGAGGGTGAATCATCACAAGTACTTCAGCTTGCTAATGATAAGATGGGGGCTGTGTATTTATCCTCTATCACACCAAAGAGCTATCAAGCATTAGATGACGTTGCTGAGACAGTAAAACAAGAATGGATAAATGATCAAAAACGTCAATTAGCTACAGAATATGTTGCTAATGCATTAACCGAACTTAAAGATGCGGCTGAGCCAACATTATCATTACTTGAAAAGCAAGTTGAACAGGCCGTAGCGCTTAGTAGAAGTGTAGCGCCACAAGCGCCTGTAACACCTCAAGCTTTAGATGATATCTTTCAAAAATCTGTCGGTGAAGTTTTTTCATTTGATGCAAAAGAAGGGCTTGTCATTGCTAGCGTTAAAGATTACAAATTCGGCGATATTGGTGAAGAGCTAAAAGCAAGTATCTCAACTCGTTTAGATACCGAACTTGAGAACGAAGGGTTTACGCTTTACATCGATGAACAGCAATCAAAATATAATGCCATAATTAATCAGCGTTTATTGGAACAAACCTATGCCCCTACTAGGTAATCTAAAAATTGAACCTTCATTTGAAACTTTTGAAAAAAACTATAATGAAGGTAAGACACAGCTTATATGGACATGGATTCCAAGTGATCTGGAAACGCCTGTATCTGCGTATCTTAAGCTTTGCAAAAAAGACCCTTACTGTTTCTTGCTAGAATCAGTGGAAGGTGGTGAAAAGCTCGGGAGATATTCATTTTTAGGCTATGATCCTGACCTGCTTTGGGCTTACGAAAATAATCAGATAGAACTACGCCGTGAAGGTGAGGAAACCATTATATCAAATGGTGATCCAATAGAATCAATGCGTGCCCTTCTTGATGAATCTAAGATTGATGTCGTTGATGAAGGTATGCCGCCAATGGCTGTTTCAGGCCTTTTTGGTTATGTTGGCTATGATATGGTGCGTCTAATAGAGGATATTCCTGATAGCAATCCCGATGATCTTGGTATCCCTCAAAGTATTTTGATGCGCCCGAAAATTGTTGTTATTTTTGATAGTGTCAAGAAAATGGCATGCCTTGTTACTCCAGTTTATATGCACGCTAAAAACAGCGAGAAAACTGCGCAGGAAACTTTTGATAAAGACCTTCAAATCATTCAAGATGCTGTAAATCATTTACGTGTTCCAAAAGACTTAGAGTTACTTCGTGAGGAATCTAAACTCACAACACCTCTTGAAGTTAGCTCTAATATGACCAAGGAGCAATTTAAGGACGCGGTACAGCGTGTAATTAATTACACACATGAGGGGGAAGCTTTCCAAGTTGTTCCAAGCCAGCGTTTTAGTGTTGATTTTGACATCTCTTCCTTTGCTTTTTACAGAACGCTACGCCGCGTAAACCCTTCTCCATTCATGTTTCATATTGCCTTCGATGGCTTCCAACTCGTTGGTGCTAGCCCAGAAATACTTGTACGCGTACGTGATAGGAAAATTACAATTCGTGCACTTGCAGGTACAAGAAAACGTGGTCGGAATTCAAAGGAAGATGAAGCGCTTGCTAAGGAATTACTCGCAGATAAGAAGGAATGTGCAGAGCATTTGATGCTGGTAGATCTTGGCAGAAATGATGTCGGCAGAGTTTCAAAATTTGGTAGTGTTAAGGTTACTGAAAAATTTATCGTAGAATATTACTCTCACGTAATGCATATCGTTTCTAACATTAAAGGTAAGCTTAAGGACAGCGTAGACGTGATTGATGCACTCTTTGCTGGTTTTCCAGCAGGAACATTGAGCGGCGCGCCAAAAGTTAGAGCAATGGAAATTATTGATGAGGTCGAGGTTAGTCGCAGAAGCTATTATGCCGGCGGCGTTGGTTATTTCTCCGGTAATGGCGAAATGGATACATGTATCGCTATACGCACAGCATTGATCAAAGATAAAAAACTGTATGTTCAAGCGGGTGCAGGTGTAGTTGCAGACTCTGTCCCTGAAAGCGAATATCAAGAAACGATCAATAAATCACGTGCGCTAATCTTAGCTGCTGAACTTGCAATAGAAGAATCTAACCAAGAGTAGTTTTATTCTACAAGTTCGCTAGCATGTACAAGCTTGATATTCTTTTCATCTAAAGTAACAATCCATTCTTTTAATGCCTGGATAGTAGAATCTTTAGGGTGCCCTATGGCAATAGCATGCCCGTTCTTACGCGCTGTTCTTTCTAAGCGTTTAAGTGCTTTACGAGAAAATTCGATTGTATTTTCGTGATCTAAAAAAACATCTCGTGAAGCACTTTTTAAACCAACTTTCTTCGCTTCACTTAAGGCTACAGATGTTGAAATGGTTACTGAATCAATAAAATATAAATCCTTATTTTTAAGGCGTTGCATCACAGCTGCCATTGAATCTTTGTTCTGAGTGAATTTACTTCCCATGTGGTTGTTAAGCCCCACATAACCATTAAATGAACTGAAAGCTTGAAATAACTCAACGTCAATGTCGAGGAGATCCATATTATCTTTTAGACCGATGCCGCCAAGACTAACTTTGCTATTCAAAGGTTCCATAGGCATATGGATCATCAGCTCATGCCCATTATCAATGGCACGTTTTGTATCTCTCTTTAAGCCTTCTGCGTAAGGTAGAAAAGCCAAAGTAAGCGGGATATTCATTTTTATGAATTCATTCCCTCGCTTTTTATCCATGCCCATATCATCAATAATAATCGCTATTTTAACTATATTGGGAAGATGTTTATAAGGGTGAGGTTCGCGCGTTCTAATGACAGGTTTATGAAACCGTATAATTTCCTTAGTGATTGGTACCTCTTCTTTTGTTTGCTCCTTTTTATCACTGGAAAAAAAGCCAAACAAATCCCACGCATAGCTAGGAGATGCGATAGATGTAATGGTTACAAGGAGAATATATAGCCCAATTAATAGCCGAATCATTTATTTATTATAGGATGATTTAGAATATCGTAAATTATTCAAAGGGCTTATTTTCTTATAATACACTCTAAAAATTGGCTTGAAACTCCACCCAACATAGGTCATAAACCCACTATGATTTTACTCATCGATAACTATGATAGCTTCACATATAATATAGTTCAGTATTTAGGTGATTTAGATACTGAAAGTGAAGTCGTACGTAATGATCAAATTACAGTAGATGAAGCTATAGCCAAAAAGCCCAAAGGTATCATTATTTCTCCAGGGCCAAGTGATCCCGATCATGCAGGCATATGCTTAGATATAGTAAAAGCCTGTGCGGAAAATGAAATCCCTTTATTTGGTATATGTCTTGGGCATCAATCAATCGGTCAGGCCTTTGGCGGTAAAATAGTTAAAACCGAACCTATGCATGGGAAGCGTTCATTCATAATGCACAATGACACAGGGGTTTTTGAAAATCTGGCCTCACCCATGGAGGTTGCACGATACCACTCTCTGATTATTGAAAAAGAAAGTCTTCCAGAATGTCTGGAGATTACAGCAGAAATAGGTGATATTATTATGGGAGTTGCTCATAAAACTTTACCTATCCATGGTGTACAATTCCACCCTGAGAGTATCGCCACTGAAAAAGGTCACACAATCTTCAAGAACTTCTTAAGAATGCTATGAGCAATATATATATAGATAATATCCAAAACGGTGAAACACTTAGCGAAGATCAAATGATCGAAGCGATGAACACGATAATGGGCGGCAATGTCAGTGAAGCTGAAATGGCCGCTTTTTTATCTGGACTGGCTCAGCGTGGTGAAACAGTAGAAGAGCTAACTGGCGCTGCTAAAGTTATGCGGGAAAAGGCTTCCGGTCTTAAGGCCCCTTTTGGTGCAGTAGATTGCTGCGGAACTGGTGGAGATAAAAGCGGTACCTATAATATATCAACTGCCGTAGCGATCGTTTCTGCTGCATGCGGTGTAACTGTTGCTAAACATGGAAATCGTGCTTCTACATCAAAATCTGGCACAGCCGATGTTCTTGAAGCTTTAGGGGTGAATCTGGACGTCTCAATAGAAAAGCAAGAAGAAGCCTTAAATACACTTCATTTTGCATTTTTGATGGCACCAAAACATCACACCGCAATGAAGCATGTCGTGTCGGTACGTAAGAAGCTAGGTACGCGCACAATATTTAATTTGCTAGGGCCTTTAGCAAATCCAGCGGGAACAAGGTATCAATTGATAGGTGTTTTTGATAAGCAGTGGGTTCGTCCAATGGCGGAAACTCTGAAAGCTTTAGGGACTAAATCGGCATGGGTTGTTCATGGGGAAGATGGTCTTGATGAAATTACAACGACAGCAAAAACCTATGTCGCTACACTCGATGACGAGGGTAATATTAATGAGATGACGATCTCACCTGAAGATTTTGGGCTGGAATATGATAACCCTGAAGATTTGATTGGTGGTGAAGCGCAGGAAAATGCAGCGGCTCTAAGAGGACTTCTTGAAGGTGAAAAATGTGCTTATAGAAATATTGTTCTTGCAAACACAGCTGCGGTTCTAATGATCCGTGGTGAGGTTGAAACGCTACAAGAAGGTGTGAAGAGAGCCGCTGAAGAAATCGATTCAGGCCAGGCATTTCAATTGCTTAAGGACTATATTGCCCTTTCTCGCGAGGATCTAAAATGACCCAAACTGTGCTTCAAGAAATATGCGCTAAAAAACGTGAGCATATAGATAATCAAATGACACTTGTTAGCCTTAATGATGTCAAGGCTATGGCAAAAAATGCGCCCTCACCTATTGGTTTTGTAAATGCGATTAAATTAAAAAGTGAACCAGCACTCATTGCTGAAGTAAAAAAAGCATCACCAAGTAAAGGTGTTATTAGAGAGGATTTTAATCCTGTCGAAATCGCTAAAATTTATGAAGAAAATGGTGCTACATGCCTTTCCGTTCTAACGGATGAACCTTATTTTCAAGGTAAAGATGAATATTTTAAGGCAATTAGAGCTGAGGTCAATTTACCAATGCTTCGAAAAGACTTTATGATTGATCCCTATCAGGTCTATGAAGCACGCGCGATGGGGGCAGATTGTATCCTCATTATTATGGCAGCTCTTGAAGATAAACAGTGCAAAGACTTACATGATTTAGCCGTAGAGCTGAATATGGATGTTCTTGTTGAGGTCCATGACCTCGAGGAGCTTAAACGCGCGCAAAAACTTAACGCACATATGATCGGCGTTAATAATCGTAATTTAAAAACTCTAAGTGTAGATATTCAGACTTCTTTAAGTTTGCTGCCTGAAATTCCTAATAATGTAATCAAAGTCGCAGAAAGTGGTATTTCAAACCCAGATACTGTAAAGAGCTTTCATCAAGCTGGTTATAATGCCTTTTTGGTGGGGGAAAGTCTGATGCGTCAAAATGATATTGGCGAAGCAGTTCAAATACTTCTTGGAAAATAATTGACACAAAAGCGGAACTTAAGTAGAACATAAGGTGAAATGTATCTGCTAAGGATTCGTTTTTTCAGAACAAAACCTGACCATAAGTTGATTTAGGAGTGAGTATGCTTACCAAAAAACAGCGCGACCTGTTACTCTTCATTCATGAACGTTTAAGTGAATCTGATATCCCTCCATCTTTTGAGGAGATGAAAGATGCACTTGGTTTAAAATCAAAGTCAGGCATTCATAGATTAATTAGTGGTCTGGAGGAGCGCGGGTATATTGAACGCCTGCCGCACCGAGCCAGGGCATTAGAGATTAAAAGGCTGCCAGACGGCTTTACAAAACAAAATGATGATAATGTTACGCCGTTTGTACCTGCACAAAATACAGATATTTCTTTTGATCAAGTTCCACTTCTAGGAAAAATTGCGGCAGGTACACCTATTGAAGCAATTAGTCACGAAGGTGAAAACGTAGCTCTTCCTCAAGGGATGATTGGTCATGGTGAACATTATGCCCTGACAATTGAAGGTGATTCTATGATTAATGCAGGCATTAATAATGCGGACACAGTTATTATCAAACGCTGCGACACAGCTGAAAATGGCGCAATTATTGTTGCTTTAGTTGATGGTGAAGAAGCAACTCTAAAAACACTGCGCCGTGCGGGTGGAAAGATTGTGCTTGAACCTGAAAATGAAGCATATGAACCGCGTGTACTTGAACCAGAGCGCGTTAAAATCCAAGGACGCTTGGTGTCTTTAATCAGAACATATCATTAAGTTTACCACTTACCCATGGCCTTTCTTTTATATTCTGTTCCTGAAAAGGCCGTAAAGAGATGTTGTTGACTTTAGGATCAATAAATATTGCCACTCCACCAAGATCTCTAAGGCGTCTATAATTTATAATCTCCGCATCGCAGCTATATCTATACGGAGACCATTTAATAAGTATTATATCAGCATCAATGCAGGAATTATCAATGTCCTCTGCACTATAGATATAATCAATAATTTTTCCCTTTAACGATATACGGCACCCCTGTTCACCGCATGTAATATCACCCTTTTCACCCTCTGCTGGCCATTTTTTAACATCGTTTTCATTCAAAGCCTCCGCCCATATATTTCGTGTGAATCGTTCACGTCTATATTGGTTAACGTAAAGGCTCTCATTATTCATTACAGCAATAAGCTCCATATTTTCATTTATAAGTAAATCAGGTTTTTTAATATTCACTATATGAAAGAGCGAGATCAAAAAGAGTGAAAAAGAAAAGAGAATTGCAATTTTTCCTCTTAGTAAGATCAAGCAAATAAATGCTAATGATAACAAAGTAAGAACTATTGGTGGCCATTTTGAAACATGAATAATGGAATGTTTAAAGCCTGTAATCCAATGGGCGGTTTTTATAATGATTTCAATGCCCCATCCTACTACCGGAAGGCTAAACTGCTCTAAATTAAAAGGCATTAACGCATATGAAATAAAGGCAAATGGCATCACGATAAAACTTAATATGGGCATTGCCAGTAAGTTTCCGATTAAGCCATATGTAGGAAGTTCTTGAAAATGATATAGCGCAAACGGTGCCGTAGCTAAACCCGCAATAACACTTGTCATTAATATACTAAGTACATAAAAAACAACCCTTATTACATGAGAAGAATGAGATAAAATTGGACCAAAACGTTTAAATAAAAAATCATAGAAAATAACCAGCCCAGCTACAGCAGAAAATGAAAGCTGAAAACTAGCGCTCATAAGTGTTTCAGGAAATATAATAAGGATTATAAAAGCAGCAAAACACACAAGACGCATAGAAAAAGGAAAACGGTCAAATATAATAGCAAGGAAGAAAATTGTGCTCATAAGAACAGCACGCTGGGTCGGTATGCTCGCCCCTGCAATAAACATGTAAAATATGCCGGCAATAATCGCGAAAGCAGCAGCGATTTTTTTAACGTTATATTTAAGTGATATTCTTGAGAAACATGCTAGAAAAAATCTAACAATAAAAAATGTAATACCAGAAAAAAGTCCTATATGAAGGCCTGATATAGCCAGCATATGTGCTAGCCCTGCCCCACGCATAGCTTCATAATCATGCACGGAAATACCCCCTCTTTTTCCAACCATCAGCGCTTGGGCGATAGCAGAAATATGTTGCTTTTCAATATACTGTGCCAAGCTATTTTGTATGGAATGCCGTAAAGTTTCACTAAGTAGAGGGGCTTGAGATGAAATATTTTCATTTAAGCGCGTGGCATTACCAAAAGCATAACCAGTCGCTCCAAAACTTCGGAAATAAAGATGTTTTCGAAAACTAAATCCGTCATATATTAAGGGTCCTGATGGTTCCTTAAGACCGCCTTTAAACTCAATTTCGTCACCTATGTTAAAATTTTGATGTGACCTAAATTTTATACGGACCCGTTTAGGTGTCTCACTTTTTGCTAATTTTTTAATATGGACATTATCTAATGTTATACGTTCTGCTGTATTTTCTATATGCTCAATATTAATTATTCGTCCACGGACTTCTGCGTAATCTAATGACTTAGCTAAGATCGGTGTATGGACCAGATAGGTTCTGTACTGAGAGCATAAAAAACCAAGTGATATCAACACAAGAATAAAACTGGTTATCCATATGGGGTTTGCCCAAGTGATGCGTGCCAATAAAATGCAAAAGCATAACGCTACAAAACCTATATATAGTGGTGGTTCAAAAGCTAGTGAAAAATAAAGTAATATACCTAATGAAATAAAAACTGGTGACCACAAGAAGAGTTGTCCTTCTTGCTTATTTAACTCAGAATTAAAAAACTCATAGACTTTATTCATGAAAGACTTGCATCCAAACACTAACGACATTAAATCCTAATGTGTTTAACACCTAACCATGCAGCAAAACTATGACGAGCACAAAACAAATTATTACGCGTTTCCCTCCTTCTCCCACAGGTATGATGCATATTGGTACGGCCAGAACGGCTTTATTTAATTGGCTTTATGCACGCAAGCATGGCGGCAAAATGCTCTTTAGAATTGAAGATACTGACCGTAAACGCCATAGCGAAGAGGCTGTAGAAGCGCTTATTAATGCCACTAAATGGCTCGGCTTAGATTGGGATGGGGATATTGTTTCTCAATATGCTAATAAAGCACGTCATGCTGAAGTTGCAAATGAGCTTTTG
>Ga0208837_1000139_pt1 | contig 12895 bp, 12 predicted proteins | sample DeeseametaMP0327_FD_184214 | JGI IMG/M metagenome (GOLD analysis project Ga0208837, IMG submission 184214) | Marine microbial communities from the Deep Atlantic Ocean - MP0327 (SPAdes) | ecosystem: Environmental > Aquatic > Marine > Oceanic | place: East of Recife, Brazil, South Atlantic Ocean...
GAGCCTGCCGCTGGTGAAGAAACAGCCGACACAGTAGAAGCAACCGAATAAACACTCTAAGACTAAATACGAAAGTTATTAGTCTATACTCAAAGCCCTGCTTTAAATAGCGGGGCTTTTTATTTATAGTCATATCAAATAATGGAAATTTAGACATGACATCTGAACTTAAAAATAAAAATGTACTCCTTATTATTTGCGGCGGTATTGCGGCATATAAGTCTTTAGAGCTTATTCGCCTCTTAAAGAAAGATGGCGCAAACGTAACACCACTCATGACAAAGGCATCTGAAGAGTTCATAACGCCACTAAGCGTCGCGGCCTTATCTGAAAACGAAGTCCACACAGACCTATGGTCTTTGAAAGATGAAGCGAAAATGCGTCATATACGCCTCACAAGAGATGCAGATCACATCCTTATTGCACCAGCAAGCGCAAATCTAATCGCTAAAATATCAAACGGAATAGCTGATGATCTGGCCTCTACAACATTATTGGCATCTGACAAGCCAGCTCTAATAGCTCCAGCAATGAACCACATGATGTGGCATAACCAAGCAACGCAGGAGAATATCAAAAAAATCAAAGAGTATGGCCACTTCATAATTGGGCCTGATGAAGGAGATATGGCATGCGGAGAACACGGCCTAGGCCGCATGAGTGAACCCGCCGCAATCTTAGAAGCACTTAAAAAAAAACTTCATAAACCATTAAATGGCTATAAAGCACTTGTCACATCAGGTCCTACTTATGAACCGATAGACCCTGTGCGTTTTATTGGTAATCGTTCCTCTGGAAAACAAGGACATGCTATAGCAGCAGCCCTAAAAAATGCAGGTGCTGACGTCACTCTAATCACAGGCCCAGTAAATATAAGCGACCCCCATGACGTAAAAACAATCCATATTGAAACAGCTACGCAAATGTTAAATGCTGCTGAAAATAATATTGATACAGACATCGCGGTTTTCGCCGCAGCTGTAAGTGATTGGTCACCAGAACATACAGCCGACCAAAAAATTAAGAAAAATGGTAACAGTGAAAACAAAACTCTGAGTTTCATAGAAAACCCTGATATTCTCAAAACAGTTTCCAATCATAAAAAACGCCCTAAATTAGTCATAGGTTTTGCAGCAGAAACTGAAAACTTACAAGAGCATGCAAAGGCGAAATTAGACAAAAAAGGCTGTGACTGGATCTTGGCAAATTTAGTCGCTCAAAATGATAAAAAGGTTTTCGGCGAAGATGAGAATCACATATATCTGATACGCCAAAATGAAATAAGTGACTGGAAACCACTTACAAAATCAGAAATCGCTGAAAAATTATCACAAGAAATTGCCATACATTTCGGCGAAAAATATACATAGAGAACGAAAAAGGTTAAAATGAAATATAAGGAAATTGCTAACATGCCGCTAAGTGAAACAAAAGTTAAACTCATGCCCCTAGAAAATGCCGTTGGTCTCCAACTGCCAAGCTATGCAACTGCGCAAAGCGCAGGTATGGATTTAACTGCGGCTTTACAAGAAGCTATCGAAATCGGCCCGGGGGAGCGTGCGCTGATTCCAACGGGCTTAGCCATTGCACTTCCTGAAGGATACGAAGCCCAAGTACGTCCACGTTCTGGTCTTGCGATTAAACACGGCGTAACCGTTCTTAATTCCCCAGGTACTGTTGATGCTGATTACCGCGGTGAAATAAAGGTTATTCTCATTAACCATGGTAAAGAACCATTCACGATTGAACGCGGCATGCGTATCGCACAAATGGTTGTTGAACGCTTCGAAACCGTAAAATGGGACGTCGTTAAAGACCTCGAAGAGACTGAGCGCGGTATGGGCGGATTCGGTTCTACGGGGACAGAATAAAAATCCCCCTTCCCAAACTCTTTTTCGATCCTCTATTATCCCAATTATGGGACATGCGCAGCGTAAAGAATTAGACGGTGAAAAAACGATAGACGACTACTTGGCCGAGGGACACACCCCTATGATGGCACAGTATCACGTCACAAAAGCCGCTTATCCTGAGGCACTCCTTTTCTACCGTATGGGTGATTTTTACGAACTTTTTTTTGATGATGCGATTATTGCATCTGAAATACTTGATATCACCCTTACAAAACGCGGCAAAGCCGGCGGCAACGATATCCCCATGTGCGGCGTTCCCTTTCATGCTTATGAAGGTTATCTGGCAAAACTTATAAGAAACGGACAAAAAGTTGCTATCTGCGAGCAAACAGAAACACCAGATCAAGCCAAAGCACGCGCAAAAAAAGAAGGAAAGCCAACTTCAAAAGCCCTCGTAAGAAGAGAAGTCGTGCGCGTTGTAACCTCTGGCACTCTCACCGAAGATACTCTTCTACCGCCGCGTGAGAATAACTATCTATGTGCCCTAAGCGAAACAGGGGGTCAATACGCCATAGCCTGGACAGACCTCTCAACCGGCTCTTTTCAAGTGCAGCCTGTCCTCAGGGATAATATCCAAACTGCCATCGAATGTGTCGCTCCAAAAGAAATCGTCGCACCCGAAAGTGCAGAAAACCTGATACATAAAGACCCACGCCTAAGCTTGCAGGCAACAAGTCTTTTTAACTCCGAAAATGCTAGAAAGCGCTTAGAAACGCTGTTCGGCGTTGATACATTAGAGAGCTTCGGCGGTTTTTCTAGAGCTGAAATTTCTGCTGCTGGTGCTCTCATTGATTATATTGACCGTACACAGCTCGGCAAAATGCCGTACCTACAGCCACCACGCCAAATCTCAAATGCATCAACAATGGAGATAGACGCCGCCACACGCCGTAACTTAGAGCTAACACAAACACAAAATGGTGAGAAAAAAGGCAGCCTCCTATCCTGCATTGACCGTACAACCACTCCAGCAGGCGCAAGACTTTTGCAAAACTGGCTCTCAGCTCCACTCACAGATTTAAATGAAATCAACACTCGCCTATCGCGAATTGATTACCTTATTTCACAGCCAGCGTTACTAAATGATCTAAGAGAGCAGCTCAAATCCATGCCGGATATGCAGCGCGCATTATCACGTTTAAGCGTTGGGCGTGCCGGCCCTCGCGATCTTTTAATGCTAAAAGATGGCCTTAAAACCGCCGAAATAATTAGAAGCACAATTCATTCCCTTGGGCGTGACGAAACACCGCTTACACCGATTACCAATGCGCTTACCGCAACTACAGAAATCTCCGCCTGTACTGATGAGCTAAACATAGCAATGGACGAAAGCCCGCCAATGCTTGCGCGTGATGGTGGTTTTATCAAACAAGGATATAACGCCCGCCTTGATGAGTTAAAAGCCCTACAAAGCGGCAGTCGTCAACATATCGCAAAGCTTCAAGCTGAGTATCAGCAAGATACCGGCATAGATGCCCTTAAAATCAAGTTTAATAATGTCCTTGGCTATTTCATCGAAATCCCTGCAAAACGTGCTGATAAATTATTAAACGCAGGACCCGAAAGCCAATATATCCACCGTCAAACAATGGCAAATGCTGTGCGTTTCACAACCGCGCCGCTCGCCGAACTTGAGCGTGATATAGCCTCCGCCTCTGAAAAGTCTCTGGGTATAGAGCTAGAAATTTTCGATCATCTCACGGCGCTGTGCCTCAGCATATCTAATGAAATAACACAGCGCGCTGAAAGTATAGCCGCTTTAGACGTAGCAATAGGCTTAAGCGATCTTGCGATCGATATGGACTACACCCGCCCCAACCTTGATGACAGCCTTGCCTTTAACATCGAATGGGCACGCCATCCCGTAGTAGAGACCGCTCTTAAAAAGCAGAACGAAAACTTCGTCCCCAATAATTGTAACCTTGCCCCTGACGATCACCTTTGGCTTCTCACAGGTCCAAACATGGCGGGTAAATCAACATATCTTCGCCAAAATGCACTCATCGCAATCATGGCGCAGATCGGTTCATACATACCTGCAAAGTCGGCGCATATAGGAGTCATCGACAGAGTCTTTTCCCGCGTCGGCGCAAGCGACGACCTTGCGAGAGGCCGATCCACCTTTATGGTCGAAATGGTAGAGACAGCGACCATTTTGAACCAAGCCACGAACCGCTCCCTTGTTATTCTTGATGAAATTGGCCGCGGCACAGCCACCTTTGATGGCCTTTCAATCGCTTGGGGCTGCGTTGAGCATTTACATGAAATAAATAAAAGCCGTGCCATCTTCGCCACTCATTATCACGAACTAACCGCCTTAACAGCTAAACTCTCGGCGCTTTCTTGCCATTCAATGCAAGTCAAAGAATGGAAAGGTGATATTATTTTCATGCACAGCGTAGCCAGCGGCGCAGCTGATCGCTCCTACGGTATTCATGTTGCTAAATTAGCTGGACTGCCTAAGGCTGTAATTTCCCGCGCTGAAGAGATACTCACTATGCTACAAACAGGTGAGCAATCAGGCCAGTTGACTAAACTTGCCGATGACCTCCCTCTCTTCACCGCTGCGCCGGAACCTGAAACATCGAAAGCACAATCCCCACTAGATACCGCACTTGCAAACCTAAACCCTGATGAGCTTAGCCCACGCGAAGCCCTAGACAAAATTTATGAGCTGAAAAAGTTACATAATGCTTGATCTATTCCTATAAAAAACTAACATCTTTCTTATGAGCGATGTAGAGGACAAAAAATTATCTGAAGTAGAACACATTAAGCTGGCTTCACGCGGCTTACGTGGTGATATTGCAAAGACTATAGCTGACGATAAAGCTATTAAGTTTTCAGATTCGGACGAACAATTAACAAAATTCCATGGCTTTTATCAAGGATATAACCGCGACACAGCGACACCACGCAAAAAGCAAGGTCTTGATAAAGAATGGGAAATGATGCTCCGCGCCAAACTACCAGGCGGACGCATAACAGCAAAACAATATCTCGCGCTTGATGAGTTAGCGGACAGCTGCGGCAATGGCACTTTACGTGTTACATCTCGCCAAGGCCTGCAATTCCACAGCGTCATGAAGGGCGATATGCACAAGCTCATCCATGATATTAACGAAGCGATGATGACTACACTTGGCGGTTGCGGTGATGTAGTGCGCAATGTGATGGCTGTACCTACCCCGCTTAAAATACCAGCCTATCAAGAAATTGAAAAAATGGCTCAGATCATCTCTGATGAAACACTGCCTACAACAACGGGCTATCTTGAAATTTGGGTGGAAGGTAAGAAATACGCTCCAGTAAAAGAGGAAAAGAAAGACACTCTCGATCCCCTATACGGTGATAAATGGATGCCGCGTAAGTTTAAAATCGCTATCGCCGTACCAGAAGATAACACAGTTGATGCCCTTACAAACGATCTTGGCCTTTTTGCTGATTACGATGATAAGGGCGTTAAAGGTTACAACATTTATATTGGCGGTGGTTTTGGGCAAAAACACAACAATGCTGAAACATATCCGCGAATTGCTAGTGCCCTTGGTTATGTCGAGGCTGCCGATGTACTAGATGCTTGTAAAGCCGTCATCAAATTTCAACGCGACCATGGTGACCGTGCCGACCGTCAACATGCACGATTGAAATATGTCGTTGAGGAAAACGGCATAGAATTCTGCAAAGAAAAAATCGAAGATTATTTCGGCAAGTCTATAGAGCCGATTAAAGATCTCGGTAAGATCGAGGTTAAAAACCACCTTGGTTGGTATGAACAAGGCGATGGTAAATTCTATCTCGGCGTGCCTGTAACCTCTGGCCGTATTTTGGATAATGATAAATTCCAAATTCGTTCAGCTTTCAGGGAGATCACTCAAAAGTTTGATCTACCAATGATTATGATGCCTACAGAAGACGTGATTTTCTGTGATATTGCTGAAGAACAAAAAGACGAACTTATATCCATTCTTAAAAAGCATCATGTTGAGCTTGCCGAAGACCATCTCCCCGTTGAACTTTGGGCGATGAGCTGCGTCGCTCTCCCAACATGCGGCAAAGCCCTCACCGAGGGCGAGCGTGCCCGCGTTCCAATTATTACAACCGTTGCAGACCAGCTTAAAAAATATGGGCTAGAGCAAGAACGTATCGCTGTGCGCATCACAGGATGCCCGAATGGCTGTTCAAGACCCTATACTGGCGATATCGGCATTGTCGGTCGTGCCCCAAATCTATACGCCATCTATGTTGGCGGTGATTTTGAAGGTACACGTTTAAACCATAAAGTTGCGGATATGGTGCATGTTGATAAGATCGGTGAATTCCTTGATCCTTATTTCTCTGCATTTAAAGAAAACCGGGCCAATGATAATGAAGGCTTTGGTGATTTCTGCGAACGCTTAGGTATTGAAAAGCTTAAAGAGCTCGCCGCCAGCTCAGGCGCTGCAAAGAAATTATAGATGTTCCCTCTGATCCTCACAGCTGATTTTGCACGCTTCACTATTGTTGGCAATGAATACCTCGCACAAAAGCGTTTAAAACAATTGCAAGAGGCAGGCATCAAGCATATCGATATTTTCTCACCCTCCCCTTGCCATTGCATGGGCGAAACAGCAGGTGATAATATTAAACGCCGCCTACCCAAATGGCATGAAATCGCGCGCACACATATTCTTTACATCGTTGATATTGAAGAAAAGAAAGCTGAAAAGCTTGCAAAAACTGCTCGCTTTTTCAAAACCCTAGTGAATGTAGAAGATGTCATTCCTCTTTGCGATTTTCATACACCTGCCCTTGTCAGGCGCGGCGATCTTCTTATATCAATTTCTACAAACGGAAAATCTCCCGGCCTTGCGAGACGTATTAAAAAACGCCTAAGCCAACTATTTCCTGAGGAATGGGCCGAAAAACTGGACAAGCTCGGAAAAATCCGACTAGAGTGGAGATCTCAAGGTTTACAACTAAAAGAAGTCGCTAAAAAGACCGATGATTTTTTAGACCAAGAAGGCTGGCTAGAGGATGTTAGCAGTGGACACAATAGAATTAAATAGACTTACACAAAGTCTGAACAAAGATTATGGTGCGCTCCCTAGCTTAGAGCTACTCGACATCATGATTAATAATATTTTCAAGGATAAGATTGCTCTTGTTTCCTCCTTCGGTACAGAAGCTGCTTTGCTTTTATCTCTTGTTTCAAAGGTTAATAAAAATACCCCTGTCGTCTTTCTTGATACTGGTATGCACTTCCCTGAAACACTCGAATATAGAGATTCACTCATTGAACGCCTCGGCTTAACAGATGTGCGCTCGGTCAAGCCAGAGCCCGCATCCGTTCAGGCCATCGACCCCGAAAACAACCTTTGGAAAAGCGATACAGATAAATGCTGCTATATCCGCAAGGTGCTTCCACTAGCCGAAGCTTTATCTGGCTTTGACGCATGGATAAACGGGCGCAAACGTATCCACGGGGGTTTACGAAGTGAACTCCCTACTCTCGAAAATGATGGTAAACATATTAAGGTCAATGCCATCGCCGATTGGGACCGTGAAATGATTGATGCCCACTGGGAAAAAGAAAACCTCCCAGAACACCCCTTAGTTCAGTGGGGCTATACATCGGTTGGCTGCAAACCTGAACTATGTACTCAAAAAGCAGCCCCTGGCGAAGGTGGGCGCTCGGGACGTTGGGCAAATATGGGTAAAACAGAATGCGGCATTCATAGCCTCGGTAAAACAGAAACAGATACATCAGGCGGCGGTATTTAAAAATGTCAGTCATTAACCTTCCAGAATTTGAGCGTGGCACTGTCTGGCTCACAGGCGCAGGACCTGGCGACCCCGGACTCCTAACATTACTAAGTGTTAAAGGATTGCAGGATGCAGACATAATTCTTTATGACGCCCTAGTGAATGAAAGTATCTTAGAGTTAGCCCCACACGCAGAAAAAACATTTGTTGGAAAACGCGCCGGCGTAAGATCCGCTAAGCAACCTGAAATAACCGCACTTATGATCAAATACGCTAAAGAAGGAAAACGCGTCCTAAGGTTAAAGGGCGGTGATCCATTTGTATTTGGCCGCGGCGGCGAAGAAGTAATGGAGCTAGCAACCGCAGGCATACACTTTCGCGTTATACCGGGAATCACTTCCGGCATTGGCGGCCTTGCCTACGCCAGTATCCCTGCAACCCACCGCGATATTAATTGCGTCGTTAGCTTTATCACTGGCCATGATAGCGCCGGAGAGCTTCCCCCAGATATAGCATGGGATGGTTTAGCCAAATCATCACAAGTCATGATTTTTTACATGGCACTCAGAACACTACATGAAATCGTAGAAAACCTGACCAAACATGGCCTACCTGCTAATACACCAATAGCAGTAATTTCAAACGCAACGACAGAAAACCAAGAGGTCAGAGAAACAACATTAGAAAACGCAGCCGAAATACTAAATCCCCCAAAACCTAAATCACCCGCTATCATTATAATCGGCGAGTCAGTAAAAATTCGGGGCTTGATCAAAGAGTTTCAACAGACTATATCACATAATTCAACTGCGTTAATAAATGGAATAAAGGCAGTAGATTTTTAACCAAGAGGGCACAAAAGGAAATGACCGTGATTAACGCAGAAAATGCATTTAATGCACCCGAAGACTACAAAGGACAAGGCACAAAAGAAAATCCAATCGAAGCACAAGTCGTTGTAATTGGCGCTGGTCCATGCGGCCTATTCTGTGCATTTGAACTTGGCCTTCTTGATATGAAGTGTCACTTCATCGACATACTTGATCGTCCAGGCGGACAGTGTGCAGAGCTATACCCTGAAAAGCCTATTTACGATATCCCTGCTTACCCTGAAATTAGTGGCCAAGATCTAACCGACCGTCTAATGGAACAAATCGCACCATTTGATCCAACATTCCACTTTCAACAAATGGCTGAAAGCTTAGAAAAAAATGATGACGATTCATGGACACTCACAACAGATATCGGCACAGTTTTCAAAGCGCAGATTATTATAATTGCCGCTGGTGGTGGTTCATTTATGCCTAAAAAACCCCCTATTCCTGGCATTGATGAATATGAAGATAAATCAGTATTCTATGCCGTTCGTAAACGTGATCAATTCAAAGGTAAGAAAATCGTTATTGTCGGTGGCGGCGATAGTGCTCTTGACTGGACACTAAACCTTCATGACGAAGCAGAGAATATGACTCTCGTCCACCGCAGGCCAGAATTCCGTGCACACCTCGACAGTGTAAACAAAATGTTTAAGAAAGTTGAAGAAGGCGCTCTAAACTTTGAGATCGGACAAGTTAAAGAGCTAAAAGGCGAAAACGGACAACTCAAATCAATCATCGTTGAAAACAAAGATAAAGTAACAAAAGAAGTTACACGCACAGAGATAGAATGTGACGTACTCCTTCCATTCTTTGGCTTAACAATGAAGCTAGGGCCAATTGCAAATTTCGGCCTAAACCTTCATGAAAACCTAATACCAGTTGATACAGAGAAATTTGAGACATCTGAGCCTCGTATCTTTGCGGTTGGTGATATTAACTACTACCCTGGAAAACTTAAACTTATTCTGTCCGGATTCCATGAGGCCGCTCTAATGAGCCGCCAAGCTTTCCGTTACATCTACCCAGATGCAAAACTTAAATTTGAATACACAACCTCAAGCTCATCACTACAGGAAAAGCTAGACGTTGATGATAAAGATAAAAAACAAGCTTAAGAGACATTGATCTAAAATAACAAAGCCCTGCAAGTTCTGCCGGGCTTTTTCAAATGCAAAAAACAACATTAAAAAGAAAAAAGCAGGCTTAAAAAAGCCTGCCCTCTTGTTCTTTTGAAAGTTAATCCATCTTCGCATTCTTATCGAGAACAGAATATCTTTCTAAGTGTCTAGCTGCTTTTTTTGGTAAAGCAAACTCATTAACTATACCTGTAAATAAATCAAAACAGGATTGAGTAAGTTCACCAGCAACCTTAGTACCGATTCCCCTGGCTGACATAGATTTTGACATATCAACCTCATATTCGCTAGTGTGAATCTAAACCCTTCACCGTCGAATAAGAATTATTTATAGCAAGCTGATTCAAGGGAGTCAACAAAAAATATAGGGAGGCAGCGCCTCCCTATGAATAATTTATGCACTCTAGAATATTAATCTTCAAGATCTTCAAAAAGAATAGATGAAATATAGCGCTCAGCAAAGGATGGGATAATAACAGCAATCTTCTTACCCTTATTCTCAGGCATCTCTGCAACACGTCTAGCAGCAGCAAAAGCTGCACCTGAAGAAATACCACAAGGTATACCTTCCAGCTTTGCAATCTCCTGTGAAGTTTTCACCGCATCCATACTTGCGATCTTAACAATATCATCAATAAGATCTGTATTTAGATTCTCAGGTATAAAGCCAGCCCCAATACCTTGTATTTTATGCGGCGCAGGATCACCACCTGAAATAACAGGGCTCTCTTCTGGCTCTACAGCATAAACTTTAATCTCAGGCTTCTTTTGTTTCAATATATGTGCAGTGCCGGTAAGTGTACCGCCAGTACCGACGCCAGAAATCAAAATATCAACTTCACCTTGCGTATCTGCCCAAATTTCTTCCGCAGTCGTATCTTTGTGAATTTGAGGGTTAGCAGGATTTTCAAACTGACTAGGTGAGAATGAATCCTCATGCTCTTCCAAGAGCAAGTTTGCTTTTTCAATAGCGCCCTTCATACCTTTTTCCGCTGGCGTAAGAACCATTTCAGCGCCAAGGTACAAAAGCATTTTACGGCGCTCTAAAGACATACTCTCTGGCATAGTCAGAATCAGGCGGTATCCTTTGTTCGCAGCAACAAAAGCAAGGGCAATACCTGTATTACCCGATGTAGGTTCAATCAAAACCGTTTTACCTGCCGTAATTTTACCTTCACGCTCAGCTGTCTCAATCATCGCATAACCAATACGGTCCTTAACGGATGCAAGCGGATTAAAGAATTCAAGCTTAGCAAGGATATCAGCTTCCAAACCATATTTTGCAGTAAAACGCGGAACACGAACCATCGGCGTTGAGCCAATCGTATCCAAAATAGAATCATAAACTTTTCCACGCGCTTCAAATTCCCTTAACTTAGGAGCAGAGCTCACTGGCTTTGCATGCGTAGCATTTGCTTGCTCACCCTCAGCTGATGTTTGTGGTTCTTGTGATACCTGTTGTTCAGTTTCAGTACTCATAAAAATCTCCTTCTCTACACCCCAAATAGGACTTTTTTAAATAATATCTAGTCGCCTTCGCCTGGCTCTTCGCTAAAATCGCTTTCAAACTTACCTTCAACACTTTTCATGTCTTCAGCCTCGTCCATAGGCTCTTTACGTTCAGTAATATTCGGCCACATTTCAGAATATTTCTGATTTATATCCACCCACTTCTCTGCCTTATCATCAGTATCAGGCAAAATAGCCTCAATCGGGCATTCCGGTTCACATACACCGCAATCAATACATTCATCAGGATTAATCACCAGCATGTTTTCACCTTCATAAAAACAATCAACGGGGCAAACCTCAACACAATCCGTATATTTACATCTGATACACACGTCAGTGACCACAAAGGTCATGGCAATTCTCCTCTATAAAATTCTTCGCTAAAACGCATCCAGCAACAAACATTAATACCCATAACCTCTAAGCGCAACAAGTAAAATACTGTGAAAACCTAAAAAGAAAATGCTGACCACGCAATAGTGACTCAGCTATAATACACAAATGAAAAAACTCTGGGCTACCGCCCTAATGCTCATAACCATCACAGCCTGCTCTAAGGAGCCGCCACAATCACAAAAGGCGGTGCTCTTACCTGCACCAATGCTTCACACAGACCCTAGTGACGTTATAGCCCACCAATCTTTAAAAACCATGATCGCTACATTAGAGGCTCCCCAAAACTCAACTTATGACCTATACCGCACAGACCTTGATGATGATGGGCGAAGAGAAGCCATCGCTCTTTTCAAAACTCCATACGGATTTTGGTGTGGTATACATGGCTGCACCATGTTAATTATGCAAGCACACAACGACCATTTTTCACTCGTAAATGCTGTACAGCCAGTAAGAGAACCGATCTACATCAAAGAGCATACAACGAATGGCTGGAAAGACTTACTCATCCGTGTCTCTGGCCGTACCGAAAAGGCAAAGAACGTAGCCCTAACCTATAGCGGCCTCAAATACCCGCATACACCGGCCAACCTGCCCGCCATCGACGAATTTGCCCACATCTACGCCACACCAGCTTTTAACGAATAACACGCCATAAAAAAAGACCCGCAAAATTGCGAGCCTTTAAATTCTTAATTCCAAATACCAAACTTACTTAAGTGGGCCTTTTTCAAATAGCTCTGTCACATATTCCCAGTTCACCATGTTATCAACAAAAGCTTCCAGATATTTTGGACGTGCATTACGGTAATCAATGTAATAGCTATGCTCCCAAACATCACAGCCAAGAATAGCGGCCTTACCGTGAGTTAATGGATTATCCGCATTCGCTGTCTTCAGGATTTCAAGTTTACCTTCTGAATTTAGAACAAGCCAAGCCCAGCCTGAACCAAACTGCGTCATACCTGCTTCAATAAAAGCCGCACGGAACGCATCAAATGAACCAAAGCTATCGTTAATCGCTGCTTCTAGGTTACCTGGACGGGCACCACCACCATTCGGCTTCATCCAATTCCAAAAATGCTTATGGTTCCAGTGCTGACCCGCATTATTAAACAAGCCTTGCTCGCCCTTTTTATGCGCATTAATAACAACTTCTTCAAGTGTATCACCCATGTGATCAAGGCCTTGAATAATCTCATTACCTTTTACAACATAAGCGTTATGGTGCTTATCATGATGAAATTCTAATGTTTCCGCTGACATATACGGATCTAGCGCATCATAAGCGTATGGAAGTTCAGGAAGGTCAAAT
>Ga0208837_1000141_pt1 | contig 12773 bp, 15 predicted proteins | sample DeeseametaMP0327_FD_184214 | JGI IMG/M metagenome (GOLD analysis project Ga0208837, IMG submission 184214) | Marine microbial communities from the Deep Atlantic Ocean - MP0327 (SPAdes) | ecosystem: Environmental > Aquatic > Marine > Oceanic | place: East of Recife, Brazil, South Atlantic Ocean...
ATAATCACGCGTCATCACATCCAGCCTATCCAGTGTTTTCATAGGGGATTGGGCTTGGCACTCAGAATCGCGAAAGGTGGTAAAATCATGATGGCCAAGGAGAAGCTGCGCCGCCGCGTGCATTTTCTCTGCGTCGAGCTTTTTCTTGATATGCCAGACAAGCCCCTTATCAAGCGCGACTGTGCCTTGGCGGTTTATAATGCGGTAGCGATAGAGCTTATTAACCGCGCTAAAGCGGGCGTGAAACTCATCATCTACGGCCTCGATGCCGATAATGCTTATCGTGTGGGGCTGCAAGTGGTAATTGATGGCCTTAGCGATTTCAAAGGGCTGCATTGGCTTTTTGGTTGGGGCAAGATCGAAATGGGCGACCTGCCCTCTTGCATGGACACCTGCATCGGTGCGCCCAGCAACTTGCACTTTCACCTCTTGCTGACAAAAGCCGTGAATGGCTTCTTCTATGGCTTGCTGGATGGTCATGTGATCAGGCTGCCTTTGCCAGCCAACAAAGCCCGCGCCCATATATTCTATCGTGATTTTATAGCGCTGTGTGCTCATGAAATATCCTTCGCCAAAAGCGTATCGCCTACACTCACATAACCGCCGTTAAGGGCGCTAGCGAAATCCATTGCTTTTTTACCTGCAGGCTGAAGAATTTTAATTTTTAAAACTGTGCCCCCGCCGCATGCGATTAAACCTTTTTTATCAAGGATCGTGCCTGCTGGTTGATCTGTTATTTGATCGGTTAGCTCAGCTTGTTTAATTTTTAGCCCACCGATATAAGTCCCTGGCCAAGGATTTAGCGCCCTGATCTGCCTGTCAATTTCAGCAGCGCTATCTAGCCAATCTATTTGTCCATCTGTCTTTTTTAAGAGATGTGCATATGTGACACCTTCGTCTGGCTGCGGTTTTGACTCTATTTCTCCTTTAGTCGCAGGCTCACCTAACACTTCACAGATTAAAGTGGCGCCCATTTGCGCAAGCGCATCATGAAGCTGCTGACTGGTTATCTGCGCGTTTAATGGCATGGCGGCTTTTTTAATCATCGCGCCGGTATCAAGGCCACGATCCATTTGCATGATGGTCACACCTGTTTCTTCATCTCCGGCCCAGATTGCTCTTTGGATAGGAGATGCGCCGCGCCAACGCGGTAGAAGTGAGGCATGAATATTCAGGCAGCCATAGCGCGGTGCGTCCAAGACAGCCTGAGGCAGAATAAGGCCATAGGCAGCAACAACAGCTATGTCCGCGCCAAGCGCTGCAAACTCTTTTTGCTGCTGCTCTTTTTTTAGAGACTTTGGTGTATAAACGGGAATATTATTTTTATCTGCGTAGCTATGTGTTTCAGACAACTGCATTTTTTGACCACGCCCTTTGGGACGAGGTGGTTGCGAATATAAGGCAATGACCTCATGAGGGCTATCCTCATGCAACGCCTTTAAAGCGCTCGCAGCAAAATCAGGCGTCCCCATGAAAATTATTTTTAGTGATTGATCGTTCATGCGCCACTTTTTCCAGATTTTTTGACCGTAATCAAGGACTTTCAGTGCTTAAATATACTTAAATATTCGTATGAAAAGAGCCCAGATCATGAAAAGGTCAAAGAAATCGGCAAGTTTCGCTATGAAGCTCTGCTTGGAAGAGGCTATTGAAACTGCAAAAAATTATGCGCGTACGCATATTTATATCAAAGATTTATACTCGTCGCGAAAGCAACTAGGTATTGAGTGGATATGTCATCTAAACCTCGTGATTGAAAATAAAGATGGTGATGCAGATCAGAGCGCAACCGTATTATATATGGCTGAAAGTCATGAGGCCGATTATTGTAAAATTGCCGAAAATTTTCACTTTGATGGCGTGCATGTGCTGGCCACAGATAAGCTTATAAAAGAGCAAGAACACCTTGAGCCTGATATCAAGCTCCACCACTCAGCACATAACATGGCCGAAGATCCCGTTGTTTTACCGCAAAGCAAAGAGCCTCAAAACCCTGCGCTCAAAGATGAGATCAAACCTTATAATCACTCTAAATAATATTCTGCTTCTTCAGCTTTTCAACTTTGCGCAAAATCATATTGCGCTTAAGGCTTGAGAGGTAATCGATAAAAAGAACACCGTTGAGATGGTCGATCTCATGCTGAACGCAGTGAGATAATAACCCTTCGGCTTCTAGTTCAGCATCCTTACCATTATAATCCAGGTATTTAACACGTACGATAGCTGGGCGCTCTACATCAGCATATTGACGCGGGATAGAAAGGCACCCCTCTTGCATAACGCTCATTTCTTCAGACTCGTAGATAATTTGAGGGTTAGCCATGAAAATTGGGTTGGGTTTTTCTCCATCATCTTTATGCGCTAGATCCATTACAAGCACACGGTTTAACAAACCAACTTGATTGGCCGCCAAGCCAATGCCCGGCGCTTCGTACATTGTTTCCAGCATTTTATCCATTTGCTTTTGCACGGCTGCATCCACTTTATTAATGGGCTGCGCCTCCTGCTTTAGGACTGGATCAGGCGTAATAATGATATCGTATAAATCACTCATGAGTTCTTTCCATCTCGTTTTGTAAGAGAGGTAGCGAGTTTTTCTATAAGAATCAAGTTAAGCTCGTTTCTTTTCTTGTTCATCTTCTGCTGTTAAAGCCATTTCACGAAGTGGGCGCTCCACCGATGATAGCTCGGGCACTTCTTCTTGTGCCATTGCACTCGCCTTTTGTAGTTCTTTGAATTTCCTAGCCGAGGGGAGAACCTGACGTTCAAGCGAGCCAATCGCTGAATCATAAGCACTACTCGCTGTTTGCAATCCTTTGCCAACTTTACCCAAATGATCAGTGAACTTTAAAAAACGTTTGTAAAGCTCAGCGCCTGCATTTGAAATTTCCTGCGCGTTTTGCGCTAATTCAACTTGGCGCCAACTCATCCCAACAACACGTAAAAGGCTCATGAGTAGGGTCGGTGAAGCGATCACAACGTTTTTACTTGAAGCAAAGTCAACAAGCGTAGGATCGGCCCTGAGCGCTATTGAATAAATATGTTCAGACGGTAGGAACATAACAGTAAAATCAGGGCTTTCTGTATTTTCCCAATAATCTTTCTTACCTAAAGCTTTGACATGATCACGCACTTGGCGAGCCAATTTAGCCATAATTTCATTATATTGCTCCTCGCTTAGGTTTTCGTTTAAACGTTGAGAAAATTCATTTAAAGGTGCTTTTGAATCAACAATGATATTAAATCCATCTTGCATACGAATAACAGCGTCGGGTCGTTGACGCCCGCCTTCGCTCTCCAAAGTCACTTGCGTTTCATAATGCACGCCTTTTATCAATCCTGATTTATCGAGCAGCCCCTCTAGGATAAATTCACCCCATTGTCCTTGCGCGCTTGGGTCACGAAGAGCACCCACTAAACGTGCTGTCTCACGGCTTAGGTTCTGAAGATCAGCTTTTAGCTCTCTATCCGTGCCTTTGACCTGTTCAATAGCAGCTCCTAGATTTTTGAGGTTTTCTGCCACAGGCTTTACGAGCTCATCAATCGCCTTTTGACGTTTTTCGAGATCATGGCTGCTATCGGCCTGCGCTGATTTAAGCTTTTCTTGAGCGAGCTGAAGAAAGGTCTCGCTGCTTTTTTGAAGCGCATCTTGCGCAGTCACTTTAAAACGTTGATCTAGCGCAGCTGAAGCCGTTTCAAAAGCAAGTTTTTCTGCTTTAAGCTGGGCTTTTAATTCTGCATTTTCGCCAGCCATGACTTGCTGTTTCTTGAGAAAATAAACACTTGTCCCTAACGCGCCAAGTCCAAGCCCTGCGATAGGCAGAATGATATTCAAGATGCTGTCTTCCATTATGAGGCTCTTCGCTTTATTATTAATGAGGCATATAGCATTAAGTTTGACAACAACATGAAAACAAATCAAGAACAAAAAGGGCATTACGCACAGAAAAATAAAGCAGAGAGCGGAAGCGCGCTTATCTATGTTCTTATCGCCATCGCTCTTTTTGCTGCACTTAGCTTTACCTTAAGTCGTCAAACAGACACAGGAGAAACCCGTCGACTGAGCAACGATCGTGCAGACATCATGGCTACACAGCTTATCTCAACAGCTGCACAAGTTAAATCTGCGGTTGATCAGATGTTTTTTACTGGTTCTCAAATTAATGATCTAAATTTTGAGCTGCCGAGCGATGCTAATTTTGAAATTGGCTCCCCAATTCATAAAGTCTTTCACCCCAGTGGGGGCGGTATTATCCCGCCAGTACTATCACCAAGCGTGATGAGTGAAGTTACAAATGATCCGCCTGCTGGTTGGTATTTAGGGCGTTTTAACAATATTGAATGGAGCCAGAGTAGTGCGCACGATGTCATACTCGTCGCATATCAAATTAACCGCGCCACATGCGAGCATATCAATAAAAGCATTACTGGCAGCATGAATATTCCCAATCTCAATTCAGGTAATCTTGAACAGCTTTTTATTGATGTTTTTTACCATAGCGGAGCGAATGTTGATATTACGACCGGCACTGGTGGGAACTGTGAAGCGTGCCACAATCAAACCTCGCTATGCATCTCTAATTCAGCTAGAAGCGCATACGCTTTTTATACCGTTATTGCTAATCAATAGGCTTATGGAACTGCATAGCTGGCAAGCGTTGCACGCGCCTCAGCTATCCCCATACCTTTATCTGAGCTGGTTGGCAAAACACCAGGGAAAGCGGCTGGATGTTTTTTTAGAACCTCAATCGTTTTATGGCTTACCTTGTCTAGCTCTTGGCGCTTAACCTTATCTGTTTTTGTTAAGATAATCCTATATTGCACCGCTGCGATATCTAGCATCTTCATAAGCTCAATATCACTTTCCTTTAGGCCATGGCGGGAATCGATAAGAATAAACGTACAAGCCAGAGTCGGACGCCCCTTCAAGTAATCAAAAATAAGCTGAGTCCATTCATCACGCTGCGTTTTTGAGACTTTAGCATAGCCGTACCCTGGCATATCAACCATGTATAGGCGGCTGCCGAGGTCAAAGTAATTAAGTTGCTGCGTACGGCCCGGTGTATGTGATGTTTTAGCCAATGTATTACGGCCTGTTAGCGCATTTATGAGGGAAGATTTTCCAACATTGGAGCGGCCAGCAAGTGCTATCTCTGGACATTCAGCAGCTGGGAGCTGCTTTAGCGCAGCAACGCCCAGCATGAAGTCGCAAGGCCCTGCGAATAATTTACGAGCATCTTCTAGCTCAGCTTGGGAAAACTCCTCCATTATTTTTTCTTCTTCTTTTTCTTCTTTTTAGGTGGAGAAATTTCTTTCGACTCAGCGTTTTTTTCATCATCAAACAGAGCCTCTTCCACTTCGTTCTCAATCATTTTTTCAATCGGATGCACTCCGCTTACTGTTTCCTCTTCTTGCTTTTCACCGAAAAGGTGAATAGGCACATTTAATGAGCGCATAATGATGATCTGCTGTAGTACACCAATGAAAGCACTGAATGCCCAGTAGATAACAAGACCTGATGCGAAGCCTGCCATAATAAACACAAAGATAAACGGCATGTAATTCGCGATATCACGCTGAAGCGGGTCTGTTGGTGGCGGGTTTAAATTCTTTTGAATAACCATCATCAACAACATTGCACATGGCCACACACCGATCATCAAAAAGCCCGGCACATCGTATGGAAGAAGACCAAAAAGGTTAAACAAACTTGTTGGGTCTGGCGCAGACAGGTCTTGAATCCAGCCAAAGAACGGTGCATGGCGAAGCTCTATCGTTACGAAGAATGTTTTATAAAGTGCAAAGAAAATCGGGATCTGCAAAATTATCGGCAGACACCCCGCCATCGGGTTCACACCTTCTTTAGCGTACATCTGAATTAGCTCTTGCTGAAGTGCCTGCTTATCATCACCGTGTTTTTCTTTTAGCTCAGACACTTGGGGCGCGACCTTTTTCATTTTTGCAAATGAACGATAAGACGTATTTGTAAGTGGGAAGGTCATACCGCGAATAAGACAAGTCAGGATGATAATCGCAATCCCCATATTCCCTATAGCAAGCCCCGTATAATGAAGTGCGTAAAAGAATGGGTAGGTTAAAAACCAGAACCAGCCAAAATCGACAGCAAGGTCAATATTGTGAATACCAAGATTTTTTTCATAGTCTTGAAGAACAAGTACACGCTTTGCACCAGAGAAGATGTGGCTTTGTACTTCGCTACGCTCACCCGCAGCCAGAACAATTTCTTGACCGAGGAAGTCTGCTTGATACAAACCTTTATTTTGCTTGTCTTGCTCTTTACCAGAGTAAGTATAGTTATATTTTACGGTCTGATTCTGCGGCGGTATAAGCGCGCTCATCCAATATTTTTCAGTAAAGCCGATCCAGCCTGTTTCCGCTTGATAACTTAGCTTACTTTCTTCTCTGAGTGTATCATAATATGGCTGATACAGCTCCTCTCCGATAAAGCCCACAGGCCCTTCGTGAGACACCCACATCCATTGGTAGTCCTGAGGTACGCCACGTTGCGCTAATATCCCATATGGGTAGAGTTTAACAGCTCTAGCTGTATTATTTTGAACAGTTTGAGTCACTGTGAACATGTAATTTTCATCAAGTGCGATCGTGCGCTCAAATACAAGACCTTGCCCATTATCCCAAACAAGCGTTACAGGATTTTCAACTGTGAGTTTTTTATTCCCACGTACGCCCCAAATTGTATCTTTGCCCGGTACATTTATATTCGGATCGCCAGATACCCAACCATATTCAAAAGCCTTAGGGCTTTGTGTTGAGCGTGGAGAAAGAATACTTACATTTTCATCACCGTTAAGTTCAGTGAAGTATTTTTTTAGTGATAAGTCATCTAAACGTCCGCCTTTTAATGCAATGCTGCCAAACACTTCATCATTTTCGAATTTGATACGTCCACCTGGCACATTCTCAATTGCTTCGTTTCTTGGAATAATTCGGTCTGTTACAAGAATTTCACCGTTATCATCTAAGATCGTTTCGCCGTGCTCTTTAACAAGTTTCTGTTCAGCGACCTGACGCTCTTTGATCGCTTGCATTTGCGGCTTTAGAATAAAGGCGTCATAGGTAAAGTAAGCAATGGCAGAAATGATAAAAAAGAGAAATAAATTCTTCATGTCCTGCGGATGCATCTGATCCTTTGTCTGATCCGCACTTGTAAATCCACCTGGGTGACCTTTATTAAACATGGCTTTAACTCTTTATTGTTATCTTTTTTCTGAATTCAAAGAGCTTTATAGACGATCAGATCGCTGCAATCAATCCGACTTTTCCGTATCACCGCAAATTGAGCAATCAACGTTCTTTGGCACGGGGTCGTAATAATCCCCTTTATAGAGTGGATGACAGCGCCCAATACGTTTTATAGCGAGCCATATTCCCTTGAATGCGCCGTGCTGTTCAACGGCTTCTGCAGCGTAAACGGAGCACGACGGATGGAAACGGCAATTTCTGCCAAGAAAAGGCGATAAAGCGTAGCTATATGCTTTAATGAAAATCTGTATGATTTTTTTTAGCATACCCAGCCCTATTTTTTCTCAACTTCAATCAACTCTAGTCTTTTCAAACACCAGCGTAGGTCTTTACAAAGAGATTGGTAGGGGCGCGATAATGTGTCATGCCTGCCCACTAAAATATAATCATGCCCACTTACTGCGATGTCAGGCAATATATCAGCAGCGACCGCGCGCAAACGTCTTTTTATACGGTTTCTAACAACGGCTGATTTTGAAACACGCTTGGTCACGGTATAGCCAACACGCTTTTCATTCAGATCATTTAGATGAGTTTGCAGAATTAAACTTGAAGAGACCCATTTTTTCCCCTTGCCCTGAATATGCAGAAAATCAGTGCGCTTTTTAATTTGGGAAAGTGTCTTCAGTTTATCCTTGGATGTATTCATATTTAAACAATACAAAAAGACGCTGCCATGCGGAAGCGTCTTCTTAAACCCTATAGGGATCAGACAAAAATATTAAGCGCTTAGGCGCTTACGTCCTTTAGCGCGGCGACGAGCTAATATAGCACGACCATTACGAGTTGCCATACGAGAACGGAAACCATGGCGGCGGGCGCGAACTAAACGACTTGGTTGAAATGTGCGTTTCATTTTTTTCTCTCACTTCTTTTAATGACGGGCTTTATAAACTCATTCACATGGTGTTGTCAATCATAGTTTTGACAAATAATCGCGTTTGATGTCGACGTTGGTTTTTTTGCCAATTAAATCATAGTTTTCTTTCAGCCATTTTTTAGCTTCTTCGCGCCCCATTTCCTTGAGCTCCAATAAAAATGACCATTCCGTATTCGCCTTGGATTCAGCGCCTAAATCTTCAATCACTGTATCGGTTCTAATAGCATGAAGAAGAATATCTTTATATTGCTCTTTATACTCATCTTTTAACATGTCATCCGTTATGAGCTTTTTCACAAAATCAATCGCACGGAGCTCCTTTAATAAAGCAGCGTTAAACGTAATTTCATTCAAGCGCTCTTCAATATCCTGCGCGCTTTGCGGAATTCTCTGACGGTTTACGGGGTTAATGTGAACAAGCAATATGTCACGGCAGCGGGCGTTATAAAATAATGGCCACAATGAAGGGTTCCCCATATAGCCTCCATCCCAATAAGCTTCTCCGTCTATTTCAACCGCTTGAAATAATTGCGGTAGACATGAGGAAGCAAGAAGCGCATCAATACTCATGTCTTTATTCTCGAACACTTTTGAGGTTCCAGAGCGTACATCAGTCGCTGTAATAAAGAGCTTCACTAAATCACATTTATGAATGACACTTATGTCTTCAATGACAGTTTCTAGGACATGCCGAAGCGGATTGATATTTAAAGGATTGAGATCATATGGTGAAAAGCTACTTTGTATGCCCTTCATTATTGCCGAAAAAGGCGTACCAGGTGCTGAGAAATAATTACTGTACGGAATGTTCTCATAAGGTCTAAAAAAACCTCCAGCGCTTGATATACCGCGCCAAAAATCCTCAAGTACTTCGCGCGCACCATCACTGCCGCCGCGTGCCTTTCCATAGGCTAGCATGGCAGCATTCATCGCACCAGCAGACGTTGCACTAATTCCTTCGAAATCTAAACGACCATCTTCTAGTAGCGCATCAAGTACACCCCATGTAAATGCGCCGTGAGACCCTCCCCCCTGAAGAGCGAGATTAATAACCTTTTTTTGTTTTTTTTCATTTGGCATGCTACTGATCCCCCATAGCTTGCTTCATGAAAAACCTTTTTGCTGGCCTAATTTTTGATACAGCTTTCAGCCCAATTTTTCGGGCAAAGCGTACAGGCGCTATATTATTTGAAAAGAGCCTGTTTAACGCGTCTGTCATCGCAGCCATACTCATATTATCAAAGCGGCGCGCCGATTGGTATTTTTCTAGTAACTCATTACTTCCTAGATCATCACCATTTTTATAGGCAGTGCTCAGTAGATCATCCAGCACACCAATATCACGGAAGCCTAAGTTCAACCCCTGTCCAGCGATGGGATGAATACCGTGTGCTGCATCCGCAGCTAGCGCCATGCGAGGTGCAATATATCGATCAGCATGAATAAGACTTAAAGGATACGCTTTACGCGCAGTATTCAATTTGATCTCACCATAGCTTTTTGGAAAACGTGAAGCGAGCGCCAACTCAAATTCCTCATCAGTTAAATTCATTAATGAATTCTGCTTTGGACCATGTTCAGTGAAGACAACCGAAGAACGGTGGCGCCCCTTTTCATCATCAACTAGTGGCAGCGCCGCAAAGGGACCTTCCGGCCAAAAATGTTCAATAGCTACGTTATCATGAGGGCGCTCATGAGAGACAGAACAGATGACTGCTCGCTGGTTATAACTCCAATTTTTAGTGCTCAGACCATAGTGACGCGCCATGAACTCCCGTGCACCTGATCCGCGCCCATCTGCACCGATAATGAGGCTGGCCGATAAGGTTCTACCGCCCCTTAACTGCACCGATGCAATATCGCTATCTACATTGAATCCAATAACTTTTTCTTTAAAAATATGCTGAACCGTTTCAAATGAATCAATTCGGTTCATGAGAGCAAGCTTCAGATCATGATTATCGATATTCCAACCGAAAATCTTGCCACCTACCTCGCTATTTAAGAACTCAAGCAGGATCGGAGACGATCCGTCCAGAATTTGTATATCATGGATAGGTGCAGCTTCTTTTATGTGTTTCCATATATCTGCGCGCTCTAAGATTTGACGTGATCCATAAGAGATGACTGTCGTACGTAAATCTTTCGGTTTTATAGATGGATCTGCTTCATCAATACATGCGATTTTTATACCATGCCGACCGAGCAGAGCTGCGAGAGATAACCCCGCTAAACCACCACCAACGATGATAATTTCAAACTGCTCATTTTTTTTATTAGTTGTCATGCCTTTTATGTATGCCTGCTGAGCAGATAAGTCCAGTTTTCTTATATAAAAAAATACCCCCAAAGGGGTATTATAGTCTCTACCATTTTAGCTCTTTTTTATTATTCTTATCTTCGAAAAATTCATGAACAAAACGGATATTCTTATGTAGCATTGCGCCTTAGCGTACTGGTAAATCCCACTCTATACCTAAACGAAATTCATGCGATCCATAATCAACTTCGTAAGCCCCTAGCTCAAGGTCTGCGGCGTCGAGATAGCGGTACGATCCAGTGAACGCAAGATCCGTACGCGGACGATATTTCAAACCACCACCAACATTCCAAACAAGGCCACTATCATCTGTTGAAGAGCTACTTAATAAGCCTGAGCTATCTGTTATTTCCCCATTATGCCAAGCAAAACCTACACCAGCCCCGATATATGGCTGTACACGCCAAGGAACATCAAAATCATAATAGAGGTTAAGCATACCCATCGTAGATTTTAACTCACCGCCGCCAGCAAATGTACCTACGCCGCTAATATCCATGGTATTAATCTCACCATTCCTGTAAGAAATCTCACCTTCAACTCTGAGGTTTCGACTAAGACGAATACCGAGTGCACCAGCAAAACTTGTCGCGTTATCGATTTCCAAATCCCCACTACGAGCGGATGAAGTTTCGGTGAACTTCTGATCGTTAAATGTATTCAGACCTAAGTACCCAGCCAAATAAACACGGCTTGTTTGTGCGTGAGATTCGTACGCTATTGCAGCGCATGAAATACCGACTAATCCTGCTATTGTTAAAATTCTTTTCAACATAATCATTGGGCTCTTAATAGAATAATCGAACGATTAAAACGAGTGTACGTGTAAAAACACGAAGGATGATTAAAACTAGCAAAAAAACTATAAACTGAAAATAAACTTATCACCGTTATTCACAGGCCATTTATTCACGGCCTATTGATAACTTATTTTCTACTTTACGAGCAGTCAGTTGCATGTTGGTTATTAGGAACCCTATCTCTTTGTTATACACAGAGAGATCGACATCCTGAATGGAGCGTTTTATTAACTGAGCTCCCTCCTCGGCTTGCCCAAGTCTCATTTTTGTAAAGCCCAACATAAAAAGGCTTTCACTATCATTCGGGAATTTCTCCATGGCCCTACTCAACGAGACATGTACAAGCTGATAATAATCTTGCGATTTATCAGCTAGCGCTCCCTTCATATCATCGCAATCGATAGCAAGCTCATAAGCACAATATCCGAGCTCTAAATCAATTTCATCGAAGTGAGGATCAATAGAATGGACTTTTTTAAAATATGGCAAAGCCCTCTCTGGTTTTTTAAAAAACTTAGAATTGAAAGCCTGTGCCAATGTTAAATTGGCCTGCAAATGCTCAGGGTTCCGTTGCACAACCGCTTCCGCCATTGCTTTTAGCGCCAAGACTTCTTCGTCTTGCACTTCGGCTACCGTTCCCTTTTGTTCATAAAAAGTAACAAGCGCTCCTGAAAAAATTTCAAAGAGCGCTTTTTTATCTTGTGCTTTATTAGCCATTTGATTTTAGGATACTGGCTTATCAACCTTAGTCGGTAAATCTGCCGCAATAGGCTCATCATCCAACATTTCGATCATACCTGTTGGCTGCACCGCAAAATTTGCAATGAAAAGTGCATTTGAATAAAACACAACAGCATCACATAAGAAGTGGCCTTGATCGTTAACACCTTCAAATGTTGCAGGACGAATAGTCCCTTCAATCACTGAGCGTGTTGTATCATCCATTTCCTGCGGCATGTTTGGATCAGCCATATTTTCAGCGATATAAAACGGGCCTTCTTCTCCACGTACGAAGAAACAGAAGAAACGAAGGTATTCAAGAACGTTTTCCTGCGTGACCTTAATAGGAGCCTTTGCATTTACTTCATGGATTGGAGGGGATGTACCATTTAGACGGAATAGATTTCCTTGGTCAGTTAGATAATAAATATAGAGATTTGGATCTGCCCAGCTAGGCTCACGCACTCTAATAAGTGCAACACTGTCATAAAAAGGAAGCATACGCCACTGAACTTGTGTTGTTTCTGGGGCCACCCTGTATTTTGCGTCAATTGGATTGATTTGCTCTAAAAATCCGACAAGCTCCTCGCCTTGCACCGGATTCCAGTTATCATCATGATACATATTATTACCTGTCCTATATTTTTTTTACCACCTGACCATAAGTGATAAATTAAAGGCACCACAGTACACATTTTAGTGCACCCAAACAATGCTTTAAATCTATCATTTACAGACGCTAGTACTTTAGTGATTGTGGAAAATAAAT
>Ga0208837_1000146_pt1 | contig 12538 bp, 9 predicted proteins | sample DeeseametaMP0327_FD_184214 | JGI IMG/M metagenome (GOLD analysis project Ga0208837, IMG submission 184214) | Marine microbial communities from the Deep Atlantic Ocean - MP0327 (SPAdes) | ecosystem: Environmental > Aquatic > Marine > Oceanic | place: East of Recife, Brazil, South Atlantic Ocean...
GACCGTAAACGTCATAGCGAAGAGGCTGTAGAAGCGCTTATTAATGCCACTAAATGGCTCGGCTTAGATTGGGATGGGGATATTGTTTCTCAATATGCTAATAAAGCACGTCATGCTGAAGTTGCAAATGAGCTTTTGAAAAACGGTAAAGCTTGGAAATGTTATTTTTCTCAAGACGAATTAGACAAGATTAGAAAAGAAAATGGCGGCTATACACTACCGCGTAAGGCTGAGTTATTAGAAAAATACACTCCCAATGAAAAAACAGAATTTACTGTACGTATTGAAGCACCTACTGAAGGCGCTACTACTGTAAAAGATGAAGTTCAAGGGGAAGTGACAATGCAAAACTCTGAGCTTGATGATTTTGTAATCCTTCGTTCAGATGGGAGCCCAACTTATATGTTATCAGTAGTCGTTGATGATCATGATATGGGGGTGACTAATGTTATCCGTGGGGACGATCATCTAAATAACACCTTCCGTCAAAATGTAATTTATGATGCGATGGGCTGGGAAAAACCTGTATATGCGCATGTGCCACTTATTCTTGGCCCAGACGGTGCAAAAATGTCAAAAAGGCATGGTGCAGCGAGTGTCGAAGAGTATCGTAAAATGGGCTACTTGCCTGAGGCAATGCGTAATTACCTTCTTCGTTTAGGCTGGAGTCATGGTGATGATGAAATCATTTCTGATGCTCAAGCAAAAGAATGGTTTAACTTAGAGAGCATTGGTAAATCAGCGGCGCGTTTTGACTTTGACAAGTTAGAAAACCTAAATGGTCATTACATTAACGAAGCAGAAACAGATAGACTTATTTCTGAAGCAGCAGAGTTCTATAAAGAAAATCATAATGTGGTGATTTCAGAAGAAGCAAAACAAAAAATTAAAGCATGTGAAGATGAGTTAAAGTCACGTGCAAAAACACTCCTTCAATTTGCGGATGAATCGGCATTCTTTGCTAAACAAATCCCTCTTTCATTTGATGAGAAGGCACAAAACCTTCTGGATGATGATGGTAAAGAGGCTCTTAAACATCTCAATGAACGTTTGAAAGAATTAGAAGAATTTACGGCTGAAAATATACAAGGCACAGTAAAGTCACTTTCAAAAGAGATACGAAATGGAAAAATGGGTAAAGTTGCAATGCCTCTAAGAGCAGCATTAACAGGTACAACTGTTTCTCCATCTGTCTTTCATGTTGCGGAAATCCTAGGTAAAGAAGAGACATGCTTGCGTATTCAAAGTGTTTTATAAGCTAAAGCACTTGATTCATTAAGAAATCACCCTACAATATTTATGATGCAGGGCAAAAATATTTGCACTCTCATGGGCTATTTTTAAAGCCTTCTTAAGCTTCTTTCTTTATAGTCTTAAGTCTTACATATGGGGATTTCATTAATGACAAACGACAAAAACCAAAAGACCTTTACACTTAAAAATGATGAGACAGGCCAGGAATTTACACTTCCAGTATTGGAAGGTACATGTGGGCCTCCCGTTATTGATATTAGAAAACTTTATGCTGAAACGGGTCATTTTACATTTGATCCAAGCTTTACAGCGACAGGTAGCTGTAAGTCACGCTTAACATTTATTGACGGTGAAAAGGGTATCCTTATGCACCGAGGCTATACTATTGAAGAGCTAGCAGAAAAAAGTTCATTCTTAGAAGTAGCATATTTATTATTAAACGGTGACCTACCAACTAAGCCTGAGTTTGATAAGTTTCAAACTAACATCACTTATCACACGATGGTGCATGAGCAAATTAACTATTTCTTCCGTGGTTTCCGTCGTGATGCACACCCAATGGCCGTTATGTGCGGTGTTGTTGGCGGTCTATCGGCCTTCTATCATGATTCTCTTGATATTTGGGACCCTGAGCAACGTGAAATCTCAGCTCATCGTTTGATTGCAAAGATTCCTACACTTGCTGCGATGACTTATAAGTACACAATGGGGCAGCCATTTATGTACCCAAGAAATGATCTGAGCTTTTCAGAGAACTTTCTTTATATGTGTTTTGGTATGCCGCCAGAGCCATTTAAACTTAATCCTATTCTTGCTGATGCGATGGACAAAATTCTTATTCTTCATGCGGATCATGAGCAAAATGCATCAACATCGACTGTAAGGCTTGCTGGTTCATCACAAGCTAACCCATTTGCATGTGTTGCCTCTGGTATTGCATCTCTATGGGGGCCAAGTCATGGTGGTGCTAACCAAGCTGTTCTTGAAATGCTAGACCAGATTGGACATAAGGATAATATTCCTGAGTATCTGGAAAAAGCAAAAGACAAAGATGATCCATTTAGACTTATGGGCTTTGGGCACCGTGTCTACAAGAACTTTGACCCGCGTGCAGGGGTTCTAAAGAAAGCATGTCATGATGTTCTAGAAGACCTTGGTATTGATGACCCACGCCTAGAGCTCGCTATGGAGCTTGAGCGTATTGCGCTTGAAGATCCATATTTCGTTGATCGTAAGCTCTTCCCGAATGTTGATTTCTACTCAGGTATTATTCTAAAAGCTATGGGCTTCCCAACATCAATGTTTACAGTGCTATTCGCTGTAGCGAGAACGGTTGGTTGGGTATCACAATGGAAAGAAATGATTGAGGAGCCAGCACTACGTATTGGGCGCCCTCGTCAGCTATATACAGGCCCGGATCAGCGTCCATATGTTCCAATTGATAAAAGAAAATAATGAAAAATCAAACCCCGCTATATGCGGGGTTTTTTAATGGCTTTGAAATTTTTATTGCTCAGTTTTGTTAGCTTCTTCTTTATCAGATATATCGGGCGAAACCATTTCAGAAGATACATTAGAGCCTTTCTTTAAACCTTTACCTTTTTTCTTCTCAACTTTTTTCTTTTCTGGTTTAGGCTTAGGAGCTGGTGGCTTAGGTTTTTTAACTTTGTTATTGACTAAATCAATAATAAATTGCGCAGCCTCATGAGATGGAACAAAATTGTTATCGTCAGCGCGCAGCACTTCTTTAACACGCTTAAGGTCTTCCTGCTTTTCTTCAAGCATCTCTGGGTGCTTAAGCCACTTATAAAGTGTTTTAGCTAGATTAAATGGTGTGCAGTCACCCTGTAAAAACTCATCAACGACTTTATCTTCTAAAAGAATATTTCCAAGATGCGCATATTTAATTTTCACCAAAAAGCGAATAATAAGATACGTCAATGGGTGTACTTGATAAGCAATAAGATGCGGTATACCGATATAAGCGAGTTCTAAACCTACTGTACCAGATACAGCAATGGCCATATCACAACTAGCAAAAGCGTCCCACTTTTCCTTCTGATCTGTCAAAACATAAGTCTTACAAGGAAGTTCATTCGCTAGATTCGTAATCTCCATTTCCAGTGACGGTAATGTCGGCGCAATAAGAATGAAATTATCGTCTTGCTCATGCAGCATACGAATTGATTCTACAATGATCGGTCCAATTTTATTAAACTCATGTGGACGACTACCAAAAAAGACGCCAATTTTTTTTGCATCTTTACGAAGCCCATACTTCTCTTTAAAGAGATCGGGATTTAATGTTTCGTGCTTAACTTCGATAAGGGGATGCCCAACATATTTAGACCTAAGTCCATGAGCTTCGAAGTGTTCTGGTTCAAATGGGAACAAACACATAATCCCATCTAGAAATTTTGAAACCTTTTTTGCACGCCCAGGGCGCCAAGCCCAAACGCTCGGCGCTACATAATGGACAATTTTACCTTTAAAGCCTGCACGTTTAAGTTTTTCAGCAACTCTAAAGTTAAAATCAGGTAGGTCAATCGTAATCACAACATCAGGCTGCTGTTCGATAATCTCTTCTGTCATTGCATTGATAAGACGCATGAGACGTGATAGCTGAGATATAACTTCCCATAGCCCAATAACACATAACTCTTCCATAGGAAGAAGGCTTTCCAAACCTTGTGCTTGCATCTGCAAGCCCCCTACCCCTGTGATTTTAGCATCAGGTTGCTTTTCCTTAAGCGCTTTTATAAGTGGACCACCCAGAGCGTCCCCAGATGGTTCACCTGCAATAAAGAAGTATTTCATACTCATAGATATTCAGACCTTATATCTCGATTAGGATTAATCGAAGTCAAAAAGAGTTTATGTCGGTTTGCAAGCTCAATAACTTCTTCTTTATGAAGCAATAGCGATTGTCCTGCGTGTATAATAATACCACTAAGGCCTGCTTCAACACATCTTTCAACTGTTGATGGCCCAATAGTAGGAAGATCCAAATCACGATCTTGATCCACTTTACAAAGCTTTATGAGCACACCGCCGCGACCAGAACGTTTGAGTGAACCACAACGTTCTATAAGAGCATCAGTCCCTTCAACAGCCTCAACGCCAAGTACAAGCCCTTCCTGAACAACAACAGCCTGTCCAACATCAAGCGCACTGAGACCTTCAAGCACCTCAATACCACGTTCAATACTAATAAGATCAGATCTAATAGGTCTTCGCGTTGTTAAAGTACCTTCTGGCGCTAATAACTGTTGAGCCAATGTGTGTGCACCATGAAGTTTAAAGCCTTCGACCTCCAAAAAGTGGCGAAGTGACTTTAATAAGCCATCATCACCAAACGCCTTAAAGCCTGTCTTGGCAAAAAATGCAGCAGCTTTTAAATCAGGACGAAGCTCTTTTAAAGATGGTCGACGAACATTTCCAATCATGACAAGATCAGATATACCCTCAGAACGCAGGATACGTAGTATTTTACCAACAGCGCCCATACGTGTCCAAACATGTGGATGATCATCTAAAATATCAGAACGAGTATGCCCTTCAAACGCAACGATAAAAACGTCTATACCTTGTGCTTTACAAGCGTTAATAACAATAGAAGGAAGGTGGCCGCCGCCGGCCAATATACCCATTTTTTTGGGCTTATCAGAATTTATTATTTTTTCTGCGGCTGACATAATGGGAACTTCGTTTTGGCCTTTGCAAATTCTGCTATACGAACAATTGTTTCATTCTCTGAATAATCTTGTATCACGCTTTCAATGCGCTCATCAAGTGTGCCTTCATCTCCAAAGAGTTGGTTAAACGCACGTTGCAGAGATCTGATCGTTTCTTTATCAAAACCACGTCTCTCTAATCCAACTAAATTTAGTCCTGCAAGAAAGGCGCGTTCGCCTTTAACACGGCCATATGGAATAACATCACTTTCAACACCTGACATTCCACCAATAATAGCATGATCACCAATACGTATAAATTGATGTATAGCTGAAAGGCCACCAATAATTACGAAATCTCCGACCTCAACATGACCTGCGATCGTAGCATTGTTAGCCATAATCACATTGTTACCGACAACACAGTCATGCGCAACATGTGAAGCCATCATAAAGAGGCAATTATCTCCAACACGTGTTTCCATTCCCCCATCGGCTGTACCGGGGTTCATAGTCACATGCTCTCTGATCTTATTATTTTTACCAATTATAAGTTTTGATTTTTCTCCAGAGAATTTCAAATCCTGTGGAATTGTACCAATGGAAGCAAACGAAAAAATAATAGTACCGTCACCAATGTCAGTATGACCATCTATGACAACATGTGATTTTAGTTCTACATTATCACCAAGCTTAACATCAGAACCAACAACACAATACGGCCCAATGGACACATTGTTCCCTAATTGGGCACCGTCTTCAATAATTGCTGTTGGGTGTATCATGAACTTGCTCTTATCTATAAAAGGTTTGAGTTATTATTCAGAAGTTTTATCAGTTATCATAGCACTAAATACAGCCTCTGCGCAGACCTTTCCGTCAACTTTTGCATAGCCTTGAAACTTCCATACAGGGCCACGTGATTGAATCTTTTTTACTTCAATGTGAACAGAATCACCCGGAACAACAGGTTTACGAAAACGTGCATTATCAATGGTCATAAAATATACCACCTTACCCTCAGCTTCGCTACCAAGCGCTTCTACAACAACAAGTGCAGCTGTTTGGGCCATGGCTTCAATGATAAGAACACCTGGCATAACAGGATAGCCGGGAAAATGACCGTTGAAATGTGGTTCATTCATAGTCACATTCTTAAGTGAAATAGCGCTTTCACCAGGGACAAGCTCAAGAACACGATCAACAAGTAAGATAGGATAACGATGAGGTATCATCTTCATGATACGTGTAACATCCATAACGCCTTTTTCTTCATTGCTCATAATAAAAACTCTTATATTCTCTAGATATTAAAAACCTTAGTTCTTTTTAACCAAACGCTTCAGGAAAGCAACCTGTTTCATATATTGACGTATAGGAACAGCGGGAGAACCCATAACCTCATCACCAGCGGGTATGTCTTTCATAATGCCGGATTGGGCAGCAATACGTACTCCGCTACCAATTTGTAGGTGCCCCGCAATGCCAACCTGACCACCCACGGCAACAAAGTCACCGAGGACTGTACTACCTGAAATACCAACTTGTGAAACAATGATACAACCGCGGCCAATTTTTACATTATGACCGATTTGAACAAGGTTATCGATCCATGTGCCCTGCCCAATAACCGTATCAGGACCCGCGCCACGGTCAATAGTTGTATTTGCACCAATCTCTACATGCTCTTCAATGATGACGCGGCCAAGCTGTGGAACTTTTACATGACCTGCTGGATCGATCGCAAAACCAAAACCATCTTGTCCAACTCTAACTCCAGGATAGAGCCTAGAATAACTTCCTATCAAGCTATGAGATATTGTGGCGTTTTCACCAATGCGGACATTCTCACCAATTACAACATTGGGGCCAATAACTGTATTTGAACCAATCCAGCTATTTTCACCAATTTTAGCGCCCTTACTAATGACTACGCCGGCCTCTATTGTACAACCAGCACTAACTTCTGCACTCTCATCAATAACGGCACTTTCATTAATGAAACTTTCAGGCTTCTTTTCTGGATATAAGAACTGAGCGGCGAGCGCGTAAGCTTTATAGGGTGATTTAGAAAGTAATAAATGCAACCCCTTAGGCGCAAGTTCAGCCATATCATAGTGAACTATACATGCTCCAGCTTTTGTAGTTTTAAACTGATCTTTATAACGAACATTATCCAAAAAACTGAGGTTCTCTGAATCTGCTTCATTCAGTGATGAAACACCGTTAATAGAAAACGTAGCAGATTCTTGGTGTTGAAGCTCAGCCCCTATAATATCAGCGAGTTCTCCTAGCGTTACAGGGCCCTGAAAATTAAAAAAACGTGGGTCTGGCATAGCCTCTTATCTTACACCTTCAATTTTAAGATCAGGAAGGTTCTTATCTAAGCGTTTCATAACTTCATCAGTAATATCTAGCTCTTTAGCACCAATAATTACATTTTGATTTGTTAAGACGAGTTGAAGTGCCTTTTCATCCGCGACAGCAGCAGTGGCTTTAGTCATCTCAGCTTTAATTTTTGCAATAGCTTTAGCATAAGCTTGCTCTAATTTTTGCTTTTTCTCTCTAACTTTTTTACCTGTTTCAAGAAGGTCCTTCTCATAACTCTCTTTTTTCTTATTAAACGCATCTTTTGAAATTGAATCTCTTTCTGAGATAAGAGCCTTTTCACGGTCTCTGAGGCCTTGCTCTTTATCAGATACTTCTAATAGAAAACTTTTCTGAAGAGTTTCACGTTGCTTAAAAAGTGATTTAGCAGCCTTACTCTCCGTCAATACTTGTGCCGTATTTACAATACCAATCGTGGTATTAGCAGCCGCATGTGAAATTGGCGCAATAAATAGAAAGGCGAAAATGAATAAATACATAAAACGCATATTTTTTAAATCCTTGTAATCAAATATTCTAAAAACGTGTTCCGAAATTAAAGCTGAACGTTTCTTCTTCGTCAAAGTCCTGCTTAGAATATGGAATTGCATAATCTACACGGATAGGACCAAATGGTGATCTCCACGAAATACCAAGACCGGCACTTGCACGGATATCACTTTTATCAAGTACGTCTGAGCCACTATCATCAATTTCAAAGAGTGTACCAGCATCTGTGAAAGCGTGACCTTTAATACCAAGTTCTTCATCAAAGCCAATTGGGAACGAGGCTTCAGCAGAAGCGCGGTAGAATACATTACCACCAAGCGAGTCGCCTGTGCTTTCATCTCTAGGGCCAACACCAGCACGTTCAAAACCACGAAGTGTTGTACCACCTAAGAAGAAGCGTTCATTGATTTCTACATCTGTATCACTGTAGCTCTCAATTGCACCTGTTTCACCAAGTAGGCTAAGCACTACACTTTTGCCAATCGGAATATATTGTGTTGCTCCTACTTTACCTGAAATGTACTTAGCGTCTCCACCAAGGCCAGCAAGCTCAGTATCTAGCCAGAAAACAGTACCCTCACGAGGGTTAATGGTACTGTCACGCTTATCATAGCTGAGACGCTGTGAAATAGCAGACGTAGTTCTAGAACCTTCTTGCTCAATAATGAACCTAGATGCATCACTAGCTACATCGGTGATCTCGTTGTTTTCAAGACGATATTTTAATGTTTGACGCCATCTTTCAGATAATGGATACCCAAATCTTAGTGCACCACCGCTTCGTGTCTGATCATAAGAACTTTCATCCTGAAGGTCGCGCGTAATATGGAATACATCAAAACCAGCAGACATGTCCCTATCAAGGAAATAAGGCTCAGTGAAAGAAACATTGAACTCAGTTCTCTCACCAGCAAGAACGGTTGAGAATAGCATATCTTGCCCTTTACCAAGGAAGTTACGTTCTCTAATTCTAAAATCTGCTAAAGGACCATCATTTGTAGAGAAGCCAGCACCAATAGAGAGTTCACCTGTTGATTTTTCTTCAACATTAATATCAACAACAGTTTTATCTGGAGCACTACCCGGAAGGTTTTTAACTTCAACCTTGTTGAAATAATCAAGGTTTTTAATCTTAGTTTCAGAGCGCGCTAGCTTAGATTTGTTGTACGGGTCACCTTCAACAACTAACATTTCACGACGAACAACACGGTCCAACGTCCTGACGTTACCATTAATGTCAATACGCTCAACAAATACACGCGGTGTTTCATTAATAGTAAATGTTAGATCAACACTAGCATCTTCACGGTTACGTTTAATATCAGGGCTAACTTCAACAAATGCATATTGGAAGTCACCAAGTTTATCTGTGATTTTATCTACGCTTTCTTGGATTAGATCCGCGTTATACCATTCACCAACCTCAAGAGCAATTTCCGGTGATAGAACAGATGTGTCAAAACCTTTAAGACGTGAATCAATATTAATACTATTGATCTTATAACGCTGCCCCTCTTCTAAAGTGAAAGTAAGGAAAAAGTTATCACGATCCTCTGATAGCTCAGCAACTGCTGATAAAAGTCTGTAATCAACATAACCATTTTTAAGGTAAAAACGTCTAAGAAGCTCTTGGTCAAAAGCAACACGGTCTTTATCATAACGATCATCAGAACTTAGGAAGCGGTACCATGCATCTTCCTTAGTACTAATTTCACCACGAAGATCGCTGTCACCATATACCTCATTACCAACAAATCGTATAGATTGCACAGTTGTAATATCGCCCTCATCAATCTCAAATACGAGATCTACGCGGTTCTGATCAAGCTTGATGATCTTAGGCTCAATATTAACCGAAAAACGACCATTTCTACGATATATCTGGTAAAGACGTGTAACATCAGATTGTACACGTGTGCGGGTGAATACTTGACGTGGGCGAAGCTGCACCTCTGTAAGAAGTTCTTCGCTCTCCATCTCCTCATTGCCCTCGAATGCAATGCGGTTAATGATTGGGTTCTCTGCGACTTCAACAACAAGTGTTTCACCACTTTGTCGAAGCGTTACATCCGCAAAAAGACCGGTTGCAAAAAGAGCTTTCAGTGCTTCATCAAAGGAAGCTTGCGTCATTTGATCGCCAATACCAAGGTTAAGATAAGACCTAACAGTTGCCGCTTCGATACGTTCAGCGCCTTCGACACGAATGTCTCTAACTATAGCTTGCGCAAAAGCTGCAGAGCTAAGAGAGCATGTACAAAGCAATGATAAAAGTAAATTACGAGGTTTTATGATCATATCCTTACCACATAAAATTAGAAATTTAGCCAAAGAAATCTAGATGTTTGTAACCTAAAGATTACTAAAACACGAATCCTTTTTGGATTATGAAGCCTTTGACTAAAAAATCCAGTCTAAAGAACAAGTTGTATAATATCATTCAGATTTGCAAAAGCCATGATTCCCACTAAGAAAACTAGGCCAGCTCTAAATGCATATTCCTGTACTTGCTCTGGAACTGGCTTACCTCTAATGGCTTCGAAGAAATAGAACATGAGGTGACCACCATCAAGAAGCGGGATAGGAAGTAAGTTAATAAACCCAAGATTAATAGACAAAAGAGCTGTGAACATAATCAGCGCAATTAACCCTTGCTTAGCCATATCACCAGCAAGTGCGCCAATACGAATTATACCGCCTAGTTCTGTAGCACTTCTTGTCCCTACAACCATCTGCCCAAGAGCTTCTAGTGTAGAGCGTGTAATAACCCAGCACTGCTTACCAGCTTCTAGCATCGCTTTACCAAAACCATGCTGGACTAAAATTCTGTTTTCAGCAGCGCCAGTAATAAGCAAAACACCATATTCGGCTGCATTTTTATCTGAGATGAAGAGGTTATTTTCAGATAGAGGATTGATAGTTAAAATATCGCTTTCATCTTCAGACTTAGGAATTTCGATTTTGAAAGTTGTTCCAAAACGACTTCGTATTGCTTCTATTTTTTCTTCTTTTGTCAAATCATCTGCAAAAGGAATTCCATCAATACTAGCAATTGTATCAATACGAATAGCGTGACGTGGACTAATCAGGCCAAGTAAACCGCGGCTCTGTTTGAACCCAAAACGATCCTCAAATGTGTCACGTTTAGGTGCAGCATGAATGTCAATCTGCTGCTCACCTCTTTTAATAACGAAGTGCTTTTCTTCATCAAGTGCAATGAGCATTTCACGGCGAATATCCTGAAAAGTTTCAATGTTTTTACCATCGATTGAGAGAATAACGTCATGAGGTTTAAAACCATGTTCATCAGCAGATGAACCCTCAACAACAGCAGCAGCAACCGGTGGCGTAATCGGTTGGCCATGATACATAAATAAACCACCAAGAAGGATAAAGGCAAAAATATAATTAATAGCCGGTCCAGCAAAAACAACAGCTGCACGCTTCCATACTGGCTGCGAAAAGAAAGCTTCTTTTTTCTCAGCTTCAGTCATTGGACGTATGGTATCACCGTCTTCAACCTCTTCTGTTTTACCAGCACTTGCAGGATCCACATCACCAAAAAGTTTTACATACCCTCCAAGAGGTACCAGTGAAAACTTCCATCGTGTTCCATGCTTGTCGTTAAAACCGATGAGCTCACGACCAAAACCAATAGAGAAAACCTCAACACGAACACCGCACATGCGCGCAACTATATAATGCCCCCACTCATGTACAAAAACCAAGATACTAAGAACGATAATAAAGGCCGCAACATAAAAAGGAACGCCGCCACTCATCATTTCGAGCACATCAGAAAAACTCATAAAAAACCACCTTTATCCAAGTTCTATCAAATCAATGAATGAATATAGCGCTCCGCCCTATCACGAGCAAGCTTATCAAACTCAATAACTGAATTTAGATCATTTAATTCAGTTTTTTCAGTCTGCTCCAAAGTGTCTTCATTAATTCTAAGAATATCTAAAAAACCAATACGCCCATCTAAAAACGCCGCAACGGCAACTTCATTAGCGGCATTAAAAGCGGCACAAGCCCATTGCCCTTTTTCAAGACACGCATAAGCAAGTTTAAGTGATCGAAAGCGTTCAAAATCTGGCTCATAAAACTCTAATTTAGATATTGTTTGAAAATCTAAAGTATCACCAGGCGTTTTTATACGGTTCGGCCACCCAAGTGCATAAGCAATTGGTGTGCACATGTCACTTGCACCCATCTGGGACAGAACAGAGCCATCAATATATTCAACCATAGAATGGATAATAGATTGAGGGTGTATAATCACATCAATTTGATTTGCAGGCATATCAAATAAATAATACGCCTCAATAATTTCGAGTGCCTTATTCATCATCGTTGCACTGTCTACTGATATTTTTGCGCCCATAGACCAGTTTGGATGCTTAACAGCTTGCTGCGGAGTGATATCAACCATCTGTTCAAGCGTATACTCACGAAACGGGCCACCAGAAGCCGTTAATATAATACGTTTGATTAAATTACGTCTTTTCTCATCCAAAACCTGAAATATGGCATTATGTTCGCTATCTACCGGAAGGATTTTAACACCAGATTTTTTAGCTGTATCTAAAACAAGTTCACCAGCAGAAACGAGTGGTTCTTTATTAGCAACGGCTATAGCTGACGATCCTTTCATTGCAGCCATAACGGGCTCAAGTCCTGCAATTCCAACAACAGCGGCCATAGTTACATCTACTGGTTCTTGAGAAAAT
>Ga0208837_1000149_pt1 | contig 12397 bp, 10 predicted proteins | sample DeeseametaMP0327_FD_184214 | JGI IMG/M metagenome (GOLD analysis project Ga0208837, IMG submission 184214) | Marine microbial communities from the Deep Atlantic Ocean - MP0327 (SPAdes) | ecosystem: Environmental > Aquatic > Marine > Oceanic | place: East of Recife, Brazil, South Atlantic Ocean...
TCTTCGTTTTGATCAATCTTTGCCAGTAGATGAGGTTGAGGTTATCTCTGTTGAAATTAATGATGCGGGTGATGTCGTTAATAAATTCACATATAACCGGCTGGAGGAGCGGGAGGCTGATATTTCTTATTCTCAGCCCCTTGCATATTTATACGAGCCGGGGCCAGCTTTTCAGAAGTCTGGAGGGTATAAGATGCTCGCGAAACAATTTAGTCTATGTAAAATTCATGAGCATACACAGCTTTATACCTCAAAAAAAATTGAAAAAAATTTTCCTGGGAAATGTTTTCAAATAGTAGGTATATATGCAGTGCGTGCTAAGTCTATTCCTGTGAAAAAAGCTAATCTTGTAATACGTAATTTCCCTCAGAAAATAGAGGGTCTTCGGAAGAAATTAAAGATCAAAGATGGCGGGGATGACACGCTTTTTGCGTGTACAATATTAGGGGATGAACATACCATTATACATTGTCTGAGGGTGTATTAGATGTATCTAAAATTTTATACTTTTAAAGAGCTTGTTAATTAATTTTAGGGTACAATAATAATTGTATGGTCTGGTTCTTGGTGTATAGAATCTAATATTAAAATTTCAAAAAAATGTTTTTTCTTGATGCATTTTCTTTGAAGGAATAGGCGCAGTCCTTTTCTATAAGCGAGCGTTTACTTAATGGAAGCAATGTCGAAAGTGGTTGGTACTTCATCTTTTTCAAAGCAAAAGACTAAAGGGAAAGCTTTGCGTTTTTTAACGGCGCCTACCCAAATCTGGAAGAGTAGGATTAGTTGGCGCATAGCTCTTGCTGTATTTATGACTATAGCTCTTGTGCAAGTCAGTGTTCTTAATTTTTCTCAGATACCGAGTTTTGAGCGTGAAAAGCTAGTGCATCTTGAGGAGGCTGGTTCTTCTTCTGTTAGGCCTCTTGCCAATATTAAAGTGCGTGAGGTTTTTGCTTCTCCATTTGATGAAGAGGCTGTCAGGCGTTTGTTTGCACTGACGAAGGTTAGTGGGTTAACTGTATATAGTCTGGGTCTTTCTGGCGATTCACTGGCTTTATTAAAAACATATGGTGAGAGTCCAGTTATTACGCTTTATGATCGTGATAATATTTCAAAGACATTTAGAAGTAATGATGGTGGTCGTTATGAATTTGTAACGAGTATTAGCACCGGAGCGGCGACATATTTTATTGTGCTTAGGATGGATTCTTCTTCTATTCAGCAAGACTTATTTGCTTTTGTGAAAGAGACGATTGTTATTATGCTTTTAATGTCAGCATTTGTGACAACGGTTCTTATGATGGCTCTTGGTCATTGGTTGCTTGAGCCTATGCTTTTTATGCGAAATAATCTCCTGGCTGCTGTGCGTGACCCAGAAGCCCCGCAAATAGAAGAGTCTCCTTATGATCCTGATGATGAAATTGGTGGTGCGATTGATGTTGCATACAGGCTGATTAGACAAAATGCAGATAACTTGACCCATATAAAAAGCGCAGCTGAAGATAAAATTCACAGGCTTGCTTATTATGACACTCTGACTGGTTTGCCTAACCGAACTTTATTTATTCAAACGCTCAGTGAACAAGCGAGAAAAAATAACCCAAAATCTTCATCTTCTTCCGAGAGTTACGATGCTCAGGAGACTGTTGAACGTTTTGCCATTGTGACAATTGATTTGGATCACTTCAAAGATATTAACGACTCTATGGGGCATAATGTAGGTGATGCGATTTTGCGTGGTGTTGCTAAGCGCCTTAGAAGTGCTATGCCTGAATCTGCGACAGTTTCACGAAGTGGTGAGGATGAATACGCAATTTTAATGCCGCTCAACAATGGTGTTACGTCTGCAAAAGATGTTGCTGAAAAAGTACACCATGTCATTAAATATGAGCCTTTTAGAGTGTTTAATGAAGAGTTTCAAGTACGTGCTTCTATTGGCGTTTCGACATTTCCTGATGACGGTGTGGAGCCTGATCATGTGCTTAAAAATGCTGATATTGCTCTTAACCGTGCTAAGGAAGAAGGGCGCGATACAATTAAGGAGTACTCTGAGGACTTTGATCGTGCAGTGCAAGCGCGTTTTCAAATGCTTCGTGATCTTCGTGATGCGCTTGAAGACGATCAATTGGAGATTTTCTATCAGCCTCAGCTGGATTTAAATACGGGTAAGCTTATTGGTGCTGAAGCTCTTATGCGTTGGTGGAAGCCAGATAATAGCAAGGATGGCGGTTCTTATATTTCTCCAGGTGAGTTTATTCCTGTGGCTGAACAATCAGGCTTGATCGTACCTATGGGTGAATGGGTTATGAGAAAGGCTTGCCAGTCTGTAAAAGAATGGAAAAATAAATACGATATTGATGTACGTGTGGCGGTTAATGTTTCTCCAGCGCAGTTTATCCAAAGTGACCTGTGTGCGTACACGCAGAAATTGATTGAAGAAATAGGCATTGATCCAGGTAATTTAGAGCTGGAAGTGACAGAAAGTGTGTTTATGGATGATATTCAACATACGATACAAACACTTCAAAACCTTCATGCAATGGGAGTTGAGCTTGCGATTGATGATTTCGGCACAGGTTACTCATCTTTATCATATTTGCGTCAATTCCCTATTGATAGGTTAAAGATTGACCAGAGCTTTATTCGCAATGCATTGAATGATCCTGATGATGCCTCTATTGCACGTACAATTATTGGACTTGGACGTTCGCTAGGACTTAAGGTTATTGCTGAGGGTGTTGAAACGTTAGAGCATGAAGAGTTCTTGTTGGATGAAGGTTGTGATGAAGTGCAAGGCTTCCGTTATTCACGCCCTGTACCTGAACAAGATTTCATTGCTTTTGCTAGCGCTTATTCAGGAAAATTAAGTAGCTTTAAGTCATAGGCTAAGGGCTGTATTTGTACTTAGGGTATATACGGGCTCTTTGCCTTTGGACGTGTGTTGAATTTCCACGTATTTTTCACTGCCTATATTGTCAATATTTTGTAAGGCCAGTTCTCTACTTAATTTTTTTTCAAGTACATTGCCATTTCTAGCAGCATTCATCAAAATTTCACTGATGGCTTTATTGCGTTCTATTGAATGAATTTGTGGTAGTTCTGCGATTATTCTAAGTTGCTCGCTTATGGTTGGTGTTTCGTCATTCTTGTCAAAAACCATTCTAATAGATCCTCTATTGATAATATTCTTTGTAATTTTTTATAACTTTTTATCTATAAAATAATCATTTTTCAAGAGTGATTGTGAAAATATTGGCGTTGAATTTTAGTGATATCAAGCTTATAAAGACACTATGAATAATAAGCCTCTAATCTCACAAAAAATTACTGAATTTTCAGGTACGACTAAGGTCCCTGGAGATAAATCAATCTCCCATCGTGCGCTGATGTTTGGTGCATTAACGATTGGGGAGACAATAGTTTCTGGCCTTCTGGAGGGGGAAGATGTCCTTCATACTGCGGATGCTATGCGCGCTATGGGGGCTGATATTCAAAAGGGGCAAGATGGATTATGGCGTATATATGGCGTTGGTATCGGTGGATTGAAGCAGCCTGAGCACGCTCTTGAGATGGGTAACAGTGGTACATCTACAAGATTATTAATGGGGCTGGTTGCTGGGCATAATATCGAAGCAAAGTTTCAAGGTGATGCATCTTTAACAAAACGCCCTATGAACCGCGTTATGATACCGCTGGAGATGATGGGGGCAAGTTTTGAAGCTAGTGATGGGGGGCGTTTACCTCTTACTGTGCGAGGTGCCGAGGATACGCTTGCTATAGAATATCGTTTACCCGTTGCTTCTGCGCAGGTGAAGTCTGCAGTTTTATTGGCGGGGCTTAATGCTCGAGGTCAGACAAGTGTTATTGAAGAAAAGCCTACGCGTGATCATACAGAAAAAATGCTGCGGGCTTTTGGGCTTGAAATAAATGTAGAAGACTTAGCTGATGGTGCACAGCGTGTAAGTGTAGTAGGGCAGCAGGAGATGAAGCCGTGCGCAATTGATGTGCCGGGGGACCCGAGTTCTGCTGCGTTTCCTGCAGTTGCAGCAGCATTAATTGATGGTGCTGAGTTAAGGCTTTGTAATATTGGCGTTAATGATCGTCGCAATGGCGTTTACCGTGCTTTGCAAGCTTTAGGAGCTGATGTTCGTTTCGAGCATGAGCGCATTGAAGGTGGCGAAGAAGTCGCAGATATTGTGGTTAAGGGCGGAAAAATATTGCAAGGCTGCGAGCTTGATCCTGAAATTGTACCGTCTATGATTGATGAGTTTCCAGTTTTTGCAATGGCCGCTGCTTGTGCAAATGGAACGACGATAATGAGGAATTTAGCCGAGCTTAGGGTTAAGGAAAGTGATCGTCTTTTGATGGTTGCTGAAGGTCTTAAGGCTTGCGGCGTAAAGCTTGAGATGGGTGAAGATAGTCTTACTATATATGGTAGTGGCCAGCCCCCTAAAGGCGGTGCCACTATTGAGACAGCTTTAGATCATAGAATTGCAATGGCGTTTCTTGTTCTTGGCTGCGTAAGTGATGAGCCTGTTACTGTGGATGATGGTACTCCTATTCAAACATCATTCCCTAATTTTATTGCTCTTATGAATGAATTAGGCGCACAAATAAGCGCGCCATAATTTTTATTTTGGTTTTAACTATTCATAGATTTCAGGAAGTTATCTACTGAATTTTTCAACTTCTCTGATAGTCCTGATACTTCTTTTGCTGCGTTTAAAACTTCGTCTGCAGCTGATCCTGTTTGATCTGCATTAGTGGTTACAGTTGAGATTGTGCTTTGGACATCTGCGACACGTTCGGATGTTAATGAAACATTATGTTTGATCGTATTGCTTGTTGCACTTTGCTCCTCGACTGCACCAGATACCCCAGCGATAGAATGGTCAATATTTTGAATATTCTGAATAATATCCTGCATAGCTATAACGGATTCTTGTGTGGCATTTTGAATGTCAGTAATCCTATTATTTATTTCATCAGTTTTTGTTGCGGTTTCTGTTGCAAGTTTTTTGACTTCGTCTGCAACAACAGCAAAACCTTTTCCGGCTTCGCCGGCTCTTGCGGCCTCAATTGTTGCGTTGAGTGCAAGGAGGTTAGTTTGTTCTGCAATTTCTTGAATTGCGCCCACGAATTCACCAATGTTTTCAACAAGGCTATTTAGGTTGGCAACAGTTTCATTTGCTTGATGCGCACTTTCAGCGGCACTAGTCGATTTGTATTTTACCTCTGTCATTTCACGGGATATTTCCTGGCTCGTCATGACCATTTCCGCCATGGATTCAACAACATTTACAACGTTATCATTAGCTTCATCTGTTGCCGTTTTTACCTGTCCGCTTGCTGCGGCTGTTTTGGTTGCAATTTCTTTCATACCTTCAGCCGTATTCCCAAGAGCAGAAGATGATTCAGTTAGAGAGATAAGTATATTTCTCACCTGTTCATCAAAGTCCTGTGCTAGTTTTTTCAAAAGCTGCTTTTGTTTCTCGTCAGCTTCTAGTTGAGCTTGAAGGGCTTTTTCTTCTAATTGTTTTTGCTGTCCGAGCTTTTCTTCTAGTATCTCGAGTTCTTTTGAAACTTCGCCGATTTCATCTTTTCGGTCTGTACCAGAAATTTTGATATCATATTCACCATTGGCTAGCTTACGCATATCAGTGATCATATTGTTGAAGGATCGTATGAAATCTTTAATGATATAGAATGCAATTAATGCTCCGCAAATGCCTAAGAAAAGAGTTAGGCCAATTGCTAAGTCGCGTTTCAGTTTAGCTTTTACAATTCCAGTTTTGGTATCGGTTATAATATCTTGAGCTAAGCTGTCCTCAATGTTTTTGAGGATGTTGATTTTCTTAGTGATTGTTTTAAACCACCTAGGGCCAGTAATGTTTTGTACAGTACCGCCGTTCATTGCAACATCACGCATTTTTTGAACTTCTGCGAAAATGGGTTTTTCGAAGTTCTCTTTAATTCTATTTTTTTGATAGTCTTTAGCAAAAGTTATTGCGCTATCCATGTATGTTTCTTGTACGGAAATAAGTTCTGCAAAGCGAATAACTAATTTTTCATTCCATCCGCCGCTAAAGCCAGCGGCGCCAATTGCGCGTTCAATTCCTGCGCGCTCTTTTGATTGAGTGAAGAAGTAGTATGTTGAAAGTTCATGCAGTAATTCTGTGTTACCTGTTAGGTGAGATATTTTTTCTGTAATGTGAAGGAACTTACCATTCATTTTTGTGTAATAACTAACGACATCAGCAAGCTCCATTTTGAGGGCACTTATATCGCGTCTAACCTGATCCAATTTTTTAAAATCCTTTAGCGCGTAGTCGAATTGTTGATCTACTGATTTATCAAAATGCGAGCGATCTGTGCTTTCTAATGCAGATATGAATGTTTTGTATTTTTGATCAGTTTCCAGCCGTTGCTTCTGTAGTGTTTCTTTGAAGGCGGTTCCATTTGATTTTGTGTACCCAGCGGACGCACCGCGTTCTTTTTGGAGTTCATGCACTAAGTTATTGGCAGCAACTGTTACATCCATAAGTTCGATTATGATGGTGCGAGATTTAAGATCACTTTGTAAATATTTAATATCTTCATAAGCGAAATGAAGAAAGCCGAGCATTGGAATTAGAAAAACGGCTAGGATTTTTATTTTAAGGGATATTTTCTTAAGCATCATGAGGGGCCTGATTGAAATTAAAATTAGGATGTGTGTATTTAATTACTCTAATGTAGCATATTTTTATGTTTGTTTGTAGAGGAAAAACATATCATGTTATGACTTGTGATGTTCGTCTATAAGTGCTGGCATAGGCGTGGTAATCACGTTATTTAATATCATGATTATTATAGGTTACAGTATTTAACCGGATTTAAGTGAGTGAGAAGAGATGAGTAAACTAAATAATATTATTGCTATAGATGGGCCAGCAGCCAGTGGTAAGGGAACTTTGGCAAGATCTCTGGCTGATACACTTGATTTTGCTTATATGGACACAGGCGCGCTATACCGTCTGGTTGGCTTCACAGTTTTAGAACGCGGCGGTGATCCTGCTAATAGTGATGAGGCGATTGAAGCGGCGTATTTTTGCAGAGATTTTTTTGATCCAAATCTTCTTGAAAACCCGGCGCTTCGACTTGATGAGAGCGGACAGGCGGCCTCCAAGGTTGCTGTTGTTCCGCAGGTGCGTGAAGCATTACTGGATTTGCAGAAAGGGTTTGCTGTAAGGCCAGGCGCATCATATAAGGGCGCGATTTTGGACGGGCGTGATATCGGTACAGTGATCTGTCCAGAGGCCCCGGTTAAGCTGTTTATTTCAGCGAGTGATGAGGTGAGAGCCCAAAGGCGCACAAAAGAGTTGCAATCTAAGGGGATTGAGGTTACATATGGTGCCGTTTTGAAGGATATGCGTGAGCGAGACGCACGGGATGCGGCCAGAGCCGCGGCCCCTATGAAGCCGGCAGATGATGCAATAGCAATAGATACCAGTGATCTTACACCTGCTGAAATATTGGATAAAGCCCTCGGAATTGTGAAAGAGCGCTTGTCGTTATAATGATTTTGTAGATCGATTATATTCAATATTTGCTTTGTTGACGCTTTATTTCTTTAAAACGTGCCGTGTGGCACAGTTTAACTTTAAACACAAAATGGAGTAGTCAAATGGCTGGAGCAGCAGCAAAACTACAAGACAGGTCGGATTCAGCAGAATTCGCAAAATTATTAGAAGAATCTCTAGGTGGACAAGAAAGTTTTACAGGTAGCGTCGTTAACGGAACGGTCGTTGCTGTTAAAGATGATTTTGTTATGGTTGATGTTGGTCTCAAATCAGAGGGCCGCGTTCCTTTACAAGAATTCAGAAAGCCAGGTGAAGAGCTTGAGCTTAAAATCGGTGATACAGTTGAAGTATATGTAGAGCGTATGGAAAACCGTCAGGGTGAATCTGTACTTTCACGTGAAAAAGCACGCCGTGAAGAAGCATGGGTTGAGCTTGAAAAATCACATGATAAGAATGAGCGCGTTACAGGCGTTATCTTTGGCCGTGTTAAAGGTGGCTTTACAGTTGATCTTGGCGGCGCAGTTGCGTTCTTGCCAGGTTCTCAGGTTGATATCCGTCCGGTGCGTGATGTGACACCACTTATGGACACACCACAACCATTCCACATTCTTAAGATGGACCGCGCACGCGGTAACATCGTTGTTTCTCGCCGCGCTGTTCTTGAAGAAAGCCGTGAAGAAGCACGTAGCGATCTTATGGACAACTTGGCTGAAGGTCAGGTTCTTCAGGGTGTTGTTAAGAATATCACAGATTACGGTGCATTCGTGGATCTTGGTGGTGTTGATGGTCTATTGCACGTTACTGATATTTCTTGGAAGCGTATTAATCACCCATCAGAAGCGCTTCAGATTGGTCAAACTGTTGATGTTCAGGTTATTCGTTTCAACGAAGAAAACCAACGTATCTCACTTGGTATGAAGCAGCTTGAAACAGATCCATGGCAAGATGTCGAAGCGAAGTTTGTACCAGGTGCACGCTTTACTGGCCGTATCACAAATATTGCTGATTACGGTGCATTTGTTGAGCTTGAGGATGGTATCGAAGGTCTAGTTCACGTTTCTGAAATGTCATGGACTAAGAAAAACGTACACCCAGGAAAGATTGTTTCTACTTCACAAGAAGTTGAAGTGATGGTTCTTGAAGTGGATGAAGAGAAACGCCGTATCTCACTTGGTCTTAAGCAGTGCCAAGATAATCCTTGGGAGAAAATCGCTGAAAACCACAAAGAAGGTGATGAGTTCGAAGGTGAAATTCGTAACATTACTGAATTTGGTCTATTCGTGGCTCTTGATGAAGAGATCGACGGTATGGTTCACCTTTCAGATATTTCTTGGGAAGATGAGAGTGAAGACGTTCTTAAGAACTTCAAGAAGGGCGATAGCGTTAAGGTTAAGATTCTTGAAATTGACCCTGAAAAAGAGCGTGTTGCTCTTGGTATTAAACAGCTTTCAAATGATCCGTTTGCTGGCGCTATGGAAGGCGTTAAGAAGGGCGGCGTTGTGACATGTACTGTAACTGAAATTACTTCAGGTGGTATTGAGGTGAGCGTTAATGATGATGTTAAAGGCTTCATTAAGAAGTCTGAGCTATCTCGTGAGCGTTCAGAGCAGCGTCCAGACCGCTTTGCTGTTGGTGAGAAAGTAGATGCGAAGGTTGTTTCTATAGATAAAAAATCTCGTCAGGTTGGTCTTTCTATTAAGGCGCGCGAAGTTGATGAAGATAAGCAAGCAATGCAAGAATTTGGTTCGACTGAATCAGGTGCATCTCTTGGTGATATCCTCGGAGCAGCTTTGAAGGAAAATGAAACAAAAGCTGACTAGTAAAAGTTATTTTTACGTTATATTGAATGATTTTAGAAAGCCGAGACATGTTCTCGGCTTTTTTTATATCGTATTTTTATACAGTTTTTATTGACGGATGGCTTCTGAATCAGGCACTCTAAATATATATGATAATTTAAATAACTATTTGTCGTGGCAAGGTTTTTATCAAGCCAACACCAGATAGAGGATAGAGAAACAATGACTAAATCTGAATTGATTGCTCGTCTTGCAGAACTTAATCCGCATCTATATTTGCGTGATGTTGAACGTATCGTGGATACGGTGTTTGAAGAGATTACGCAGGCCATGGTCGATGGTGACCGTGTCGAGCTTAGAGGTTTTGGGGCTTTTTCTGTTAAGCACCGTGAAGCACGCACTGGACGTAACCCACGTACAGGTGAATCTGTTGAGGTAGAAGCTAAGAGGCTTCCTTTCTTTAAAACAGGTAAGGGACTCCGTGATCGACTTAATGGTGAGGGGGATGATTCACAATCAAAGGAAGATGATTGGTATTAATCTCTAATGTCTTTAATCCGTGCAATTTTTGGATTTTCATTAGTCGTCGTTTTAACGCTCTTTGCGATTTTTAATCGAGAGAGCGTTACTGTTGTTTATAGTCCAGCATATCATAGTATAGACTTGCCACTTTATTTGATCGCTCTTTGTTTTTTGGGTGTCGGTTTTTTTGTTGGTGGGCTTTTTGTTTGGCTCAATGGTACAGATGTTAGGAAAGCTAAGCGGAAGAGCGAGAAATCGTTGAAGTCTTTAGAAAAAGAGATTGAGAGCTTAGGTCTTGATCCTAAAAAACCTGGAGCGCCGCCAGCAGATGATTTATTTCCAGCGCTTTTATCTAAACCGAACCCAGCACTTAAGAAAGGTTAGTGTATGCATACTGATCCTCAAATTTTCTGCGCGATTGATACGCCAGAGATAGAAAAAGCGTGTGCTTTAGCACGTGAAATTGGCCCTGTTACTAAGGGCATTAAATTGGGGCTTGAGTTTTTTAATGCTTATGGTCCTAGTGGTATTGAAAAAGTGCAAGAAAGCTGCCCAGAAGCTGCGTTATTTGTTGATCTGAAATATCACGATATTCCGAATACCGTTGCTGGAGCTGTGCGCGCTCTTACGTCTAACCTTGAGCCTGCTTATCTTAATGTTCATGCGGCTGGTGGGCGTCCGATGATGGAGGCGGCGCTTGATGCCATGCAGGGGCGCTCTAAGCTTTTGGCGGTAACGGTATTGACGGCTTTATCAGAAGAAGACATTAAAGCCGTGGGCTATGGTTATTCTATGAAAGAGCAAGTGTTGCGGATGGCCCGGCTTACTAAAGATGCTGGTCTTGCCGGTATTGTTTGTTCTTCGCATGAAATTGAGATGATTCGATCTGATTTAGGTTCTGATTTTACATTGATGGTTCCAGGGATACGTCCACATGGGACGGCACTTGGTGATCAAAAGCGTGTTATGGGTCCTAAGGATGCTCTTGATATTGGTGCGACGCATCTTGTTATTGGCCGCCCAATCACTGGTGCGGATGATCCAGCGAAAGCCGCACAGGATATTTTAGAAAGTTTGTAATGAAAACGAAGGTTAAGATATGTGGCATTAAGACACCAGACGCGTTAAGGGCCGCTTGTGATGCGGGTGCGCGTTTTGTCGGGTTTGTATTTTATCCGCCTTCAGTGCGCTCACTTTCTATTGATACGGCTAAAGAGCTTGCTTTGATGCTGCCGACAGGTGTGCGCGGTGTTGGTCTTTTCGTTAACCCGTCTGATGAGCTTTTGCAAGAAGTGATAGGAAAGGTGCAGCTTGATATGATTCAACTGCATGGTGATGAAAGTACTCAGCGCGTTCAAGAAGTGAAATCCTTGACGCAATTAGAAGTTATGAAGGCGTTACCTATCAAAGCCAAAGATGATTTGGAAACGATCAAAACCTATGAAGAAGTGAGTGATTGGATTTTATGTGATACACCGAGCACAGGTTATGGCGGTAGCGGTGAAAGCTTTGATTGGAATTTATTACAGGGATATCAGTTTACGAAACCTTGGATGCTTGCAGGCGGATTAACCGCGCAAAATGTATCTGAAGCAATTTCGGCTTTATCACCATCGGCCGTTGATGTTTCAAGCGGTGTAGAATCCGAGCGCGGTGTTAAAGATATTTCTCAAATCAAAGCTTTTGTTGAAGCTGTTAAGTGTACTTAATCTTTTCGTTGGAAATTGTCATAGAATGAGTTTATAAACCATCACATGACACTTAATTCTTATAAAACTGGTCCGGACGAAAATGGGCATTTTGGCTCATATGGCGGACGTTATGTGGCGGAAACGCTTATGCCTCTTATTTTGCAAGTTGAGCAAGCGTGGAAAGAGGCGAAGACAGATCCAGACTTTTGGGCTGAATTTGATTATTTAGCAAAGCACTATATTGGTCGACCATCGCCGCTCTATTTCGCGAAAGCAATTACAGAAGATCTTGGTGGTGCAAAGGTTTATTTCAAACGTGATGAGCTTAATCACACTGGCGCGCATAAGATTAATCACTGTATTGGTCAAGTATTGCTTGCGAAGCGAATGGGTAAAACACGTATTATATGTGAGACAGGCGCTGGGCAGCATGGTGTTGCAACGGCCACAGTGTGTGCATTATTTGATTTGCCATGTGTTGTTTATATGGGCGCGGAAGATATAGCGCGTCAGTCTCCGAATGTATTTCGTATGAAGCTTTTAGGCGCGGAAGTGCGATCAGCAGAAAGTGGTTCACGTACGCTTAAAGATGCGATGAATGAGGCAATGCGTGATTGGGTTACGAATGTACGTGATACTTATTATTTGATCGGTACTGTTGCTGGGCCGCACCCATTTCCTGAGATGGTCCGCGAGTTCCAAAGTGTTATGGGGAAGGAAGCCAAAGAACAAATTCTTGAGGCTGAAGGGCGTTTGCCAGATGCTTTAGTCGCTGCGATTGGCGGTGGTTCTAATGCGCTTGGATTATTTCATCCGTTTTTGGATG
>Ga0208837_1000154_pt1 | contig 12240 bp, 4 predicted proteins | sample DeeseametaMP0327_FD_184214 | JGI IMG/M metagenome (GOLD analysis project Ga0208837, IMG submission 184214) | Marine microbial communities from the Deep Atlantic Ocean - MP0327 (SPAdes) | ecosystem: Environmental > Aquatic > Marine > Oceanic | place: East of Recife, Brazil, South Atlantic Ocean...
CTTGCCGATATCTGTTCTGGAGCTTAAAAACCCCGCCGATAGCAACGCCGATATTTGGTCCGCCTATCAACAAATTCAGACATACAAAGAAGAAATCCCAGATCTGTTTACGTTTAACGAAGCATTGGTGGTGAGTGACGGCTTAACAGCGCGCGTTGGATCACTAACCGCGAATAAAGAACGTTTTATGGCGTGGCGCACGGTTGCGCACGAAAAAGACCGCCCGGCGTTTGAATATGCGCTTGAAACGCTCGTGAAAGGGTTCTTCCAGCCAGAGCTGCTCTTGGATTACATTCGCCATTTTATATTGTTTGAGCAAGACGACGACGTTACAATTAAGAAAATCGCGGGATACCATCAATTCCACGCCGTGCGAGAGGCCGTAAAGGCCACTGTTGCCGCAACAAAAGCCCAAGGTGAAGATGCTGGTAAAGCGGGCGTTGTTTGGCATACGCAAGGCTCGGGCAAATCGATTTCTATGGTTTGCTATGCAGGTAAATTGCTTGCACAGTCAGAAATGAACAACCCAACGATCGTTGTTGTTACAGACCGGAATGATCTTGATGGACAGTTGCATGATACTTTCGAGATGGCCTCGGAAACATTAAAGCAAATGCCTGTGCAAGCGGACGATCGTGATGATCTGCGGGATATACTGGCCTCACGTCAATCTGGCGGTATTATTTTTACAACAGTACAAAAGTTCGCATTGCTTGGCGATGAGACAGCGCATCCGGTATTAAGCACGCGCAAAAATATTGTGGTGGTGAGTGATGAAGCGCACCGTAGCCAATATGGCGATAAGGCCAAGTTGAACCCTAAAACGGGTAAATATACATTCGGATATTCAAAGCACATGCGCGATGCTCTGCCGGAGGCTTCGTTTATTGGTTTTACAGGCACACCCATTGATACCGGTGATAAAGACACGCGCGCGGTCTTTGGTGACTATGTTTCTGTTTATGACATTCAAGACGCAGTGGATGACGGTGCGACGGTACCGATTTACTATGAATCACGCCTGGCTAAGCTAGACATTAATGAGGTCGAGATTGAGGCGTTAAACGATGATATCGATGAGATCATCGAGGATGAAGAAGATGTCGCCTCGCGTGAAAAAACTAAATCTCAATGGTCCGCACTAGAAAAACTGGTGGGAAGCGAGCCTCGCGTAGCACAGGTAGGAAAAGACTTAGTCCATCATTTTGAGGGTCGTATAGCAAGCATGCCAGGGAAAGGTATGGTTGTGTGTATGAGCCGCGACATATGCGTTGAGATGTACGATGCTATCGTTGCTATTAAGCCCGAATGGCATGATGAAGACCCGACCAAAGGCGCCATCAAAATCGTAATGACCGGCTCTGCTTCTGATAAGGAAAAACTACGCCCTCATATTTATAATAAAGAAACAAAGAAACTTTTTGAAAAACGTTTCAAAGATGTAAACGACCCTTTGCAGTTGGTGATCGTGCGAGATATGTGGTTGACGGGCTTTGATGCGCCAAATTGTCACACGATGTATATAGATAAGCCCATGAAGGGGCATAATTTGATGCAGGCGATTGCGCGCGTTAACCGCGTGTTTAAGGATAAGCCCGGAGGTCTCGTTGTTGATTATATCGGCATTGCTAACGAACTTAAGCAGGCCCTAAAAACATATACGGGATCCAATGGTAAGGGCAAGCCAACGCATGATACTCATGAAGCATATTCCATCTTGCTTGAGAAAATGGATATTGTGCGCGGCATGTTGCATGGCTTTGACTATAGTGGCTTTGAAGAGGATGCTTTGCAGTTATTACCCGGAGCCATGAACCATATTCTCGGCACTACCGGTGCAAATGAAGAGCTGGATGGTAAGAAACGTTTCCTTGATGTAATGGCTGCCATTAGCAAAGCTTATACTTTGTGTAGTACCATGGATGAAGTTGCACCGCTTAAGAAGGAAATAGCCTTTCTTGGTGCCGTAAAAAACGCCATCACCAAGTTCACTACAATCGACAAGCGCCGCACCGACGAAGAAAAGAACTCAGCTTTAAAGCAGATTATAGATAATGCTATTGTAGCAGAAGGTGTCGATGACATTTTCAATTTGGTTGGCTTGGATAAGCCCAATATTGGATTACTTTCTCCAGAGTTTATGGAAGATGTGGCCAATCTTGAAGAAAAAAATTTGGCGGTTGATTTACTTGAGCGCTTATTGCGTGATGAGATTAAAGCACGCATGAAAACTGATGTTGTGTCAGAGAAAAAATACTCTGATCGCATCATGGAAACACTGCGCAAATATCATAACCGTGCAATCGAAACGGCGCAGGTTATAGAAGAACTTATTCAGATGGCCAAAGATATGGCCGAAGATGAAGAGCTTGCCGCTAACTCTGGTTTAAACCCAGATGAGATCGCCTTTTACCGAGCTCTTATCCAAAATGAGTCCGCCGTAAAAGAGCTAGGAGATAATAACCTTAGAGAGCTCGCTAAACACGTTACGACACAACTTAGGAAAAGCACCACAGTTGATTGGCAGGTCCGCGACAATGTGAGAGCAAAGCTTCGTAACCTCGTGCGCAGAGCATTGAGAAAATGGAAGTACCCACCAGATAAAGCAGATGAAGCTGTTGAACTCTGCTTAAAGCAAGCAGAAGCATTGAGTGAAAGCTGGAGCTCTTAGGTGTAAATATTGTGACCGAATATACAATCTCAAAATCCCAATACGTGAAAGGCTTACAGTGCCCCAAAGCCCTTTGGCTTTATCGCCATCGAAAAGACTTAGCGCCGGAGATTGATGCAGAAACGCAAGCGAGGTTTGATACAGGTAATGAGATTGGTGAGCTAGCTATGCGCTATTTTGATGGCGGCACAGAGGTCATTAACGCTTATTGGGATATAAAGGGTGCTATCGAAACCACACAGCAATTGATTAAAGATGGTAGCGATATTATTTATGAAGCCACAGCAATGCATCCCATCGATGGTGGCTACTCGCGCATTGATATTCTAAAGCGCGTAGAAGGATCCGATGAATGGGATCTAATTGAGGTTAAAAGCTCTACCAGTGTCAAAGACTATCACCTCGATGATATGGCGTTTCAATACCATGTTTTTTATGGCGCCGGACATAAAATTCGCAAATGTTTCATGATGGTGATTGATAATAGCTATGTCCGTGATGGCGATATTGATCCGCAGACACTTTTTAGATTAGAGGATATATCCGGTGAAGTCTTCGCGCGGCAAAGTGAGGTTGAATCTGTTGCTGGCCAGCTTGGCTATGTACTTGACAGAAAGAAGGAGCCGGACGTTTCGATTGGCGCGCATTGCTTTGCGCCGTTTGAATGTGACTACCGTAATCATTGCTGGAAACACGTGCCGGATTATTCCGTTTACAATGTGTTTCAGAAGCCCAAAGCCGAAGAAATCTCACGAAAACATGGTGTAGCACTAGAAAAACTTCCAGCCGATCTTCGTCCTGGCGGCGTTAAGGCTTTGGATGTAGAGAGCTATTTAAATGATGAAACTATTATTGATCAAGGCAGTATCAGAGGCTTTTTAGATCAGCTGCAATATCCATTGTATTTCCTGGATTACGAAACAGTGAATAAGGCCATTCCTCTTTTTGATGGGACAAGGCCGTATCAACAAATTCCGTTTCAGTTTTCAGTACATATTCAAGAAGAACCGGGCGCAGAATTAACGCACCATGAATACCTGCATAAAGAACGATCTGATCCGCGTAAAGATTTTGTAGAGCGACTAACAGAGCTATGCGGACAAGAGGGAAGCGTGATTGTCTATAATCAAGCTTTTGAAATTGCGCGTAACAATGAACTGGCCGCTGAATTCCCTGAGCATGCTGTAGCAATAGAGGGAATTAACGCACGTATTATTGATTTGCTGGTTCCGTTCAAAAAACGCTGGCTGTATAAACCAGAGCAAAAAAGCTCAGCCTCCATCAAGTCGGTGTTACCTGCATTTACAGACCTTAGTTATGACGGTTTAGAAATCTCTATTGGCAGCGATGCTATGTTGCAATACGGGGCGTTTCTTAAGGGTGTCTTTGATAGTGATGATTTACCTGCCCTATGGAAGGCCCTTACTGAATATTGTAAGCAAGATACCTATGCGATGGTTTTGCTATTAAATGTATTAAGAGAATATGGAGAGAGTAATGAGTAATATCATAGATAGTAAGCAATTATCAGAATTGATAATGGCCGATGATGATTTTATGCAGCTCTCTAGTGCGCAAGATGTTTACTGCCCTTTTGAAGCATTAAAGGTGGCACGTACAGAAATTAGGCATTCTAATTTTTTGGCAGATATTCTCTCGCCGAATAATACTCATGGCTTTGGGGATATAATCTTAAAGAAGTTCCTTGAACAGGTATTGGGGGAAGTCGATGAAGATATTTTGGCACTCAATCTTCATTTAACAGATCTATCAAATGTGGAGATTAGAAGAGAGTGGAAGAATATTGACCTTTTTATTCGCTTACCAAAGGCACATATAAATGAAGACTTAGTATTTGCAATAGAAATTAAAGTTGAGTCTTCTGAGAGCAAGGGCCAGCTTGAAAAATATAGGAATATTGTTAATGAGGCATATCCAAAAGCCAAAGTGTTTTTTATGTTCTTAACGCCAACTGACCATGAAGGACCTTCATCAGACAAGTGGAAACATATAAATTTTGAAACTGTAATTAATGCCATTGAATCAGGGTTAGCTGTAGCGCATGGACATGATACGGCGCGCATTATGGTTGAAAGTTATATCAGCATGTTAAGGAGGAGATACGTAATGAGCCAAGAACTAGAAGAACTAGCTAATAAAATATGGTCTAAACATAGATCAGCACTTGAATTTTTAATTGAAAAACAACCAATGAGAATTGACCCCATTTGTGAAGCTGTCTTTTCAGAAGAATTCGATCAAAGTATAAATAAACGTTTAGCCGAAAGCGCGAGTGAACTTGAACTTGTTGTAATGTCTGTTAATGCACGTTCAAGAAGAGAGTGGAAAGTTAGACAGTGGGAAAGATTTTCAGATTTAGGCAAAGCCTCTCGTACGCCTAATCTATTAAAAATCGAACTGGTTGTTTTAGAAAAGATTATTGCAATTCGTTTAGTACTTTGCCCAGGCGATAAAGAAATAAGACAAAAAATTTATAATTTATTGGATAAAAAGGATGTTTCTATAAAGAGGAGGAAAGATAAAATCACCGATTCATGGACGCGCCTATATTCAAAAACTATACGCAGTGCAAATGATGTTAGTAAAATGATCGAAAGTTATGAGAATGGTGAAAGTGAGGCTATAGAGAAAAGCATCATTAAGCTAGAAAAAGATATTGTTTCAAGCATTGTTCCTATCATCTTGGAAGTTAATCAAGCATTGGAAGAAGGCTTTAAAGAGGGGCTTATAAAGTGACACTTATTAATAAGAAGTAAATCGGCTTACATACAAAAAGTAGACCTCAATTTATATACTAAATCATAAATCAACCATAAACAGTTTAACAACCTCCATTATGCGTTTAATTTTTAACATTGAAATAACCTTATTCAGCCGCTAGTATCAGGCAATAATACAATCTTGAGTATTTACATGTAATAAGCGTGATGAACGTTTATTGAGAAAGGGTCGATTGTGCAAACTGCCGAGGCGCGTCAGGAACTCGTTATAGAAAAAATCAAGGAACTGCGTTTAAGGTTACTCGATTTAAGTAACCGTAATGCGTTGCTAAACTTCCGGCACTCTGAAAAAGCCCTGACGCATGTACGCATCATCGATGAATTACCTGACTTTCTTTACGGTTCTCTAATTGAAGGCGAGAAGCTAACCTTCCTTCCCCTCCCCGAACCTGACGATGAACCACACGATGAGAAAAGTGAAGAATTCCAAACACACTTTCGTGAAGCCACTCTGACAGACGAGATATATCTTGAAGAGGTGGCGAAGCTTATCGACAATGATGATAGTTTCGATGATTTAGCGAAGATCGAACGTGATCTAAAAAACAGGGTGCGTGAAAAGCTTGGCATGCCACCCGTCCACGAGTTGAAACCGTTATCAAACGCCAAGTGGGCTAGAGAAAACGGGTTAGAACCAAAGTATGATATGCCTACGCCCTCTGAAGAAGATTTTAAAGCGGATAAGCACTATGATGAATATATTCAAACGCTTTTAAAGCCGAAAGAATTGCAGCATAAGCTGTCAGGGCTTAGACGCTATATCAATACGGACATCAATGAAACTGGTGTTAACACCTTCTACGCAGCATTCGGCTTTTTGGAACGCTATGATAGTGAAAGCTCTGAAAAACCAGTATTCGCACCGCTTGTTCTAATGCAGCTAGACCCGCCAACAGAAAAGAAAACGGCAGACGGTGAGGTTTTAGTGAGTGTTGAAGCCTCTGGTGAAGCGCCGCAATATAACTTGCCGCTTGCCGAAAAATTAAAAGAATTTGGCCTATCCTTACCCGATCTTTCAGAGGACGACACGCCTGAAAGTTATATGACGAAAGTGGAGCGTCTAATCGCAAATAAGAAAGGCTGGCGGGTAAGGCGCTTTATCACAATCGGAAGATTTCAATTTGCACGTCTTGTTATGTATCACGATCTTGATCCTGAAAAATGGCCTAATGACGGCAGCATAGAGAACAACGACATTGTTAAAAGTTTAATCGCGGGTGGAAATGAAAATCCCAATATAGGTGTTAACGATGATGCGCCTGAATATGACATTGATACGGACCCTCAGGTAGAGGAAGCTGCCCCCATCCTCATAGTGGAAGCCGACTCGTCACAGCATAGTGCTGTTGTAGATGCGCTTAAAGGTAACAACCTCGTGATAAAGGGGCCGCCCGGAACAGGAAAGTCACAGACGATCACGAATTTGATAGCCAATGCACTTGCTAAAGATAAAAAAGTTCTGTTCATAGCCGAGAAAATGGCGGCACTCAACGTTGTTCACAGCCGATTACAGGATACCGGCTTGGGTGATTATTGTTTTGAGCTACACTCAACAAAGGCCAAGCTCAAGGACATAAAAACGAGTTTGGCGACAACATTAGAAAATCGAAAATCTATCCAGAGACCACATGATTTAGAAGGCAGGCTGGCGGAACTTAAAGAGGCGCAAGCACAACTACGTGAATATTCAGACGTTATTAATCAGGAATTCGGTGCGTCTGGCATGACCATTCACGATATACTGTGGGGGGAGCAAAACCGCCGTTCTGTTGCAAATGATCTTCCTGTGATCATCAAAAAAATCAAAATCTCGGACGCTCGATCATATACAAAAGGCCGACTAGATAACCTATGCACTGAATTACAGCAACTTGAAGACCTCGAACGCGAAAACATAAAATATGATCAGAACGATCATCCGTGGGCTGGAGTGAGTGCAGCACAAGCAAGCAGCCTCAAGGCGCAAGAGATCATTCAGTCGTTTGAAGAGAGTAGCGAAGCTCTAGAAAAGCTCATCCAGAGAGTGAAGCGTTTTGAAGAAGAATTTCAGTGGACGGCAAAAAAAACAATAAACCAATGGCGACAGGCTGCTTACGATTGTAAAAAAATCCTAGATTTCAAAGACCGTGATGTTGATTTCGCGTTACTGAATTCTCTGAAAGCGCCAAACGCCCTAACTGTGGCGAGAGAGCTTTCCGAATTGCTGGATGTATATGATAAAGCCATAGAGGATTTATCTTCTGACTTAAATGACCCGCTCGCATTTATCGAGACGATGAAGGAAGCCGAGAAGCTCTGCAAACAAGCCGTGGAGCTTAATGTAACACAACACACATCGGAAATTTTGGAAAGCGCCCTTAAGCGACAGGAAGAGCAAATCGGGCAGTGGGAAAAAGTGTCCGAAACATTTGATAAGGTTGGTAAAAAAGTTTTCGGTTCATCGGTTTCCGACCTCAATCTTTCAAATTTGAGCTTACTGATCAAAGCTGTTGAGTATTTATCAGATATAGATCGAGATTTGCTTTTCTTGCGTCACGATGAGGCTCTCAACGAGGCTAATAAGCAAATACTAAGCGCAGCCGTCAGCCAACAAAACAGCCTGAAAGAGCAAAAAGAGGTGCTGCAAGGCGTATTCGATCTAGGCTTCGATGTGCCTGAAAACGAACTTGGCGAAGCTATTTATGAACTCTCTACCGCAAATGTGCTCTCATATCTTACGCCTAAATATCATAAAGCATGGAAAACGTACCGCTCATTATCTTTATCTCGTGATAAAGCCAACAAAGGAGATGCCGCAAGCTGGTTAAGGCGTTTAAAAACCTACAGGGAAGAGCATAACGCATTTGAAAATGATATCCGCTATCGTCAAATAGCGGGAACAGGATTTAACGGCGTAAATACGGATTTCACAGGTTTGAGCGCAATTAATGATTGGGCTGCCAGCATCAGTAAAGAATTCAGAGGTCTGAATGAAAATAAGGATAAAATCAAACAATTCCTGCTGAAATCCGATGTGTCTGACCTTGAGGCTGTTAAAGATGAAACGGCGAGCACTGATACAACTGTGATGTTAGAGGGTATTGCGGAATATGAGCAACAAAGCCTATCGGCGTTTCTTGAAAAACTCAAAGCTGATTTTAAAGTTAAACAGGAAACTTACGAGTATTTAAAATCTGTTGAAGCGCATGGAGAACTTACGTTTGATAAGCTTGAACAAATCATAAAAGAACCCGCACAGAAGGTTGCGGAATGTCAGCGCAAGCTCAACGATGAACATTCGGCCTATCAAAACGCCATAGGTGAGCTCTTCATAAGTGCGGATACAAATCGTGAATCGCTAAGAGAAACAATTGCATTGAGCACACATCTTAAAGCTTTGGAACTACCTGCTAGCCTTGATATAGCAACGCATTCGCTCCAGCTTTTCACATTTGCTGGTGAGCTATCCAACTTTCTACAGAAACTCGTAACGCGGATGGATCGAACGGAAGATATCCTAAAAACAATGCAGGATATTAGCCGCTTACAAGTCAAAGAATATCTGAATGCCGAAACACTCCAAGATGTGGCGATTTCCGATTTGTTCGAAAGAATACAACGCTCTTTGGACAATCAAGAGGCTCTGAATACACAAATAGGCATGATGGCGTTTTTAGAAGACGCAAAACCAAAGCCATACGCTGAATTGCTCAAGATATTGAAGTCCGAAGGATTTGATTACCAAAGAGCATCGGAAATATTCGAATATCTATATTACAGGACCGTTTGTCAGGATGCACTTGGCGGACACAATATTCTGGATGATTACAAGCCACAACGACTGACTGGTATACGCGAAGATTTTCAAGCATTAGATCGTAAAATCCTGAAATTGAATTGCGAAGAATTGGCATACAAGCTGGCGCAATCACGTCCGCCAGAGGGTGTTAGCCATGGGAGGGTATCAGATTATACACAGATGGGCCTCATAAGGCATCAAGCTCTAAAAGAGAAAGCACGAGCCATCCCTATTAGAAAACTTCTTAAAAAGGCAGGTAAAGCATTACAGGCTCTTAAACCGTGCTTCTTGATGTCACCGCTATCTGTTGCGCAATATATAGACACCCACGGTATGAAATTCGATCTCGTAGTCATTGACGAAGCCTCACAGATGAGACCAGAAGATGCATTAGGCGCTATTGCACGTTCAGGTCAGGTGGTCGTGGTTGGTGACCCTAAACAGCTTCCTCCTACAGCGTTTTTCAACAAACAAACGTTCACTGACGCAGATTACGAAGATGAAGATAAAATTGATAATGAGTCAATTCTAGACCTTGCACTCGGACGTTTTAGGCCAACAAGAGACTTGCTGTGGCATTACCGCTCACGTCATGAGAGCCTGATAGCTTTCTCGAACTCACATTTCTACGATAATCGCCTGCTTGTTTTCCCGTCACCCGAAGATCGCAGTGAGAATTTCGGAGTTCATTGCAATTACGTAGGGGGAACGTACAACGCTAGCTGTAACGTTGACGAGGCGGTCGCTGTAATGGAGGCGGCTAGACGCTTCATGCGAGATCATCCAGATAAAAGCCTTGGTATTGCTACGATGAACTCGCCTCAGCGTGATTTAATACACGTAGAAATGGAAAGGTTATTTTTGACTGATCCGACAGCCGAAGCCTACAAGCAAAAATGGAGCGGTACTTTAGAACCGTTTTTCGTCAAAAACCTTGAAAGTGTTCAGGGTGACGAACGCGATGCCATGTTCGTCTCCACGGTTTATGGGCCCAACAAAGATGGTCAGGTAATGCAACGGTTCGGACCAATCAACGGAAAGCAAGGTCACAGACGATTAAACGTGTTATTTACACGTGCGAAATATAATATGGTGCTCTTCACGTCCTTACGCCCTAATGACATTGTGACTACACAAAGCAGCTCTATGGGGCTACGGGCGCTCAAAGGCTATCTGGAATATGCTTATGAAGGAAAGCTTGATGCGGGTGAGTATACGGGACATGAACCCGATAGTGATTTCGAAGTGTGTGTGAAAGAAAAACTCGAAAGCATTGGCTGTGAAGTGATCCCACAGGTTGGTGTAGCTGGATACTTTATTGACCTTGGCATTCGTCACCCTGACTATCCATATGGTTTCCTGATGGGCATCGAGTGTGATGGTGCTGCTTATCACTCCAGTAAATCTGCACGTGATCGCGACCGTATCAGACAGGAGGTTCTTGAAGGTTTAAGATGGAAAATATACCGTATCTGGTCAACAGATTGGTTCCACAACCCCGACACTGAATTTAAAAAGCTTAAAAATTATATCGAAGCAAGCATAGAGAGCAAACTTGCCGAAAAAGAAGAAGCGAAGAAACTGCAGGCTCAGAATATAGCCGAGATGAAGCAGCGGATTGCTCAGACACAACAGGACTTATTTGAAGAGCAGAAGCAGCCCCCTGCCCTTGAAATGCCAGCTGATACGGCAAATGTAGAAGAGCACCGCTTGGAAGTTAGTAATGATAATGTAGTGGAGCTGTTTGACACTGTGAAATTCACATTTATAGGTGATGCAGATCAATCAATACGAACCGTGACTATTGTCTCCTCACAAAGTGATGTGAACACTGGTAACATTAACCAGCATTCCGCTATGGGAATGGCTCTGGTTGGAGGAGAGGTTCATGAAGAAATAGAAGTTGATTTACCGAAAGGAAGCAAAACGTTACAAATTCAAGAAATTAAAAAGTATAAACGTTAAAACCACACAGAATAATTCACATCCATTTCGACAAGTCGACAACTCGGTGTGACAATCTACAGTATGACAATTTTTTTTGATTTAAGCGCAACATATATCAAAAATGCCCATCCGAATATAATCGTAATCCCCCCGATAGGGGTGAGGTAGGTGAACTGCGCTATACCACTGATTAATGCCGCATAGATGCTGAAGGAGAAGAGGCTGGTGCCAAGAGCAAATGTAAAGCCCGCAAGGAAGAGTTTTTTCTCTGAAGGCTGCAGAGCAAGCACAACAATCAAAATCGCATAGAGCATGTTATAGCGAATGGCGGTATCCATACTTTCGGCCTGTTCGGACGAGAGCGCAAAGGCATGATCGCCAAGCGCCCCCATAATCACGGATATGAGGCCAAGTATAGCGCCAAACAATAAGAGCTTATTCATTTCATCACCTTCCATTGCATCAGGACTTTCAGCCCGTGGGGAGCGTTATCTTCGAGTGTGATTTTGGCTTTATGTGCGCTCGCAATCCACTGAACAATGGACAAGCCCAGTCCACTGCCGCTTTGTCCGGTTTTATCGACGCGAACAAAGCGTTCGAAAACGCGTTTTTTGTTGGTATCGCTTAAACCTGTGCCTGTATCGGCGATACTAAGAAGGCCCTCGGCATTCAATGATACAGTAACGCTGCCGCCCCTTGACGTGTATTTAATAGCATTATCGAGAAGGTTCGCGAGGAGGATGGGGAGAGAGGCCTCGTGCGCCTGTGCATATATATTAGGGGTAATATCCCCACTCAATGTTATCTCTTTTGCTTTTGCGCTGCTTTCAAAATCGCGCACAGCTTCACTTACGCACGCCGATAAATTCATGCGATCCAACGGCAAGCTCTCATTTTGTAGGCGTGCGAGAGAGAGGAGTTGATCCACCAGATGCGCGGCGCGATCAATCGAGGCTTGCAAATTCGCGAGGCCCTCGGCGCAGTCCGGCTTATCGCCGACTTTTTTAATCAGCACTTGCGTCTGTGTTTTCATGGCGGCCAGA
>Ga0208837_1000163_pt1 | contig 11748 bp, 9 predicted proteins | sample DeeseametaMP0327_FD_184214 | JGI IMG/M metagenome (GOLD analysis project Ga0208837, IMG submission 184214) | Marine microbial communities from the Deep Atlantic Ocean - MP0327 (SPAdes) | ecosystem: Environmental > Aquatic > Marine > Oceanic | place: East of Recife, Brazil, South Atlantic Ocean...
CGGAATCTCCACCCGAATCTCGCGGTCCGGGGTGCATATCAGGTCCCTGACCTCATCCCTGACACCTAGCTGGTCGCAAGCCTGGTCGAAGTAGCAGGTCACCGCCTGGAACGGGGTCATCTCCGCGATATTGGCCATGTAATCACCAGTATTTTCGATCGTTTTTCTATGTTGTATCTGTCTGACCACCTATTGTAATTCTTTAGATACCGAATTGCCTCGCCAAGATGCTAAGGCGCGATAGCGTCCTGAGCGATCCCGTGGGCGACGTAATCCGCCAGATCTAAGCCGGTGAGGTCTGGAACAGTGGGAGATGCTGTTTGGGGACATGACAAAGAGGGTCCATTGCCCGGCTCCCGTTTAGTGGCAGCCAGGCAGGACAGGGCGTCGCTGTTGCCGTGACCGCAGTAACCAATACCAAGAGGGCACTGGCTGCTTTGGTCAAATCTGGGCTGGATATCGCCTCCTCGGTTTCGTATCTAAGGCGATCGATCTCAAGTTGCCATGCTGGTCCGGCGTTATGGGGGCACAATGACAGTCAAGCTGACGGTGAGCCTTCAGAGAGTGGCGCCGTCAGCTTTTAAACAAACCGATCCCATGTGAAGAGGTTGGGGGGTTTGTGCTAGGAAGGAGCCGTTCTACTGAAGCAGGAACCCTTCATAGCCGTTGGCTGCCACTTCATTGCGCTTGGCCCGCATCACTGGGGCGGTGTCTGGCGCAGTGAGCAGTCCCCGTGCTTTGCCGGGAATGTTCGCCCCCACGAACCAGGAGTCAGCCTGAGAACGGAGAATCTTGGCGCCCGCTTCGGCAACGTGCTGGGTCCATTCCTCTTCTGCTTCAGGGGAGGCCGAGATCCGCGAGTAATTATTGTCGCGGACGTAGCCCATGGCTTCGGTCACCCAGTCGACCAGCGGCTCGGCCGCCCGAACGAAGTTACCCACAGATGCCTGATTGATGGTGAAGAGATTTGGGAACCCTGCGCTTTGAATACCCATGTAGGTGCGCGGCCCGTTGGCGAATTTGTCCTTCAACGTCTGCCCGCCCTCGCCCCGGATTTCGACTCGGTTCAACGACCCGGTCACGGCGTCAAATCCGGTGGCGAAGACGATGACATCCAATTCGTATTCGGCGTCTTTCGTCTTGATTCCCGTGGGCGTGATGCGCTCGATTGGCGCCTCTAGAACGTCGACCAGCAGGACATTGTCCTGGTTGAAGACCTCGTAGTATCCGCTCTCGCAGGGCAGGCGCTTGGATCCGAACATGTGGGTCTTCGGCACCAGCATCTCCGCCACCACCGGGTCATTGACCCGCTCGCGGATCTTGTTGCGGAAGAAATCAGCGTAGTCCTCGTTGGCCTCGCCCGGCATCATGACGTCGTAGAAGTTGGACAACCATTTCGCGAAACCCGATTTCTGCCAGAGCCTTTCGTACTGCTCCAGCCGCTCTTCTGGTGATACCGACATAGCCGACCTGGTATCGAATTCGTGCATGAACGAGCCGGGGGTTTCCAGGCATTTCTCGAATATCGCCGGGAAGTTCGCCTTGATCTCCCGCTGGGTCTCATCTTCGATGGGGCTGTTGCGGAGCGGCGCGCAGAAATTGGCCGTGCGCTGGAAGACGGTTAGGTGCGAGACTTCTTTGGCGATCTCCGTGATGAGCTGCACGCCGGAGGCGCCGGTGCCGATGACTCCAACCCGTTTTCCCGCCAGGTCCACGCCTCCCTGCGGCCATCTGCCGGTGTGGCAGGACACGCCCTTGAAGCTGTCTTTGCCCTCGAAGTCGGGCACGTAGCCGGCGGAAAGGATGCCAACCGAAGTTAACAAGAATTGGCCCCGGGCGCGGTGGCCGTCCTCCATGACGACTTCCCAGTGGTTTTCGTTCTCGTCGAATACCGCTGACATGACGCGGGAGTTCAACCGGATATCCCGGCGCAGATCGAACTTGTCGGCTACGAAATTGAGGTAGCGTTCATTCTCGGGCTGACCGGAATAATGTTCCTTCCAGTCCCATTCCTGCAGCAGTTCCTCGGAGAACGAATACCCATAGGTATAGCTCTCAGAGTCGAACCGGCATCCCGGATAGCGGTTCCAGAACCAGGTGCCGCCAACGCCGCTGCCTTCCTCAAAGGACCGGGCCGAGAGGCCGAGCTGGCGAAGACGCCATAAAGCGTAAAGCCCGGTGACGCCGGCGCCGATGACTATCACGTCATATTGTTCGGTCTCTTCTGAGGTATGGGTCTGTTCTTGAGTGCTTGTCATTGATCGCTCCCTTGGATGGCTGGACCATTCCCACTGGACCGAAGGGATCTGGTCCCCTCGTGCAACGGGTTCAGTGACGGCATTATGGCCGAAACTATTTGTTTTTACCATAGTGCTGCTAAACAAATATCACGGACACAGCAAACCCCGCGCACCGAAAGGACAATCTTATCCAGAGGTCGGAGCCGTCTTACTCCGTCTCGGAGACAGAGAGGCTCTTGAGGGTTTGCGCGGTCTGGCGGAAAGTTTTCGGATGGGAGCCCGAGGCGATGGAGGCTAGATACTCAGCGGATTCGCTGCTCAGGTCGGAGACGCCGGTAAAGTCGGCGCCCTCGATGCTGATGAGGTTGGTTAAGTTGAAGTCTTGAAGGACTGCTCCCGTGAGATTGGCATCCCGGAGGTTTGCTCCGCTGAGGTTTGCGTTATCTAGTTTGGCGTCTCTGAGGTCGGCGCCGTGGAGGTTCGACCCACTGAGGTCAGTTGAGGTTAGGTCGGACCCACTTAGGTCAGCGCCACGAAGGTCGGCGCCGCTCAGAACGGCGTGGCTCAAGTCGACGCCGCTTAATATCGCACCGGGGGCGATGACTCCGTGGAGATTGGCCAGGCTCAGGTCGGAACCGGTCAGGTCCGCCTCGCTCAGGTCGGCCCCTCTCAGGTCGACGCCGTCTAGGTCCGCTTCTTTGATGGACGCGCCCCGTAGGTTGGCCATGCCGAAGCCTGCATTGGGCAGCGCTGTACCGTTGAGTTCCACCTCGCTCAGGTCGCTTCCGGACAAAGCGACCATCGCCGGTTCGCCATCGCCGTTGCTGGAGATGAGCCCGCTCCCGTAAAGGAACGCTATGAGGTTGCGCTTCTCGTCAGCCTTGAGGATCTTCAAGATGGCGTCGGTGCGCCCTTTGGTGAGGCTTCGGGCGGTATCGGTGAAGATACCGTCCTCGTCCAGCAGCAGCAGGGTGGATATTCCGTCGAAGTACGAGTCCAGGCTCTGGGCGCGAATGATTCGGTCCTGTTCCAGCTTCGCGGCCTCGCTTTTGCGCTCGATCTCTTCAGTGAGCTCCCGCTGCTCCCGGCTGATGCGCTTGCCGTCGACCCACTGGCGTATCCCAACGTAGACTGCGACGGCGGCGATGGCGATCGAACCTGTTGCCCCCGCGATTTCGGCGAGGGCGCCAACGGCTAGCCGGTTCATACCATACCTCTGTTCACTACCCGGACTCGGCCCGGTGGTGCCGTTCCAGGCAGTCGCTGATGCGGCTCTTCAATATGACCGGGTTGAATGGCTTAGTCAGGTAATCCTCGGCGCCCAACTCCATACACTTCGCCTTGCCGTCCGATTCATCTAGGGCGGTGGTGATGATGACTGGGATGTGGCTCAATGATTGGTCGGCCTTCAGATGTTCCAGCACCTCATATCCGTTCATCACTGGAAGCATTATGTCCAGTAAGACTAGGTCGAATGGTTCTTGCTTGATGAACTCCAGGGCTTGGCGGCCGTCAACGGCCATCGTCACGCGGTAGCCCTGGCGCTGGAGACGCCGGCCCAGCATGTCCCGGTTCATCTCGTTGTCTTCAACCACCAGAAGGGAATACTACTCACTTGCCATTGATCAGTCCCCCTTGCCGAGTGATTGTCCATCTTCTCCAGCAACCGTGAGAACTCCACCGGCTTGGTGTCGTAGTCGTCGCAGCCGGCGTCCATAGCTTTCTCTCTGTCGCCCGCCATGGCGTGGGCAGTGAGGGCGATCACCGGTATCGACTGGGTGTCCGGTGAGTCTTGAGTTGCCGGGTGGCAGCCCAGTCGTCCAGGACGGGCAGGTCCATGTCCATCAATATCATATCCGGCGATTCGGACTGGGCTTTCTTCACCCCATCCTCACCGTCCACCGCGGACACGACCTCATAGCCCCGGCGTTGCAGACGCCGGCTCAGCATGTCACGGTTCATCTCGTTGTCTTCAACAACCAAGATCTTCGGCATGACTCCCCCTACATCGGTCTAAGCTCGTTCCGGTCTGGCAAACGCGGTACCGAGACGGCGTAACTGGTTCATCAGTGATTCAGTGGAGTATGGACCTTTCCGCACCACTTTCTCAACATACCCATTCAGGCGCGCACGGTCTATCGGTTTGGTCAGGTATTCGGCGGAGCCCAAACCATACCCCATATCCTTCTGGCGGATGATAGTCACCATCATTACAATTATCGGCCAGGTCCGGGTCGGCTTTCAGGGCGGCGAGCGCGGCCCCGCCGTCCATGCCGCGCAGCATCCCACCAAAGTGATCACCGCGGGCAGCAGTTCTTCGGTGAAGAGGGATTTGGGGTATCCAGCAGGGTTACTACCGCAAATTACCGGAACAGATGCGGGCATCAGGACACGATTCGGTAAGGCGGCACGATGCAAAAAACACCCCGGTCCAAACTCGGACCGGGGCGTTTTTTGTTTCTTCGGAAAGCTCGGCGGCCAGCGAAGTACTGAGAACTCACCCTTTGTCTGCGGTGTCTCTGAGTGCCTTGTAGACCCGGTCGGCGGTGATGGGAAGTTCGAAGACACGGCAGCCGACGGCGTCGGCCACGGCGTTGGCGATGGCGGCCGCGGTGGCGTTGTTGGCCAGCTCGCCGATTGCTTTGGCCTCGTAGGGTCCGGCGCCGCCGCCGGTCTGGATCAGCACCGTCTCCAGCGCGGGGATGTCAGCCATGGTCGGGAGTTTGTAATCTCCCATGTTGCCGTTCACCACCTGGCCGCCGTCGGTGACAAATTCCTCCGTGACGCCCAGGCCAAACCCGGTGATCACCCCGCCGTCGATCTGTCCCTGGTGGGCTAGGGGGTGGATGATGGTGCCCACGTCATGGGCCGTGACCAGCCGTAGCACCCGGACCTGGCCGGTCTCGCGGTCCACCTGGACCTTGGCCACCTGAGCGCTGAAGTAGGTTATGTCATCCCGCTCGTCGGCATCGTATTCGACGGTTATGGTTAGAGGCAGTGCGGCGCCGTCGGCGATGGCCTGCTTGATCTGGTCGCAGGCTTTCATGATCGCCCCACCCTCGGTGTAGGTCACGCGGCTGGCCCGCGGGCCCTCGTCGTAGGGCACGGTGTCCGTATCGCCGACACGCACCCGTACCTGGTCCACCGAGACTCCCATCTCGCTGGCCACCATCTGTTTCTCGATGGTGTGGGTGCCGGTTCCGATGTCCACTGTGGGACTGATGACCGAGAACGAACCGTCCGCCTCGGCAGTCAACACGGCCCCCGCCACCCCGCCGCCGATCTGGCGGCCAAAGAGGGCGACACCCCGTCCGTGGTTCGGCCGGTCTTCGGGTTCGTCCCACCCGGCGGCCTCCAGGGCGGCCTCCATCACCTCGCGGATATTGAGGATATCTATGGTCCGGCCCAGTCCGTCCTCGTCGCCCGGGTCCATCAGATTTACTCTTCTAAACTCAGCTGGATCCATGCCCAATTCAAGGGCCAACAGGTCGGTGTGGCACTCCAGGGCGAACGTGTACTGGTGGGCGCCGGGCGCGCGGAAGTAGCCGCCGGGTACCGTGTTGGTGTAGACCTGCAGGAACTCGAATAACGTGTTGGGTATCCGGTACCCGCCGCCGACGTAGTGATGGGTCGAGAGATAGGCCCTGGGCTTCAAGGCCCCGTAGGCCCCGCTGGCGTGCACCGTGCGGACCTCGCGTGCGGTCAAACGGCCGTCGCGAGTCACCCCAGATTTTACGGTGACGAATGTGGGGTGCGTGGGATTGCTGGCGGTGAGTTCTTCCACCGAACTCATCACGATCTTCACCGGCCGGTCCGCCATCTTGGCCAACAGGTAGGCGATGGGCAGGTCACGGGTGTCGCCCTTGCCGCCAAAATCCCCACCGATCGATGTCACATTAACCCGGATCAACTCTTCGTCCAGACCCAGCGCCTGAGCCATCTGACGGCGGGCCCGGAAGGGGGCCTTGCTGGCGCACCAGGCCTGGATGCGGCCGTCATCGTCGATTGCGATCACGCTGGCGAAGGGCTCGATGTAGCCCTGGTGACGGCTGGGGATGGAGAAGGAGTGCGTCAGAACAATGTCGGCTTCCGCAAAACCTTTTTCAAGGTCTCCCTTGGTCCAAAGGAGCCTGGTCTGCCCGTTGTGGATGTCCGGCGCCAGAAATTCCGTGGGCGCGCCGTCGTAGGCGGACATATCGTCGTGGAGCAAAGGGGCGCTTTGGTTCATAGCTTCCATGGGGTCAAAGACCGCCGGTAGAATCTCATAATCGACATCTATCAGGAGGAGCGCTTCATCGGCGGCTTCTGGGGTCTCCGCCGCCACCGCGGCCACCCGGTCGCCGATGTAGCGGACCTTGTCCCAGCAGAGGACCGGAAGGTCCCGCAGGACCTTCCCCTGGTAGAAACCACGCGCGTCTTCACCGGTGACGATCGCCTTGACCCCCGGTACGACCCAGGCTGCCGTAGTATCGAAACCTCGGATGCGGGCGTGGGGATGAGGGCTGCGCAGAATCTTGCCGGTCAGCATGCCGGGCAGGACCACGTCGGCGGTATATAGTGTTTCGCCGGTTACCTTGTCGGGACCGTCGATGCGCTGGATCGATTGGCCGATTATTTCAGACTGGAAAACCATTTTTATATACCTTAGTTTGGCTTTGCTTCTAGATCTCTGAAAGCTCTCGCGTTGCTGTAACCTCGATTCTTCCGCAGAAGGAGAGGGGTCTCTTTGCTTTGGTCAGGACTGTTATTGCGGGCAACGAGATTCCTCGTCGGCTGGCGCCTCCTCGGAATGACATTTTTACGGCAGAGTTGGTTCGTCTTAAAGGTTTATTCGTCGGCCAATGACCCCATGGGGTCCCAGGCGGGCAGGACGATGGGCTCAAGTTCCAGTGCTTTCTGGAGTTCGGGCGGCAGGTATTCCTTGGGGACGGCGATCTCGAACATGTACTCCGCGAACCAGGAGTCGTTCATCAGGAAGAAGCCTTTGTTGCCCACCTTGTCGTCCCAGCTGTTCTCCACCCGCCAGCGGCGCGGGACACCGTCCACCACGTCGACGCCGGTGAACATCATGGCGTGGGTCATGGCGGTCTGGTGGTACTCCAGCCGAGTGGCTTTATCCATGGAGAAATCGGCGCCGTAGACACTGGCGTAGTCGAAAAGATCGGCGTCCCACAGACCCAGGTCACGGTGCATCTGTTTCCCGGTGTCGCACCCCATCCAGACGGGCTTGCCGTCTTCCAGAATCTTCAGGGTGATGTCCTTCATGAGCTGGATATCGACGTTCAGGTATCTGATTGCAGGGGCGTCGACCACGTTGCCCAGGTATTCCACGGTGAAAGTTGCGCCCTCCGGGCTGGACTCCCTCGGGTCGTGGACCAGGCTTACGTAGTCATGGATGTCGGTCTGAAGATAATTCGCCGCGAACTCCAGCGGGGTCAATTTTCCCGAACGGGTGAACTCTCCGTCTTTGTCCTTCCACTGCCAGTCGACTTCCGTTGGGGGCGTGCCGAGGTGGATGCAGAGCATGTCATAGATGACTTTCAGAGTCTTGTCTTTGATGCGGCGTAGTACGTCCAAGCCCGATTCCTCGGCATAGGCGTCCCTGATGCGCTTCGCGCCCTGCCGTGTCTGGTAGTTGAGGCTGGAGTTCATGCGCGACGAATTTGCCGAGCTCTCGGTCTCATCCATGGCGCTCTTGGGGACGACGCCGTGTTTGGCGACCAAGGCCGTGAACATGTCCCACTGACCGCCGTCGGAGATGGGGTTCTGTAGCAGAAATGCCACGGTCCGGTCGTCGGATGGACGGTCAGCGGTCTCGATGATCGCTTCTAAGATGAAGTTGGCCCGCTCCAGTTTGTCCCAGAACATCAGATAGTTCTGGCTGAACTCGAACTCCTTTACGTTCAGGACGTTTCTGGTGTCGACCCGGCACAGGTTCAGGCCGGCGAACATCCAGCAGCGGCCGGACCGGGCCTGGTTGGTCACGCCCCAATCGTCCAGCACGATGGAGAAGGAATGGGGCGATTCAGTGACGATGGACCGGCTAAGGGCGACGTCGTTGACATCGTGCTGGGTCACAACGTTCTGCACCAGCCGTTTGGATGGGTCGGCATCAAAGCTTTCCCGGTAGCCGTTTACGGCCTCATGGGTTAGCGCTCCGGGGCCGCTGGTCTGGTTCTCATTACTCATCTTGCATCACCTAGCACTAATATTCAGAGTTGGAGCTGGTTACTGTTCCGCTATCCAGGCAGCCACCCGTTCCCCAATCATGATTGTGGTGGCGTTGGTGTTGGCGCGGATCACATTGGGCATTATGGAAGCATCCGCGACACGGAGCCCCTCGATGCCATGCACTTTTCCATACTGGTCTACCACTGCCAACGGGTCGGAATCCGGTCCCATCTTGCAGGTACCGGAAAGGTGCTGGCCGATCCAAACGTTTTCCAGCATCCACTGGTCCAGCGTCTCATCCGAGGCCAGGTCTGACTCAATCGGCGAGATCAACTTTTCCACTATATCTGTAAAAGACTCGTGCTCCATCATGTCGATTATGATTCGCACGCCCTCCCTCAACCTCTCGCGGTCTCTGGGCGCTTCTAGATAGCGGCAATCTATGAAAGGCTGCTCTTTAGGGTCGGAGGAATTGAGTTGCAACTCGCCTGCGCTTTCCGCCAATTCAAGCATACAGGTAAAGCGGATGCCTTCCTCGGCCATCGGGTCGCCGCCCAGCGGGGTCGAGAAGGACGAAGGAAAAATCTGCATATCGTTTCGGTTTTCAGAACCACTGGCCGTGTACCGCAGGACCGTCTGTATCCGAGGCGCGTCCGGGTCCAGCGGGAAATCGTCTTTGGTCTTAACCCGCACGGCCACCAGCGGATGGTCGCGCAGGTTTTTCCCAACTCCAGGTAGGTCTGCCACAACGGCGATGCCTTTCTCTTGAAGATGCTCTGCCGGCCCAATGCCGGACAGCATCAGGACCTGAGGGGATGCGATGGCCCCGGCGGAGAGGATGATCTCTCCGGCTTCCATCTGGAAAACCTCGCCGCCGCTTTCCACCTCGACTCCCGTGGCCCGTCCATCTTCAATGAGGATCCGGCGCACGAGAACGTTAGGCCGGATGGTCAGATTGAGGCGGTGGCGGTTGGGATTTATATAGGATAGGGCCGTGCTCATCCGCACTCCGTTTGGATTATTCATCGGGAACGGGCCAAATCCTGTGGCGTCGGGATTGTTGTGGTCGTAGATCTCGGCATACCCCTGGTCCAGGCAGGACGCCTTAAACGCATGCTGCAAGGGCAGCCAGTTTTCGGGTTTATGGCGGACAACCGGCACCGGGCCGTCCGAGCCATGGAAGTCATCTTGGACGTCAGTATCGGTCTCTAATTTCCGGAAGTAGGGGAGGAGATTGATGTAGCTCCACTCTTCGTTGCCGCCGGAAGCCCATCCGTCGTAATCCTCTGGGACGCCCCTCAGAAAAACTTGACCGTTTATGGCGGAGGTGCCCCCCATCACTTTGCCTCGAGGCACAGCGATCTCGTTCGGCTGGGCCGGCGTCGCAGTGCCGACGAATGACCAATTGTGGGGCGCGCCCATCTCAGAGGCGGTCGGGCTGTAGCCATATTTGACGTCATCCGGAAGGGTGTCAAAATCGGGGTAATCGGGACCAGCCTCCAACAACAACACCGACCGGCCGGGGTCTTCGGACAATCGGGTCGCAATGGTGCCACCCGCGGACCCCGCTCCGATGACAATCACGTCGTATTTCATCTTCTCTCCTGGATTTCAAATATTGGCTAAGCAGTATTCTCTGTGCCGGGTCCGCCGCTTACTAGAATATGCGGCGGCTGGCGCTCAGTTCTTGCAGAAAAAGTTCCAGTCGTTCTTGGAATTCCGGGTCGGCGACAAGGCCTCGCTTGCCTTTACGGGACAGCACTTCGGCCTCTTCGAGAGACGCCACTGAGTAGTAGGCGGGCGGTATGCGGAACTCGGACTCTCCGGCCAGCACCACCGTCCCACGGGTGGCGGCCTCCAGCTCCAGCCGCTCGGAGCTGCCCAATTTCTCCCGAAGGTCGCTAACCCCGGCCATCCCGTGGTTCAAGTAGACCTCCGACAGCAGGTCCCGCTGTTTCTGGCTGGCCAGAGTCTTCATCACCACCGAGTTTCCGATGCGGCGGCGGCGAATCTTCGCAGTGAGGAACGCATAAGACACCACGGAGGCGGCGAGCAGACCCAGTATCACGGCGGCGCCCATCAGGAACATGATGGCCCGCACGAATTGCACCGCCCAGTTCCCTGCGAAGAGGTCCGATAGAAAACCGGGACCCTCGACCTCCACCGGCACCCGAGTCACCACGATCTCATCGATGCCTGCGATCTTGCCCAGTGCAACTATCTCTGGAGTAACATCCTTGGGGTGGACCACCAGCATATTGAAGGCGAAGAACTGCCCCTTCTCGACGATGGCCTGGTCGAACTGGACGATGTTCTCTCCCAATACCTGGGGGTTGGTTTTGTCATTCAGATAACTGGAGCTGGCCTCGATGGGTCTTGCTTCGATGACCCGTCCACCAATCACCTGTAGGCCCCAGGCCTGGTCCTGGTCAAATTGGGTCTGCAGTATATCGACTTCCCCGTTATTGATCACGCGCATGGCGTAGATGCGCAGGTTGAGTTTCTCGCCTTGGATATCTTCGTCTTGGAAGGTGATCTTGAGGTCTTCCACCGGGGTCCGGACGTCCAGCACGTCGGTCTCCCGGACGATCTCATACGTCAATTTTGGGTCTGGCTCGCTGAGATTGGAGAGCCCGAAGAACAGGGCCAGCGAGACCGATACAGCAAAAGTCAGCCCGGCAAAGGCCCCTCCGCGGTGGTCATTGATCCACCGTCCGGCGTTCTTGATCTTGTCGGTAATCCGGGATTCAGGAAGGGCGGCCATATACCACTCTCAGCCTAGCGCACAAATTCGGAGGCCAGATCGCTGACGTCAACGTTTTCCACGTCGGGCAGCGCCGCCTTGATCTCTTGCATCTCGCCTGCGTCATAGCCGGCGGTCAATTCTTTCAGGCGGGGATAAACTTCCTCGCTGAAGAGCTTCATCGACGCCAGGGTCTCGTCGAAGGTCATAAAACCGGCCTGGCTCATCATCATCAGGTTGCCGAAGCCGCCGCAGTAATCGTAGAAGTTTTTGATCTGGTCATAGACCTGGTCCGGCGTTCCGGCGAAGACGTTGCCCCGCGCCATCTGCTCGGCAAGGTTTGTCGATGTGGGGAGACCCGTGCCGGAATTATTGCCCCGCATCATGGCGGCCGCCATGGCCGGGGAATGATAGCCCGGCGGGTTGCTGAACTGGGGCGGCACCTTGTTGGAGCTCATGTACCAGAGCAGCTTCTCCGCGCCTTCCAGCCCCTCTTTCTCAGTCTTGCCGACATGGATCAGGGCGCAGTAGGCCAGCCGGTCGATGGGCGCGTCACTTCCGTGGGTGTCCAGGTAACCCTGCCGGTAACCTTCG
>Ga0208837_1000170_pt1 | contig 11508 bp, 12 predicted proteins | sample DeeseametaMP0327_FD_184214 | JGI IMG/M metagenome (GOLD analysis project Ga0208837, IMG submission 184214) | Marine microbial communities from the Deep Atlantic Ocean - MP0327 (SPAdes) | ecosystem: Environmental > Aquatic > Marine > Oceanic | place: East of Recife, Brazil, South Atlantic Ocean...
CTGGTATTGGTGTTAACACCATTTCAGCAACTGATGCGATGGCAGCTAACACTGCACAACAGAGCATCCAATTAGGTTCTGCTGCTGGAGATCTTGCAACACTTGAGACTGAATATAACAACGTTCGTGAACAGATCGATCAGCTTGTTGCAGACTCAGGCTACCGCGGATCTAACCTTCTAAATGGTGATAACCTTACGACATTCTTTAACGAAGATCGTTCGAACTCACTTACTACTGAAGGCGCTATCTTAACAACAGCTGGCTTAGGCATTTCAGAGGCTAACTTCGGTACAGTATCATCTGTTGATACAGCACTGGACGAAACTCGTTCTGCTACACTTACTGTTCGTGACTTTAACGCATCGATCGCTAACGATCTTGCTATCCTTCAGACACGTGAAGACTTCACAACACAGACAATCAACAACTTAACAGCTGGTGCTGACAAGTTGACGATTGCTGACCAGAACGAGGAAGGTGCAAACCTACTTGCTCTACAGACACGTCAGCAGCTCGGTGTTACATCGTTGTCTCTAGCGTCTCAGTCACAGCAGGCTGTGCTACGACTATTCTAATTCTTACGGTAGTGGCAGGATCCACTATCATAAAAATATGGGCATTGCCCGATCAAAAACCCCGGAAGAACTCTGGGGTTTTTTTATGGCCTATTTATGCTATGATTTGCCCATGTTCGAAACCGTTAAAGCATATGATGATGGCACCATTTTCAAACAAGAAGCCATCGAACATTATTTCCTCGATTATCATCAAAACCCTACATCAGAAATACTCTTCATAACTTTTGAAGGGCTATTTCCCAAGATGGATCTTGAACCATGGCAACGTTGGCCTTGGGGCGCCCGGTTCCTCATTCAGGAAGGTCATTCTGTACTGGGAATAAAGACAACGCATAGCTGCTGGTACAGAAACAAAGCGCTACATCAAGCACTTGAAAGTCAGGAGCTAAAAGATATTCTTGCACAGCACAAACGCGTTATCTTTTACGGAGAATCCATGGGCGGATATGCTGCACTCGCATTTTCTAGCATTCACAAAGGTTCAGAAGTCCTTTGCTTTGGACCACAAACAAGTCTTGATGAGAATATAACCCCATGGGATGATCGTTATACAAAATATGGCCGAACAGCCGATTGGAGCGGACCTTTTGCAGATGCTGCCAAAGAACTTCAACAAAATAAAAGAACATATGTCGTATATGATCCTTTCTGCCCCTACGATTCAAAGCATATCGCTAGATTACCTCAAGATCAGGTTACGCTTTTAAAAGCACCATTTTTAGACCACGAGGTGGCTGCCTATATTTCCGGCTTTCAGCTTTTAAAGCCTAGCGTCCATCACTTACTAGATAACAGTCTAGAAGAGTGGTTTCCCAAAGCCATTCGCATACGAAAAACAGCGAATGTTTACCTCTCTAATGTTTATTATAATTTAGCAAAAAGAGCCTTCAAGAAAGGTGATCTTGACCTTGCTATCGACCATGCGACAAAAGCCTTAGAGGAAAATATCAAAAACATCCGAGCCGTTAATTTTGCAAAACAACTCATTCAAAAGAAACAAAGCGGCATATAAAACTGTATCTAGAATAATCAATATGATATAATTTCAATAGTACATAGGCAGAACGCCGTTAGAAAAAGAAAGGAAGAAATCCTATGGCACTTGTAATCGATCTAAAACCTGGCGAAAAAGTACTTATTGGTGAAGCAGTCGTTACCAATGACAGCCAAAGAACGCGCCTACATATTGCAGGCACAACCCCCATTATGCGTGAAAAAGATATCATGAAGGAAGAGGATGCAATGCAATCCCCCTGTTCTGTTATCTATTTCCTTGTTCAATGCATGTATATATCCCGCACACCAGAGGATTATCATGAAAGATATTTCGATCAAGTTAAGCTTGTCCAAGATGCAGCCCCCTCTTGCACGATCTTTATAACGCAAATCAATGAAGAGATATTAAAGGGAAGATATTACCGTGCCCTCAAACTATCAAAACAACTCATCGACCACGAACAGGAACTCATTCACAATGCCACCAAACAAGCCAAATAATCCATATGCTAAAGCAGCTGGTGCGTATGGCGACCATGCGCAGAAGCACACCCCCGACCAAAGGGAGTTGGAGGCACGTGTTCTTATAAAATCTGCAAAAGCACTTCGCGAACTTCAAGAAAATTGGGAAAACGTCAATTCAGAGACACTGAACGAGGCACTACAATATAACCGACAAATTTGGATGATGTTTTACGATACAGCTTTAGAAAATCCAGAAGGTGATCGCCCAAACGATCTAAGAAGCAATATTATAAATCTTGCCAATTTCATTTTTAAACGTGAGCTTGAAATTAGATCAGACCCCAGTAAAGAAAAACTCGATATTTTAATCAATATCAATAAAGAGATATCAGCTGGACTTATGAGCAAGCCTCAAGCAGAGTAATATACAAAAAAAACGAGCCCCACTAAGGAGGCTCGTATAGACCTTCAAAAAAAACCTTAATTATGCAGAGACACTTACTGTTGACGTTTGCGTCTGCGCCGTTTGAGCACCAGAACTTAATGCAGCAACAGCTGCACGTACTTCACCAGCACCTAAATTCGCACTAACACCAGATAGATCAGCTTGCTGGGTAATCGCAACGGCTTGCACATTTACACTCCTAAATGTTTGTGTACGCGCTTCATTAACTGATATGCTTTCATTTCTAGATGATGTTTCTGCACCTAAATTCTGCTGTGAACGTAATAATTCAGCACGTTGGCGCGTTGCTTCCGCGCGTTGACGTGCCTCTAATGTCGATTCTGTTGGGAATTGCCTTAGAACATCGCCAGTATCAGAGTCACGTATCTCTAGTACGGCGGTATCAAAATTTGTATCGAGTGAAATCTGATCCACATACGGAGCAAGAGGGAACTCAGAAACCGATTCTAGCTCCTGAGGGCGTAAGTTACCTCCCTGCGTTGCACCTTGGCGAAGCAGGTTAGCATTTGATATTACTGAGTTTACAGCTTCAATCATAGTTACTTTCCCTAACCAATCGGAACACCTAACATTCCGAATATACTACCCTAGTATCATAATAACTCTTTTAAGTTCAAAAAGTCAAGTTTTATAAACACGCGCTAATTCAAAATACGTAAAATAAAAGAGGTGTTTAATAGAAAAAAATTAAAAAAAAGTTTATAATAAAAGCTGGCATTTGTTTATTTGCCAAAATTACATTAAGATGATTGCGACGCCTCCTATCCCCGACAGGTTTCGGCGAAAGCATATAGCAAGAAAAGTAAGGTTTTATAGTGAGCAGTTTAGCCACCACATTCCAGAGCATATCCCCTCCAAAACTCGCTGTTATGGGCGTAATTATGGTCGGCATGATATTGTTCTTCCTCTTCGTATCATTTCGTGTATCTACACCAAATATGACACTGCTATATAGCGAACTATCCAATATAGATTCAGGGGCTATGGCAGCTAAACTTGAAGAAAGCGACATCCCTTACGAAGTCTCGCCAGACGGTTCGAAAATTTTGGTTTCAGATGATGCTGTTGGCCGCGCACGCATGCTACTTGCCCAAGAAGGCCTGCCAAACGGCGGATCACTTGGGTATGAAATATTCGACAAACAATCTGGCTTTGGAACAACTAATTTTGTGCAGAATATTAATCAAGTGCGCGCCCTTGAGGGTGAATTAGCAAGGACAATCAGCTCGATAGATAATGTCCGAAGTGCACGTGTCCACCTTGTCTTACCAGAAAGAGAACTCTTCAGCCGCGATAGCCGTCCACCAAGCGCCAGTGTATATATCGGATTAAGGCCTGGCTCCTCCCTCGAAAAAGATAATATATTTGCTATCCAATCACTTGTTGCTTCAGGTGTACCGGAATTAAAAGCCAAACAAGTAACCGTTATAGATGGCGATGGTAATTTACTGGCGCGCGGCGGGGATGATGAAGATGGCACAGAATTCTCAGCCAAAGCCGATGAGATGCGCCACCGCTTTGAAATCAATATTCGCAACAAAATTGAAGACCAGATTGGCCGTATTGTTGGGCGCGGAAATGTAAGAGCAACCGTAACAGCGGAAATGAATTTTGATCGCATAAGCACTGAAGAAGAACTTTACGACCCCTCCACACAAGTTGTGCGCTCTTCTCAAGTTACAGAAGAAAGCGCAAGCGAGCGCGAACCAGCAAGTGAAGATGTGTCCGTTCAAAACAATCTACCAGGCATCAACCCGGATATCCTAGATAGTGACACACCGACTTCACAGAGCAACCGACTTGAAGAAATTACAAACTTTGAAATTAGCCGTACAGTCAGAAACTCGATTAGAGAGATCGGCGAAGTTAACAAGCTCTCGGTCGCCGTTCTTGTTAATGGGCGCTATATTACACAACCTGTTGAAGGCGGTGAAGAAGGCGAAACAGAGCGCGTTTATGAAGAACGCAGCGCAGAAGAGTTAGAGCAAATTGAACAGCTCGTTCGCAGCGCAATAGGCATTGACGATATACGCGGAGATAGCCTTGTTATTACCAATATGCAATTCGCAGATATCGATACGAATGAAGAAAACTTTATGGATGATAAGCTCTTTGGCTTCCCTAAGGGTGATCTTATTGATGCCGCAGAGCTACTTCTTGTAGGCATCATGGTTGTTCTTGTTATCCTCCTTGTCCTTCAACCAATGGTCTCCAAACTGCTTGATAATGATGAACAATCCGCTACACCGCAAAATGATGGCCTAGAGATGGATCTATTAACTAGTGCCGCGGAGCATCCTGCGATTAAAGGACCAAAAGAAGCTCCGCCAGAGGAGGAGGATGACGACTTCATGTCAATGGCTGGCGTTTCCGGTCAAGTAAAGTCTTCCTCAATCAAGAAAGTAGAAGAAATCGTTGAAAGCTACCCATCTGAAACCATATCGGTTATTAGAAGCTGGATGACACAAGAGAATTAAAGAACAGGATTTTGGAGCAAGGGACTGCAAAAAATGCGTGTACGTGAGGATTATAGAACATTAACTGGGACAGAAAAGGCTGCCATCTTGATGCTTGCCCTTGGCGAAGAACAGTCTTCTAAGCTATTTGCTGAAATGGATGATGATGAGATTTTAGAAATCTCACAGACCATGTCATCACTCGGTAAAATCAGCCCCAATGTCATTGAAAGGCTTTTCTTAGATTTCGCTGAGCAAATGAGCTCAACCAATGCACTTGTTGGTACGCAAAACTCAACTCTACGCCTCCTTGAAAACGCTGGCCTCCCTCGTGATCGCATCGAAAATATCATGGAAGAAATCCGTGGCCCCGCTGGACGCACGATGTGGGAAAAACTCGGCAATGTTAATGAAGAAATTCTTGCGACTTTCCTTCAAAAAGAATATCCGCAAACAGTGTCTGTTGTTTTATCCAAAGTTGATACAGACCACGCTGCACGCGTCCTTGCCCTTTTACCTGAGAACTTTGCATTAGAAGTCATTCACAGGATGTTAAGAATGGAAGCTGTGCAAAAAGATATTCTTGATGAGGTTGAACGGACTTTAAGACAAGAATTTATGAGCAACCTTGCCAGAACGCAGAAGAAAGACTCACACGAAGTTATTGCTGAAATTTTCAACAATATGGAACGCTCTATCGAAACTCGTTTCATGGAAGCTCTTGAAGAGAGCGTGCCGGATTCAGCTGAAAAAATCCGATCCCTCATGTTTACATTTGAAGATCTTGGCAATCTTGATCCGGCATCGACACAAACCCTCATCCGTGCAGTTGATAAAGAGAAATTACCAACAGCTCTTAAAGGTGCAACCGAAGCAATTAAAGATCTATTCTTCTCTAATATGTCTGAACGTGCCGCTAAGATTATGAAAGAAGATATGGCTGCTATGGGACCTGTTAAGCTTAAGGATGTAGAAGAATCACAACAATATGTTGTGAATGTAGCCAAGGATCTTGAAGCTCGTGGTGAAATTACTATTTCTACTGGCGATGGAGATGACGAGCTTATTTACTAATCACTATAAGTTCTATAAATACAGGCACTGAGCTATTATAATTTAGGGGTAACCGAGAACGTGGGAGACGTTGAAGATAAAACTGGTACGATTAAAAAGTACATGTTCGACACGAACTTCTTTGATGACACACAAATCGAAGAAGAAACGGAGGACCTCCCTCCTCCCCCTCCGACCTTTTCCGAAGAAGAATTAGAAGCCGCAAAAAAGCAGGCCTTTAATGAAGGCAAACAAGCTGGAATCCAAGAAACACAAGCAAGCCTTCAGCAACAAACCACGAATACTGTCGGCTCCATAGCACGTGACATGCAAGCACTTTTTAATGCTGAGCAAGAGCGTGCAAAGCTCTATGAAATGGAAGCTGTGCGCCTTACACTTCATGTCTTCAAAAAGCTATTCCCTTATCAAGATAAAGCCCACGGTTTTGAAGAACTTCAATCATTTTTATTAAACACACTCAACAACAAAAGAGAACAAAGCACGATAGAGGTTCACGTCGCCAGCGCTCTAGCGCAGGATGTATTGAAAGCACTCGACCTGATCTCACAAACAAACTCAAATCTTAGCTATGAGGTTTTGCCATCGGATCAAATACAGGGGTTTGAGTGCAGACTTAATTGGAAGGATGGGGGTGCCATTTACAAACCACAAGATATTGCACAAGAAGTCGAAGAGCTTTTAAAGCAAGTACTTGCGCAAGAAGGTTTTACCCCTCATGATGATGAGGATATGCCTACGGAAGCTGATACCCATATTGAGGCAGATCAAAATATCGCTCAAGATCAGACAGATGAGCAAAAACATGATATAGTGGACAATAATCATCCATCTCCAACCGAAGAAGATGCTTCGGATTGCGCTCAAGAGCAGGATGAGATGAAAGAGGAGAAGTCAGATGAGTGACGAAACAGAGAATGAAGAAGCTGTAGGCCAAGATGATATTGATAATATGTTCGGTGGAGATGATGCGCCTGCTGGCGATGCCATGGGGCTAAACGAACTAGAAGAACCAGATGGTTACAGCCAAGATGATGGCAGAGAATTTGCTGTTGGCGAGCCTATGGCTGATGAAGTCACGGCCATATATGACATCCCTGTTCAAATCTCAGCCGTTCTTGGCCGCTCAACAATGCAAGTGAGCCAACTTTTGAAGCTTGGTCGTGGTGCTGTAGTTGAACTCGATCGAAAAGTTGGTGAAGCGATTGATATCTACGTCAATAATCGCCTAGTTGCCCGCGGCGAGGTTGTTGTTGTTGAAGATAAACTCGGCGTAACAATGACTGAGATTGTTAAATCTGACCGCACATAAAGCCTATTTTATGCGTGTAATGTGAGTAAAGGATTTACGATATTATGAGTGAGAATACACAAGCTAACCAAACAGATGAAAACGCCGAGCTTTCAAACCTTCCTAAGCTCAAATTCCCTGTAGCAAAAAGCGCGCCTGACCTTGCGACAATACTGGGATTATTTTTTGCTATCAGCTTAATCATCCTTGCTATCGTGATGAGCGGAGAAGGTAATTCTCAACTCTTTAACTTCACAGCTTTATCAGGCTTCTTTAATGGTCAATCTATTCTAATTGTTATCCTTGGCACAATTGCAGCGACCTCCATTTCCTTTACTGGCGAAGAGCTTAAGGGTGCTGGCGGCGTTATCAAAAAAACAATTATTGGCTCTAACCTCGACCCACAAGAGCTAAGTAAAAGCCTGCTGGATGCATCTGTTATCGCAAAGAAAAAAGGGATTCTTTATCTGTCCCAGCAAGAAAAAGAATTGTCCAAAGACCCTTTTCTTAAAAAATCTATGCAGATGGTCATTGATGGTTACTCTGCAAATGATGTTGAGTTTTTTCTATCACAAGAAATTGAGGCTGAAATAGAGCGTCACAAAAGAAGCGCCAACATGTGCCGAAGAGCCTCGGAAGTTGCACCAGCTATGGGCTTAATAGGAACACTTGTTGGACTTGTGATGATGCTCAGCAACCTTGAAACCCCTGAAACTATAGGACCTTCAATGGCTATTGCCTTGTTAACAACATTTTACGGTGCGATCTTAGGCACAGTGATCATGGCGCCTTTAGCCGTAAAACTAGAAAAACGTGCAAGTGATCTAGCTCTTAATAATACGCTTATTCAAACCACATGTGTATCAATTGCAAATCAAGATAATCCACGTAAATTGGAGATGTCACTGAATGCAGAACTTCCACCGGGTAAGCGAATTCGTTATTTTGATTAAAAATAACTTTTCTCTAATCTATGAGACGTGATGACGTATATACCTGAACTTATTCTACTCATTGCATTTTTATATGCCCTATTCGTTGGGTATCTTTATATAAACCAGCAAAAGCTTACATATTATCCCAATAAAAATGACTATGAGCCTCCCCCTAATGCTGAAATAGCATTAGTAAAAACTGAAGATGGTTTAGAATTAGAAGGTTGGTTTTTCCCTCCTGCACAAAAGGGACGAAGTATTATCCTTATGTTTCATGGAAATGCCGGTCATATTGTTCACCGTGTCTATAAAGTGCCTCAATATTACCAAGCTGGCTATGGTGTCTTGCTGGCGGAGTACCGTGGATACGGCAAAAATCCAGGATCCCCTCATGAAGAAGGGCTTTATAAAGATGCGCGCGCCTATTATCAGTGGCTTTTAGATCAAGGTATTAAACCTGAAAATATAATTATTCATGGAGAGTCTCTCGGCAGCGCCGTTGCAACGCAATTAGCCTATGAAACCCCCGCAAAAGCACTCATTTTAGAAACACCATTTAGTGAGTTTAGCGATGTTGCGCTCTTTCATTATCCATTCATTCCTTTTGCACGCTATATTACAAAAGAAGATTTCAACTCGATCAGTAAAATACAGTCTATTGATATTCCCAAATTATTGATTGTAGCGGGTCAAGATGAAGTTGTAGGTCAGCAGACTGGTCTAAAGCTGTATGAAGCGGCTTACGAGCCTAAAAAACTAGTGGTCTTAGAAAATTCAAGACACTCGGATCACTACAATCATGATGCAGGCGATGCTATACTGAGCTTTCTAGCGAAGCTATCAAAGAAGTAAAATCCCTCTTTTCTTCTCATTGAATAGTCTTTAGACTTTAAAAATTATCATTATAGGGTCAAATCAATATGCGCTTAATTATTATCGGTCAATTAGAAGGGTATATCTCGCAAGCAGGAAAAATCGCCCTGCAAAAAGGAGCGAAGGTCATCCACTGTGAAGATACAGAACAAGCCATTGGAGCGCTTTTAAACGGTAAGGGCGCTGATTTGGCTATGGTTGATGTTAAGCAGCCTATCAAAGATTTTGTTGAACGCCTTGATGCTGAACGCATTCATATTCCTGTCATTGCATGTGGTATTGGTACAGATGCGCGGTCTGCGGTTAAAGCTATTCAGCAAGGCGCGAAAGAATATGTGCCCTTGCCGCCTGATGCGGATTTGATCGCGGCTGTTATTACAGCTGTTACTCAAGAACAGAGCAATATGATCGCCAACGACCCTGCCATGGAAGGTGTGATGAAGCTTGCTAATAAAATAGCCCCTTCCGAAGCGACAGTTTTCATCACTGGTGAAAGTGGTACTGGTAAAGAAGTGATGAGCCAGTATATTCACAATAACTCCAAGCGCAAAAGTGGCCCTTTCATTGCTGTTAACTGCGCTGCTATACCGGAAAACCTTCTTGAGAGTGAATTATTTGGCCATGAAAAGGGCGCTTTCACTGGTGCGACAGGACGCCGAATTGGTAAATTTGAAGAAGCGCATATGGGTACAATTTTACTCGACGAAGTTTCTGAGATGCACCCACTATTGCAAGCAAAATTACTTCGTGCCCTTCAAGAGCGAGAGATTACACGCGTCGGTTCAAACACACCTGTTAAAGTTGATGTGCGCATCCTGGCAACCTCCAACAGAAACCTAGAAGAAAGCGTTCAAAAAGGCGAGTTTCGTGAAGACCTGTACTTTAGACTAAATGTCGTAAACATCCCTCTTCCTGCCCTTCGTGAGCGTCGTGCGGATATTGCGCCACTTGCACAGTTCTTTGCTGATAAATATGCAGAAGCGAACGGCGTAGATAAGAAGAAGCTCTCAACCGAGGCAAAGGATAAGGTCACACAGCATAGCTGGCGCGGTAATATTCGCGAACTTGAGAATACAATGCACCGCGCAATTCTGATGAGTATTGAAGATGAGCTAGAAGCCGCAGCTATTCATGTTCAAGAAAGCGCGTTTCAAAGTGGCTCGGCTACTAATACACCTAACCAAGCTCCTGATCCTGCGGGCGTAGGCTCAGCTGGAAAAACGAACGAAACCAGCGCAACAAGTTCACAAGCTAGCGTTACTAACCAAGGGGCTGTTGAAAGTCTTATTGGCCGCACTATTGCGGAGGTTGAGCGTGATATGATTATCGATACCCTGGAGCATTGCCTAGGCAACCGAACACATGCGGCTAATATCCTTGGCATCTCAATTAGAACGCTTAGAAATAAGCTTAACCAGTATAAAGATGATGGATATTCAGTTCCATCAGCTAGTTCTAGTGCAGGTTAATTCTAAGAAACAAGAGCCTGTAAACCCTTATGGTTTGGCTCTTTAAACTTGCTATACCATAGATTTTTAATTGAAAGCTTCTACTTGCAAGACTGTTCCATCAACAGATTTAACTGTAATTTTACTTCCTGCATCAAGATCTATCTCACACTCTACCTTCCATGTTGAGTCGTCGACTTTGACTTTACCAAAGCCATTAGTGATCGCTTCCTCGAGTGTAAAAGTACGGCCTACATATTGCTCGCCACGTTTATTTAAAAGTGGTTCATCTGTTTTAAGCCCTTCAGAGAATTTCTTCCCCATAAAGATTTTCCAAGCTGCGATATCTAATAGAGCTATAATCGCCCATAGGCTCCACTGAATTGACCATGCTATCTCTGGGAATATAAGCATAATTATGCCAATAAGTATTGCCGATGCCCCAAACCACAAAAAGAAAAACCCCATCGTCAGAACTTCTAGTACTAGAAATATTCCGGCAACGGCAAACCAATGCCAAAACACCATTTCCTCTAGGTTAAAACCGAATATTTCCATTCACTTAAGTCCTTCTTTAAAATATTAAAAGTAATATCATTATATCAAAAACAGATAAATTTTACAGAAAAATCAGATATATATCGCATCAAAAAAACCCCGCAAAAGTACCTACGGGGTTTTAAATCTTTAAAAAATAATTAGCTTATTATGCCTTTTTATCGCCTAAAGCACTTTTTGCTAGTTCCGCAATACCACCAATTGATCCAATGACGCTTGATGCCTCCATAGGCATGAAGACAAGTTTTTCATTGGGTGAGTTTGCAAACTGCCCGAGTGCCTCGACATATTTTTGTGCAACGAAGTAATTAATTGCCTGCGAATCACCTTGTGCAATCGCTACAGACACCATCTCAGTGGCCTTCGCC
>Ga0208837_1000172_pt1 | contig 11489 bp, 4 predicted proteins | sample DeeseametaMP0327_FD_184214 | JGI IMG/M metagenome (GOLD analysis project Ga0208837, IMG submission 184214) | Marine microbial communities from the Deep Atlantic Ocean - MP0327 (SPAdes) | ecosystem: Environmental > Aquatic > Marine > Oceanic | place: East of Recife, Brazil, South Atlantic Ocean...
GCCCTTAGTACTATGGATCTTCCGAAATTAGAAAGATTAATACTGAAAGATAATAATATACAGGATGTTACTGCATTAGAAGGTATTAAGAGTCTTAGAAAGATAAACTTAGAAAATAATAATATTAGTGATATCGGACCTTTGAAAAACTTGGATTCACTAACTAGTTTGAATCTTTCTAGGAATAATATAGTGAATGCTCAATTCTAGAGATTGCCTAAACTTAAGATTCTCACTCTTTGTACGAACCATATTAATCAAATAAATATTGAATAATGTCCTGAATTGGAATACTTAAATTTATAAGAAAATAGATTGTAATCATTAGACTATTTTCCAATAAGAAATATTAGGACATTGTATCTTGGAAATAATCCAGATTTTACAAGTCTGAGCTTTTAATATTCCGATAACTTAGAATACCTTAATTTAATAAATAATAATATTTTCAGATTCTAATCCTAACTTTATTTACCTAGTTTACGTTTTTTACTACTTTAAAATAGTAAGATCGGAACATTGTAGAATATGCCTATAGCACCCAAATTATAAGAACTCAATATGAGCAATACGAATTTATTTGATTTTACTGGAATAGATGAATTATATCCTGCTCTCGAAATCTTACGTTTACAAAATAATAATATCGAAAATATGTAATTGATTCCTAGTTTTCCATTACTAAAAATACTTGATTTATAATACAATAATATACAGAGCTTCTAAGGAATGAATGATTATCCTAATCTTGAAATTTTGAATGTATCATAGAATAATATTAGTTCTTTCATAGGAATCAAAGGAATATCGTAACTTAGAAGATTATAGGAATTGGATGTTTCTTATAATCGACTTACTTCGTTTTAGCATTTGCCACATTATCCTATGTTGAAAAGATTTAGTGTTTTTTATAATAAAATAACATCAATCGATTACTTACCATATTTCCAAAATCTGGATTATTTTAATCCGTACATGAACTTATTATCTTAGGATGAAGATTTTGAACTATATGAAGAATTCATAAGAGATCAATGAAGTTTTTTTTAATATGAAATCATACAAATATGTATATGCTTTCATATTAATATCGATCTTAAAGTGCCTATATTATATTAATGGAATTAGAAAATAACACATATGTGAAATTAGTAAATTAATATTACTCTAAGTTAAGAAATTCTCCTTTGATCGAAACTACTAATATTACTGATCCTAGAGAACTTCAATACGTATCAATCGATCTAGATGGTACCAAAGTATCTAAATAATTAAAATTAGAACAATTGAAGTAAATACTAGAGGATAACGAAGTGAATGATGATAATATTGATGTTGTACATTGGGCGAATATTATGTTTGAACCTTCTATAGAATAGTATGATTCATTGTCCGATTAGAACAAATGGAAGTATCTAGGAATACTACTCTACAATATGGATGAGAATCAATAGTATTATGACTTCTTGTTGTATAACTTCATAGAGTAAATTTATTAGTACGAACCTATGAATACATATTCGGATATTAGAAATAGAATAGAACCAATGCCCGCATTCACAAGGCATATACAATGGTAGTATAGCGAAGTTCCAACATTCTATCACAATCTGTATATTACGATTGAAATAACTGGGTGTCATATTCCGGATCTTTCAATATTACCTAAATCATTACCTAATCTAACTTCACTCAGTATATTCGATTGTGAAGTAACTGATATAAGTGCACTTAGTACTATGGATCTTCCGAAATTGGAAAGATTGATACTGAAAGATAACAATATACAGGATGTTACTGGATTAGAAGGTATCGAGAATCTCGAAGTTATAAACTTAAAAAGAAATCGAATTACTAATGTTAGTCCTTTGCGAAACTTAGATTCACTAACTAGTTTGAATCTTTCTAGGAATAATATAGTGAATGCTCAATTCTAGAGATTGCCTAAACTTAAGAATCTTGAGCTTCATCGAAATCATATTAATGAAATCAATATTGAATAATGTCCTAATTTAAAATTATTGGATCTATCAAGTAATAGGTTCGTGACATTAATACATTTCCCAATAAGAAAGATTAAGAACTTAAATATTAGTCATAATCCGTAATTGATGAACATTGACTTCTAGGATGCTACTAATTTATAAATTCTAGATCTTAGTGAAAATTCCAATTTCAGATTCTAATCCTAACTTGATTTACCTAATTTATATGCTCTAGGACTTTAAGATAATCCGATCAGAACATTATAGAACATGCCTATAGCACCCAAATTATAAGAACTCAATATGGATAATATGAGTTTATTCGATTTTACTGGCATAGATGAATTATATCCTGATCTTAAAATGTTAAGTTTACGAAATAACCATATTCAAAGTATGTAATTTATTCCGAGTCATCCATTACTAGAAATACTAGACTTGAAATACAATGATATATAGACCTTCCAAGGAATGAATAATTATCCTAATCTTGAAATTTTGAATGTATCGGATAACAATATTAGTTCTTTCATCGGAATCAAAGGAGTATAGTAACTTAGAAAATTATAGGAATTAGATGTATAGTATAATCAAATTACTTCATTTGAACATTTACCATAGTATCCTATGTTGAACTATTTGAATGTTTTTAATAATTAAATAACATCAATCGAGTACTTACCATACTTCTAATACATGAATGATATTAACATTGGAAATAACTTCATATCCGAGGATGAAGACGAGTTCGAATATTGAATATGAAATCATAAGAATATGTATATGTTTTCATATTATTATATTTCAATGGAACTCGAAAACAATAACATATATGCGGAATTAGTAAATTAATATTACTCTAAGTTAAGAAATTCTCCTTTGATCGAAACTACTCATATTACTGATCCTAGAGAACTTTAATACTTATCAACAAATCTAGATGGAACTAAAATATAAAAATAATTGAGATTAGAACAATTGAAGTAATTATTGGAGGATAACGAAGTAAATGATGATAATATCGATGTCGCACATCATTTCAATATTATGTTTAATCCTTCCATGTAATAGTATAATGATTTGCATCACTCGAACAAATGGAAGTATCTCGGAGTATTACTCTACAATATGGATGAGAATTAATAGTATTATGACTTCCTAAGAACAAACTTCAATGATAGAATATGTTAGACTACCGAATACGATAATAAAGATTTCGATATTAGAAATGAAATGAGAAACTAACCTATGAAAGGTCATATTAGAATAATGAGTTGGAGAGATTAAACAAGATTACCAGTATTCTATACTCATCAATATACAGAGATAGATATTGTATTTTCTGATATTAAGGATTTAGATTTCTTTCCTAAGTATCTTCCTAATTTAAAATATCTTAGGATAGTTTCTAGTAATTTGTAGGATATTAGTGCATTATAGACTATCAATATGCCTAGACTCTAAAAACTGGAAATCTTCAATAATAACATTTCATAAATTCATGGATTAGGTAAGTTCGATAATCTCGAAATATTGGTTTTAGCAAATAATAATACTAATAATATATAGATCTAACATATATATCCTAAAGCCAAAACTGTTAAATTACAATAGAATAACTTACGGGAACTCGATTTTAGTAAATTTCCCAATGTCGAAGAACTAGATATTAGTGTCAATAACTTCAGAGTAATCAATAAGATTCATTTAAAGCATTTGAAAGTATTACATCTACATATCAATAGTGAACTTACTAAAATAAAAGAATTTTATGCTCCGAAGTTGGAAGTACTCTAAATCAATGGATGTTCTGAATTTAATTTTTAGAGTACATTGGAATTCCCAAAATTAAAAGAATTAGATTTACAAGCATGTAATAATATACAAAATATACCAGATGCTCCAAAATTAGAGAAGTTAAATTTGGCCGATCTAGAACTATTAGATTGCAATGGTATTGGCAAATATCCTTAACTAGTAGAATTAAATTTATAATAGAATTTATTATCGGATATGAGTCAAATACCTAGTTTTTATAATCTCGAGAAACTTGATTTAAATGGAAATGTACTAACTAATCTCTAAGGCATGAATTAATATCCTAATCTTGAAACTCTAAATCTTAATAGTAATGAACTCTCAAGTTTAGATGGAATTACATAAATGCCTAATTTGAAATACCTTAGTGCAGATAGGAATAGTTTATAAAATATGAGTTAAATACCCGGTTTTCCTAATCTAGAAACATTATTCTTGAGATTCAATCAAATACAAGGATTCGAAGGCATGAATCAATATCCTAATCTCGAATACTTAAATTTAAAGAAAAATATTATTTAGAGTTTCAGAGGTATGTAATAATTACCTAAATTACGTACTCTTGAAATGTAAAACAATAGATTAACATCATTCAAGTATTTGCCTAATTTCCCATCCGTATAGTCATTTGATTTCTCAAAGAATAGATTAACTTCGATTTAGTATTTACCATAATTTTAGAATATTGAATACATGTATTACGATGATAATTAAATTCCAATTGATCAAATAGAATAACTCGAAGAATAGAATTCTGATGTCATGCTTTTAAATAATCTCTCGTTATGATGTGAATGTATTAAATATACTATACTTTCACATCGTATTAGTATTATACTTAAATCTTTATGTTTTATTACGTATATTGGTAATATCATCATTCTCATAAAATATGATTTCAATAGTTATTATCTTAATATACGAATAAAAATGGAATATTTCTTTATTATTAATACATATCGTTATCAATAAAGAAATATACTAGTACTAATGTAATAATTTATTATGATTTATAGAACTTATTGTAGACTTTCAAAACAATTCAGTAATTATCAATTGCATAAATTCGACAAGAATAACATCACGAAAGAAGATTGTTAATCTATAGTATTCAATAATGGATAAAAATATGGATAATACAAAGTGTATAGGATATTAGATAAAGATAATTAATTGTAAGATAAAGCATTACTTTCTAATGATCCAATTGATAAAGTATCAAAATCATTATTCGAGAATTCATAATTTCAAGAAGTATTCATACATGATACTTTCAATTGTTTGATAAATATTCATAATAATATTAAACATATTATGATATACAAGACTTATTGTAGAACCTAGAAAAGAAATTGGGAATATTCATTATGGGAATTCAAAGATGGAAATATTACAAAGGAGAATTGTTAATCTATAGTATTTGAATGTAAAGCAGTATTACATGGATAATATCAAGTATATAAAGTACATGATAAAGATGATTCCTAAGAGTATGAAACTAATACTATATTCGAATAAGCAAAATAGAATGATACTCTTGATGATTTAGCAAATAAATTATTCGATGGATTGTCCTTCGAGAAAGTGCACATCGAAGATTATCACAATGATAGAATGAATGATTATGATAATATGTTCCAGAAAATAACAAGTGATTGAGATTTATTTATTCCAATAAATTGTAGTATTCTATATGAGTCATTATGTTCTTATTTGTTAAAATATTAAAATGAAATATTATTGTATGTAATGTAAATAAATAATATGTTCTCATCCTAAAAAAGTAGAATGTGTAATCGAATACATTGATACTAGATAAAGAAATATTGAATATATTAATAAGTATCTTAAACTAAATATTTCAGATTTGAAATTAGCATATTATTCATCAGATAGAATACCTACGGATAAGTACATTGTTATGAAGATAGTAAAACATAAGAACATATTATGATTTGTTCAATTAATACGATAAATGAATATTAGACTAGTGAATTATTAATAATAGTAGATTAAGAAGGATTTCATGGAGTCTTCAAAAGTAAAAATATATAAGTTTATAGTAATGAAGTTAATAATTACATACATTTAATACCTTAATTCGATGAACATCTTAAAATAAAAGTACAAACTAGAGAATGTAAGTATTCTACTTCAAATAAATAAAGTGTCATAATAGTATCATCTAACGGAGTATTTATTGAATTAAATAAATCTCTTCTTATACCATTGTATTTAGATGAAAATAATCATATAGAATTGGATAGATACAATTATACTAATAGGAACATGGAATTCTATTAGTATTAGTACGTATATTAGAAATGAGTATTTATTTATAAATCGCCATAAGGAATAGATTTTTTGTTTATAATTAATCAAAAATGGATTCTCCATACCTCTAGGACAATTAGTATTTGTTGAATAATAGTATGAACTATGTAAATCGTATGAACTATATGAATAAGATAGGAATATTACAATCGATGATTAATTGTAACGAATATATGATCCTGAATCCATAAAGAAAGTATATACGAATGATGATAGAAACAATATAGAATTAGAAAAGAATAATATGATGTACATACTATATTCTTAGATGGGAACTGAAATATAATGTGATCCTATGTACATTGTATATTACATATTAAGGATACTATTCTATATTATCATATGCATGACATAATATGTCTAATTCAGAAGTATCATCTAAATACATAAGATTAAGATATACATTGTAATACAGCTATTATTATGTCAATTATTCACAATGAGGACTAATTAGTTCTTTGAATATATCATTATTCCACTTCATCATCCAATAGTACTCTACGAATATAGTCTTTTTGATTAATATAAAATCTTCGTTATTCGTACTTGGGAATTACATACTTTGATACTATTTTATTTAGATCCGAATGATTGAATTTGTAATAAGTATTTATTATGTTTAGTACATTAATTTCATGACCAAGTAAACATTGAAGTTCTTAATATGTCAATCCAATATTGTATTATGATAGGTCGATCTAGTCAAATATATTACTTTATTTTTTTAACATGAATATTTGATCCTAAGACAATTATATATTTACATTATTTGAAGTAATAAACTCTTTTCTATAAAATTATGATTTATCATCCATGAACAAGTATTAAAGTCGGATTTATCTAATATATCTTTTTGATACCAAAAATTATTGAAATAATAATGTATTGACGAACTCAAATAAAATAGATACATATGTACTTGTACAATCGGATTACCTTTAAATCATGAATGTTCTCAATGTAATACTATGTTTTGTCTCGAATGTATAAACAAACATTTAAATCATTTGAATAAGATATATACTGTATCATAATCCCATATTGAGAATATGATACAGAGTAAATAAGAATGTATTAAGAAGTAAATTTAGAAATTACATAGTATTCGAACATCAACTGATATATTGAGAATAGGGTAATATTCGAATGTCCAATAAGATAAGAACAAATGGATAAGTACTATTAATAAATACATAGACAAGAAATCTAACATAAGATTAATATACTAATTTGAATCATTACAAGAATGAATATACGGATATCATATTATGTTCAAAATCTAATTATCGTATATTTCCAAAATGCAAATGTAATATAGAATATGTTATAGTAGAAGATAGAGTATTCAAAGAGAATGATTGTGATCTATATATAAAATAGTAAGATTGTGTATGTGTGAATGATTTCTAATGTGATGATTGTCATTATCGTATAGGATGTCTTAGGAATATATGTAACTCATAAACATAATATTATGTAATATAATTAAAATACAAAGATGAAATACTAATAGATAGTTCTTAAATGACTGTCTAAAAGTACAAATATGTATTTTGAATAAAAAAAATCATTTGAATACGTATTCATATTAATAGGATATGATATTATTTGAATCCGACATAAACGAGTATTAGTCCCAATCTTTTATTTAATTATTAGGATCCAAATATAAAGGCTCTAAGTATTATTCATTGAGTTTAGATTCTAATCTTATACCCGGATGTACTCTCAATACTCCATCACAATATGTTATATGATCCTAAGTTTTAGAATCTGTAAATAATCCTTATTATTGATAGATATGAACGAATTCTTAAAACTTATTTACATACTTTCTTTTGAATACTCCACTGAACCATTTAGTTTTAATAATTATTATGGCATCATGTATTTCAGGTTTATCATGTGAACATAATATCACATACGATCGTGTAAGTCTATTCATGTAACAATGTACTTATCCTACTTTCTTATTCGGAATAGTATAACTACAATCTACTACATCAATATCTATTACTTATTTTGATAAATATAAGTATTGATTTACAAAACTAATAGTTTAGTCTACTTTATTATGATATTCCATTTATTTTTATTTTCTTAGTTTTAAGACTATTAATATATTCGTATGAGAATATCAATTTATCATAATATATATTTGCCTTTATTAGTAAACTTTCTATTATGTATTAATGTTCCATTTATATCATAGTATATTTTACCATTTGAATAGTAATCATTTCTTTAAATTTAATCTTGTCATCCTTCCATTTTCTCTTTTGAATCTTACATTTGTATAAATACTTAGTTCATATGAGTTAGTATTTATACATAAAATATATCAGTTTATAAAGGAATCATACTAGTATACAAAATATATGATTAGAAAGTCGTAGGCTCTTATCGATTTTTATAAACAAAGTAACATAATATACAAAAATCAGTATGGATATACTTAATATTTACCATCTAATATTATCTTTCTTAATATATTCTAAGGGCTATCATATAATGACATTAAATCAATACATTTGATATATCTTTTGAATTGTTCGATATTTGTATCTTTTGGCAAATAGAACACTTATATATGATCTTTCATATTTTTGAACATGTGATGATGATTGATTTTGTTTATATTAATTAAGTAAATATCTACGTAATCACTAACTGGATCTGAAAAATCTATTTGATGATCAGTCTATAGTTCTTATCCGGTCTTTTGGAATAATACGTATTGATCTAAATTTCTGGTGTCCTAATATTTCTTCTAGTACAATTAATCTTAGACTTACTTGATTTGTTGCAAATATACTTACTTACTAATATCTTCTTATTGTAAATAACTAGTATGATTATCAAGCATAACACATATTTTATTTAATTGATCTTTTACATTATTCAATGTCTGAATATCATTCTCATCATTAGTATTTTTAATTACTAAGTCTAATTACTTCTATATTGATTACATTGATGGGTTATAGTATGAATATTCTAAATATTCGAATGTATGGAAATAATAAGCATAAGTTTTAAAATCGATTATCTCATGACATATAGATTAAAGAAATTGATCTTTTTTGATGTGTTCATATGGAGATATTAAAGCAATAATTAAAATAAAAAAATAATAATGAAATCTATTATCGTATCATTCGGATATACCAAGAATACTATATTAGTATAATCGGATTCCAAGATACTCGATCTAAGTGGATAAAGTTATAATAATATCGAAGGACTCAATGATCTTGTGAATCTGGAATAATTAAATCTAAATGGAAATAAATTAGAATTATTGAATTTAGAAGATTTAGTATGTCTTAAGAAGCTCGATATAAGAAATAACAACCTCGAAGATCCAATAGTACCAATAAAACAACTCGAAGTATTGTATTCTGGCAATTGTCTAATTGATAATATGAACTTTGTTACTAGTATGACTCATTTAATAGAATTGGACTTATCGACCAATCCTATTGACTAAATCGAAGGACTCAATGATCTCCTGAATCTTAAGATTCTTAATCTCTCGAATACTAATATCAAAAGAATCGAAGGACTTGATAATCTTACTCGATTAGAAGATCTTAACATTTCTAATACTGGAATCTCTAAGATCGAGAATATCGAATAACTTCATAATCTAAAATATCTCAATCTTTCTTATGCACTAATTAGTAAAATCGAAGGACTAGATTAACTCTTGAAATTAGAACATTTGAATCTTGAAAATAATATGATCGAGATGATAGAAGGATTACCAAAGAATGTAAAACATATCAATTTGTCTTCTAACTATATTGATAAAATAGAGAATCTCGATTAGTTATTGTTCTTGGAACACTTGAATCTTTAAAATAATAACATATGGAAGATCGAAGGATTACCATAACATGGATCATTACAAGTCTTGGTGTTGAGTAACAATAGGATTGATAAAATAGAGAATCTCGAGTATATGACTAACCTAGTATAACTATATTCGTCAATCAATCCTATTGAGAAGATCGAAGGACTTGATACTCTTTCGAACTTAGAAACTCTAGATCTAGAAGATTGTCCTATTGATAGAATCGAAGGACTAAACAAACTGAATAATATAGAACATATATTCATCAATCGAGGAATAGAATATGTTAATTGTACTAATCCTCGAGCAATTCAAGCAATACTAACTTATATTCCTACTATGACTTTCCAAGCTGATATTGATACTTATATTGCTATGTCCAAGTAGAATATTCCTCATTAAGTGTTAGATCATAGTAAATTATTGGATACTGGATACTTGTAGATTCGTAATAAAGGTAATACTTGCATGTACGAATCTATTATCACGAAGTATTAATAGTACAAGAATCACATACCTTAATTCAAAGTACTAGGAGATACTTTTAGACTTATGTTTCGAACAGATAACAAAGAAATATACGAATTCTTTATTTATTGAGTACTACTCTGAATATATTTAAGGATAATATGAACTATATAGTTTTACTATCCTTAATCATTCTAAATTAATTCTTTCTTATTTATCTTTTCCATTTACTAATACTCCTAGTCTTTTAATGTCTTATTGTTTAATAATATCTATACTTTACTAATATTCTTTATCATCTTACACGAATAATACTATTCTTATGCATTTATTAAGTCTTTTAAATGTTTCTATATTTTCGACTAAGAATTTAAACCAATCTATATTATCATCAGTAAATCCAAATAATCTATTTATTTTATAGAATGTCGGATAATCCAAATCATTGATTTTTTATACGAAATCACTTAATAATTCTTTATTCTTTTCTATGCATGCTTTTTCATATAATTATCCTAATTCTTTAGTAGTTTTCTTAGGACATGATTTAGGAGATTATTGACTTACATCTTTTGTAAATTCACATATGAATCTTAGATCTTCTGAATCACCATTCTAAGGTACAATTTCAGATTTTAAATGTCCTAATTCTTCTTTTGCAAGTTCCTAATCTAATTCATTATAGTATTGTATTACTACATCGTATTTTTTAAATAAATCATCGAGAGATCCACGACTATATATTTTATCATGTTCCCATTATTTATTTTATGAATAATTCCAAAGTAATCTAAAAGATACTTTATCATTGTATACATTCTCGTACAAAGTATCAAGTCTACATTCTAATAAATTAATATTTATATTGACTAATACTTTCTTTTCGAATTTATTTAACATATGAGAATTCATAAATATGTACTTATCGAGATACGAACTTACTAATTCTAGTTCTTTAATAGTATCATCTTTATTAATTCTTTCTATGAATGATTCAATGGAAGATTCTAATCCGAATATTGTTTTAA
>Ga0208837_1000174_pt1 | contig 11361 bp, 9 predicted proteins | sample DeeseametaMP0327_FD_184214 | JGI IMG/M metagenome (GOLD analysis project Ga0208837, IMG submission 184214) | Marine microbial communities from the Deep Atlantic Ocean - MP0327 (SPAdes) | ecosystem: Environmental > Aquatic > Marine > Oceanic | place: East of Recife, Brazil, South Atlantic Ocean...
GTGTTGTAACCACTGCGCCAGGCTTTAAAGAGGCCTATAGTCAATATTGTGAAAGCGGATGGAATGCTGTGCCTTTTGATCCTGAATATGGCGGGCAAGGTTTGCCCTACGGCATGGCTTTCCCTGTTCAAGAAATGTGGCAGGGGGCAAATATGAGCTTTGGTCTGTGCCCACTTTTAACGCAAGGAGCGGTTGAGGCAATCTCTCACCATGGTTCTGACGAGCAAAAGGCGAAATATTTGCCCAAGCTTATTAGCGGTGAGTGGACGGGCACTATGAATCTTACTGAACCAGGGGCTGGATCTGACCTCGGGCTGATACGTACAAAGGCTGTTAAAGACGGTGATAAATATAAAATCCATGGTCAAAAAATATTCATCACACATGGTGAACACGATATGACTGAAAATATTATTCACCTTGTGCTTGCCCGTATCGAAGGTGCACCAGAAGATGTAAAAGGTATCTCTTTATTTATCGTTCCTAAAATCCTAGATGAAAATAGACGAAACGGTGTGAAGTGTATTGGGCTAGAGCACAAGCTTGGCATACATGCGTCACCAACATGTACGATGGAATTTGATGGCGCAGAAGCTTACCTCGTAGGCCGCGCAAATGCGGGGCTGAAATATATGTTCACTATGATGAATAATGCTCGTCTTTCTGTTGCGCTTCAAGGCGTAGCGATAGCTGAACGCGCATATCAGCACGCCTTAAATTACGCTAATGAACGCATACAGGGTAAAGATTTCGCAAGTGGTGAGCGTACAGTCATTGCGAACCACGCCGATGTGAAACGGATGCTAACATCTATGAAGTCCCAAGTTCTAGCGGGCCGCGCTATTGTTTACAGAGCGGCGCTAGCGCTTGATCAAAATCAGCAAGATTTTGTTGATGTCTTGACGCCATTGGCAAAGGCATGGTGTACAGATATGTCTGTTGATGTTGCTTCGCTCGGTGTGCAGGTGCATGGAGGTATGGGATTTGTCGAAGAGACTGGGGCTGCTCAATATTACCGCGATGCGCGTATTTTACCTATATATGAGGGCACAAATGGCATTCAAGCCATGGATTTGGTCTTCCGGAAAACGCTTCGTGATAACGGTGCGGCGGTAAGAGCGTTTATTGCAGAGTTAAAAGAAATGATAAGCTCTGAGCATCAAGCTGTTTTTGCAAAGCAATTTGAGGCACTTGAAGAGGCGACGCAGCTCATATTAGAAAAAGGAGCAGCAGGGCATCTTGATTTTGTGGAAGCAATGGCAACACCGTATTTAAAGGGCTTTGCTATTATAGCAGGGGCTGCTTTTTTATCTAAGGCAACTGAAAATGACGTCTTGAAAGATAATGCAGCTATTTTTATCAGCAATCACTTACCTTATGCGAATGCTCACTTCGAAGTAGCTATGAAGGGCTCGGCTGATTTGATCTGATATAATAGGGTTATTGCGCTTTTTTAAGAAGCTCTTTTCTGCACTTTGTGCGCGCACCTGTTTTTAAGGGCATAAGTGTTCGTGTTTGAATAACTAAATTCGGGCGATCTGCTAATGATTGAGCGTAGGTGTTTGCAACACATTCACAATATTCACCCGGATCGAGATCATTAGTCATTGAATCGACACCAGAAATACAGACATCATACTCAATTCCAGCTGCTTCCGTCGCATCGCGGCATTCTTTTCGAATTTTATAACGAATTTCGGATTCAGTCGCCGCTTCCCCAAGTAAAACACGGGTTTCAAGGTATTTTAAGCCATAACAATCGCAGTCATAATAAGCTCTTAGGTTCACGCTTCCATTACATGCGCTTAAGACTTGTTTTGCTTCAAAAATAAATTTATCTGGAATTTCGTTATAATTAAGTGAGCTTGAATCCTGCTCTTCTTCATCTTCATATTGTTGCGCTAAGGCTTGTGAGTTTATGGTATAGCTGAAACCAACTATTAAAAAACAGAGAACGGAAGCGCGAAGGAAGTTTGAAAAATATATCATAACTCTAAGCCTACCATTTATAAGAATGAAAATCTATTACGCTGAAATCATACGACGCAAAAAATAAGCCCCACATTCATCTTGGAATTGCAGGGCTTGTAAAACTCTTATATGCTGGTGATTTAAGCTTTCGCGCGTTTAAAAAAGCTACCGAAAACACTGTCGCCATCTTCACCTTCAGCGCCTTCACTCGGCATAATACCTTGGTCGGTCGCATTTTGGTTATGTGGTTCAAGTTTTTTCATTTTTTTTTCTAGCTTCTGTGCTTCTAATTTCTGACGACGCGCTTTTGCACGGGCTTCACGCTGCTTAAGCTCAGCCGATAGCTCTTCTGCCTGCTTTTGAGTATATTGGCTTGTTAGAAGAACTTGTGAAGCTTGTTTTTGCCACTGATCACGCTGTGATTTAAGGTCGTCTATTTGCTCTTCAGCTGTTTCAAGTTGCTTTTCAAGCATTTGAATACGCATCTTCATGCGTTCCATTTCAAGAAGTGAAGCTGCTTTTTCAAGCTCGTGCTCAACATTGTTATTTGTAGATTTAGCGGCGTCACCTTTAAGGCCAAAAACGCGCTCAAGCTCAGAAACATCAATCACACGGCGACCATTTGCATCAAGTTCAAATGATAACTTCCCGCTATTCATTGCACGCTGAACAGTTGACTTAGATTTACCTGTGAGCTCAGCAGCTCTTTGTGCGCCTACTTTTGCCATTATACTTGACCTCTCTTAACTTGGAATATGCGAAAACTTCTATCATGGCTTTTTAGTATATTCAAGAATCTATTACATAAAAATATGTAAGGGCAATAAAAACAGCCGCTTAGACTGTGAGTAAGCGGCTGTCTAATTCAAATGTAAAGGCGTTTTGTCTAAGCAGCTTCGGCTTCAATGCGCTGATTAAGCATATGCGTAAGGCGTTGCCACTGTGCACCAGAAAAGAGGTGAGCATAAATATAAGGCAAGTAACCTTTTGCACGCCATTCAAGGAATGTTTTTTCATCAAGTTTAGAGAATTTCTCTTCATCAATAATTTGAAAACCAGAGAAATTAATGCGGCGATTACCAGCAACGTTCAGCTGCGCTTCACGCTCAGTCAGGATGTCCGCTTTAGCAATCGCTGCGCTAAATTCTAATGTTTGTTGCGCAGCTGCGTGATAGGACTTGCAAAATTCAAGTGCATTTTGCGCTAGTTCAGTAGGCTGACCCTCTTCATTAAAGAAACGCTGCTTTGCGCCTTCCGTGACGACATTCTCGTTCATATCTACGCAAAGGGTAAGCTGGTCACTTTCTGGCAATTCAGAGAAAATGAACGGATAACGGCGGATATAGGCCGGAATATACGTATTGCCTTCCCATACACCATCATCGTTTAAAAAAAGGTTCTCATTGTCGCGCAGCCCCAAAATAGCAACAGGCGTAGCCTGACCATCAGGAGAAAAGGCGATTGGATAGAAGTGACAAATTTGCGGCATTTCGATCAAATTAACAGGAACCGCATTGACGCCGCGTGTGAAATCAAAACCGAATTGATCAACGAGCGAGAGGTTAGCGTGCGCCTTGGCATCTAGTGGCGCAGGATTAGTATAGAAAAGCGGCATATTGCCAGTCGCTTTTTTTGCATCAGATTTTGTACTATCCATTTGGGATCCTTATGGTGTTTAATCGTGTCTTTAAAATTACGTGTTGGAAGTCTATACAAACTTGCACAGGATATGCAATGCCTATAGATGACCTTTTTAATGGCTTTTATAATTTTATCATAACGCGGCTTCCTTAAATTTTTGTTTACAAACGATTTAACCCTGAAAATTACGAATCCAATATGCTTTAACTCTTGTAAATCCTTTTAAGGGGTGTAAGAAATGTTTCTATATGAGTGACGATTGCATAAAAGGAGATAGCAATGCAGATCGGAATGGTTGGCACAGGATATGTAGGGCTAGTATCGGGGACGTGCTTCGCTGAATTTGGAATCGAGGTTGTGTGCCTTGATAAAGATGAAAGCAAGATCGCGCGCCTTGAAAAAGGAGAAATTCCTATATACGAGCCTGGTTTAGAAGATCTTGTCGCTAAACAAGTCAAAGCGGAGCGTCTTTCTTTTACCACGGATTTAAAAGAAGCTGTTATTGGATCAAAAGCTGTCTTTATTGCGGTGGGTACACCATCAAGAGCAGAGGACGGCCATGCTGATATGTCCTATGTGTATCAAGCTGCGCGAGAAATCGCACAGGTCATGGAAGGCTACACACTCATTGTTACAAAATCGACTGTACCCGTTGGTACCGCGCAGGAAGTCAAAAAAATCGTTCAGGAAGAATTAGATAAGCGCGGTGATGACAGTATCGAGTTTGATGTGTGTTCAAATCCGGAGTTTCTGCGCGAAGGCGCGGCGATTAATGATTTTATTCGCCCGGATCGCGTTGTAATTGGTTGTGAAAGTGAACGCGCTGTTGAAATTATGCGCGACCTTTATCGCCCGCTTTATATAAATGAAACACCGATGGTCGTGACTTCACCAGAAACGGCAGAAACCATTAAATATGCTGGTAACGCATTTTTGGCGACTAAGATTACGTTCATTAATGAAATTGCTAATTTGTGTGAGCAAACAGGTGCAAATGTTCAAGAAGTCGCAAAAGGCATTGGCCTTGATGGACGCATAGGTTCTAAGTTCCTTCATGCTGGCCCCGGATATGGCGGCTCATGCTTCCCAAAGGATACGCTGGCACTGACGCAGATCGGTAATAAATTCGGCGCGCCTCAGCAGATTGTTGAAACAGTTGTGAAGGTCAATGAAGAGCGTCAGCGCTCAATGGCGCAGCGCGTAATCGAAGCCTGCGGCGGTGATGTGAACGGTAAACGTATTGGGGTGCTAGGTCTGTCCTTTAAACCCAATACGGATGATATGCGCGAAGCACCGTCTTTACAGATTATTCCTATTTTGCAAGATGGCGGCGCAAATGTCGCGGTCTTTGATCCTGTAGCAATGGACGAAGCCAAAAAGCATTTTGAAAACCTTGAATGGTGTGATGATCCATATGACGTTGCTAAAGATGCGGACGCGCTGGTTATTATTACAGAGTGGAATGAATTCCGCGGCTTAAGTATGAGCCGTATAGCTGATGTGATGAAAACAAAATGCCTCATTGATATGCGCAATATCTATAAGCCGGAAGATATGCATGAGCGCGGTTTCCATTATGTCTCTATTGGTAGGCCGGTCGTGAGCATGGATGATCACAAAGTCATGCAAAAAGCCTCCTAAATATTGAGTGCGAAAAGGGCGGGTATGTTTTTGAAAATGATTATCTTTCAAGCTGCCCTTTAAATTCCATATCAACGCTTTACTTTTCTAAAGTCTTATGCTGATACTTAAAACTGTCGGTAATAAAGTAATGAGCTATCTATGCGTGAATTCTGTTTACGCACTTGAGGAGGGTGAGTAAGTGTACAATTATCTTGATGAGCTTGAAGCCAAATCAATCTACATAATCCGTGAGGCTTATAATAAGCTTGACCCACTGGGTATGATGTGGTCGATCGGTAAGGATTCAACGGCGCTCCTATATATGGTGCGCAAGGCGTTCTTTGGCCGCGTCCCTTTCCCTGTTGCCCTTTTGGATACAGATCAGGAGATGGACGAGGTGTACGCGTTTCGTGATCGTCTCATTAAGGAATGGGATCTAGACTGCATTAACTGGAAATGCCCACCAGAAGAAGAAATGGATCAAACGCTTCCGCCAAATACCAGAGCGGCAATGCGTAAAACCGAAGGGCTAAAAACCCTAATGGAAGAGCATAAGTTCAAAGGCATTTTTGGCGGTATTCGCCGTGATGAGCAAGGGCTACGCGCAAAAGAGCGTGTCTTTAGCCCGCGTAGCTTTGATGGCACATGGGATTTTAAAGACCAGCCGCCAGAATTTTGGGATCAGTATAAAACTGAGTTTCCATTCGATGATGCAGGCAATGCGCACCTTCGTGTCCACCCAATCCTACACTGGACGGAAATTGATATCTGGCGCTATCACCAGCGTGAGAATATTCCATTCTGTGAGCTTTATCTCGCCCGCGAAGATAAAGAAACAGGCAAGATGATGCGCTACCGCTCACTTGGAGAGAAGAACCTCACATTCCCAGTTGAAAGCCCATGCACATCAATCGAAGAAATTATCGAAGAGCTCGGCGTAACCGAAGTCTCTGAACGTTCTGGCCGTTCAATGGATACAGAAACAGAAGACAGCTTCGAAAAGCTCCGTGCACGTGGATATATGTAAGAAGGTTTTGTGGAAATGAGCATTAAGAAACAAACACAAAAAGCGATGCAGCAATTGCGTGTAGTAATTGTTGGTCATGTCGATCATGGTAAATCAACGCTCATCGGGCGCTTGCTCTATGATACAAACTCACTGCCTGCTGGTAAGTATGAAGAGCTGCAGGACATTTGTAAGCGCCGCGGTACTGACGCACTTGAATGGTCATTTGTGCTCGATGCTTTTCAAGCTGAGCGCGATCAGGCCATCACCATTGATACAACGCAAATCTGGTTTTCGACCGAGGCGCGTGATTATGTGATTATCGATGCACCTGGCCATCGTGAGTTTTTGAAAAACATGATCTCTGGCGCTGCGCAAGCAGACGCAGCGATTTTGGTGGTGGACGCAACCGAAGGCGTGCGCGAACAAACAAAGCGCCATGCCTATATGCTCTCACTGCTTGGTATGCGCCAAATCGCAGTGGTCGTGAACAAAATGGACATGGTTGATCACTGCACTGAGCGTTTTGAGCAAGTCAGTAAAGAAGTGGACACATACCTCAAATCTATCGGCCTTCAGGCTAATTACATCGTGCCGATCTCTGCGCGTGAAGGCGATATGATCGCGAGCCGCGGCGAGAGTCTGGGCTGGTATAATGGTAAGTCTCTTGTGGAAACACTTGATTGCTTTGAATATGAAAGCCCGCCGCTAAGCCGCGCTTTACGCTTCCCTGTACAGGATGTCTACCGTTTCGGTGAAGAGCGCATTTTGGTTGGCCGTGTTGAAACCGGCATGATCAGAAAGGGAGATACAGTCCTTTTCTCACCTACTAATGAAACTGCAAAAGTCACAGCAATCAAGGTCTGGCCGGATGATGAAACAAAAGTCGAAGCGGGCGCCGGCGAATGTATCGGGATTACACTTGATGAGCGCATCTTTGTGGAGCGCGGTCATACAGGATCGCATGAAGAAAATCCACCTATGCTCTCGAATGTGTTCCGCGCTAATCTTTTCTGGCTATCTAAAAACCCGCTCAAGGTTGGAAATACATATAAGGTTCGATACGGCACGAACGAAGCTACGGTCACCGTTCAATCCATTGACCGCGTGATTGATACCGATAATCTTGCGCAGGAAGAAGCGGCGCTAGAGGTTGGTAAAAACGCTGTGGCCGAGGTGACGCTGCGCGCTAAAGATATGCTAGCGCTTGATCCTTATTCGGATAACCAAAAGCTAGGCCGCATGGTGATCTATGATGGCTATGACATTGCGGGTGGCGGCTCTATCAATATGGATGGCTATGCCGATCAACGCCTAAGCGCGCCTAAATCACAAAATATCTATAAGGTTGATTCCCTGATTACCGATGAAACACGTACGCAGCTCAAAGGGCATGGCGGCGGTGTCTTCTGGTTTACGGGGCTTTCGGGTGCGGGTAAATCCACACTCGCAATGGCCGTGGAAAAAGCGCTTTTTGAAAAGGGCTATCACACCTACGTGCTTGATGGCGATAATGTGCGCCATGGTCTAAACGCTGATCTAGGGTTCTCACCTGAAGACCGCGCCGAAAATATTCGCCGTGTGGGTGAGGTCGCTGCGCTTATGGCCGATGCAGGACTGATCGTTATCTCAGCCTTTATTTCACCATATCGCGAAGACCGTAACCGTGCCCGCCAAGCCGCTGGTGAAAAATTCAGTGAGATATATGTCGAGGCGGATTTAAACACATGTGAAAGCCGCGACCCTAAGGGTCTTTATAAAAAGGCTAGAGCAGGGGATATTAAAGAGTTTACAGGTATCGATAGCCCTTACGAAGCACCAGATAACCCAGAACTTGTTGTCAATACACAGCAACATGATGTCGACACATGCGTTGAGCAAGTCTTAAGCTATGTTGAAGGTTTGGTTGCGTTATCTCAATCATCAAATTCTAAGAAGGAAAAAGCCATTGCCAGCTAAAAGCACTGCCGCACTCACTGCGGAGAACAAGCTCCTGCAAAACCTTGGGGCGCTCAATAATATGGTGAAGCGCATAGCGATCGAGGCTGGTGAAATTACGCTTAAATATTTTGACGGCCTTGAGGACATGCAGGTTGATACCAAGAGTGATGATAGTCCCGTGACGCTTGCTGACCGGGAAGCAGAAGTGTTTATCCAAAACAGCTTAGAGAAAATTCTTCCGGACATTCCTGTGATCGGTGAGGAATCTGTCTCGCTTGGACAATGCAAAGGTGTATCGGATACTCATGGTTATTTCTGGCTTGTAGATCCGCTTGATGGAACGCGTGAATTTGTTGGCGGCGGCGAAGATTTTACGGTGAATATCGGCTTGATTAAAGATGGTCAGCCAATCCTTGGTGTTGTTTATGCCCCTGCAAGAGGTGAGCTATATGCTGGTTATGAAGGCGGCCAAGCTACGCGATGGATGGAAGACAGTGATAGTGAAAAACTCATCACAGTTCGCGACTGGCCAAGTGAGGGCCTTACGGTTGTAACGAGTAAAAACCATGGTGATCAAACACGCCTAAATGATTTTCTTGAGCAATTCAAAGTGAATAAAGTCACGAAGCATGGCTCTTCTCTAAAAATGTGCGTGATCGCAGCAGGAAGAGCGGATATATATCCGCGCTTCGGTCCTACGTGCGAATGGGATACCGCAGCGGCAGATGCGGTTCTGCGCGCTGCTGGCGGTATGATTACTGATATTGATGGCAAAGCGTTGGAATATGGCGGCGCTGATCCTAAATGGCTTAATCCTGAATTTATCGCCAGTTCCTTTGCATGGTTTGATGTTTAGTAATTCATAATCTCGCGGCGGAAGAAATGCGCCGACAGCAGAATTAGCTCAGTTTGATGAGCCTAACCTGTTTTAAGATGATATCGGCATCAATATCGCCAGCGCTGCTATCCCCTTCGATTTGAATATATACTTGATGATCCGGATCGGATGATGATGTAATTGTACATATTGGGGTTCTTAATACGCCTTTGCCAAATGTACATTGCGCGCGCGTGCCTTGCTTATCCAGTGAAACATAGCTTCTCACACCATTTTCTGTTGATTTATCAAGCAGGATTAAGGAACACATATAAAGCCCGTCTGATCTGATACTATCAATTTCTAATTCGGCATAATAACGCGCTCCTGCTTCTAAAGGCTGTTGCAACATCCTAAAATAGGTGCCGATAACGCCCGAACCTGCTGGCGCTTGTATCTGAATGCGCTGATACCCCTCTGGTGTTTTGGAATAGTGCCGGTAATTCGCGCTGCCATCGTCTCCGCGGTCTATAGCGCGCATATCATTAGCAATTTCACCGCTACTAAAGTTATCGAGGGTACCATTAGTGCCGGAAAAATATTCATTACTGATCAGGTTGCTGCCCTCTGCCCACTGACCGTTTTTGAATGATCCGGCATGCGGTGTAAGAATTCGAGCAAGCTCTTGACCTATGATTTTAGCGCCTTCGGATGAGGGGTGTAGCCCATCCGTGACATAATTTGGATCAGGCTCATTTTCAATTGAACCTTGAAATAATGAATAGATTAATGGCGCGGTGATAATGTCCCTTCCAGCTTGCTCGGCAATCCAGGTATTCACGCTCATAATATCAGCTTTGGCCTGCGTGATTTCAGCTGCGCTAAAATTATTGAAGTAGGATCGAGGTAAAATAGGCAGAGCAATAACCCGCGCCCCAATAGTGCCCGTTATATAATCATAAATCGTACGTAAATGAGTTGTAATGATTTCCGGGCTAACCTGATTAGATATATCATTGGTACCCGCAAGGACGCTGACATAGCGCGGGGCGGGATCAAGGGCCGCTAAATCACCCATACGAGAAATTATATCCTGTGTTCTATCTCCGCCAATACCCAGATTGTAATCAAATGAAAATAAAAAGCGCTGATATAGCGCATGGTTCATATATTCGAGCCAGCTCTCATTTTCGTAATATATATCCTCAATGTCGGCGCCATTATAAAAAATATTAGAGGCGCGCTCAGAAATACTATCGCCTAATAAAGCAATATAATCTGGTATAAATTCATTATTCTGAACTGGCGTATAGGCCTTGCTGCGTGCAGCAGCTTGTGTGCTCGATAAAATCAGCATGATCAATCTCCTTTAACGATGATATGAATGGGGTGTATTATATTGGCGCACCACGCCCTTTTGAGGAATATATTCTTATTATATAATCTGTTTGTCAAGTGTAAAATAAAGAAGAATGTTTTTAAGTGGTTTTGGACTTTATTTTTTTTATGAAAGCGCCTATATCATTGAGAACAGTTTTGAATTTAAAATCAGTAGAATAGATCAGAAAAATGGCAGAATTTAAACTTCCACAAAACTCACAAATAATCGAAGGTAAAAAAGTCGATGCTGCTGGCGATGCTAAGCGCAAGAAGACATTCAAAGTTTATCGTTGGTCGCCGGATGATGACCAAAACCCTCGCTTGGATGAGTTCACTATTGATCTGGAAAAATGCGGGCCCATGGTCTTGGATGCACTACTTCATATTAAAAATGACATAGACCAGTCTTTAACGCTTCGACGCTCATGTCGTGAAGGTATTTGCGGATCATGTGCAATGAACATTGATGGTACAAATACACTTGCATGTACAAAAGCAATTGATGATGTAAAGGGCGATGTAAAAGTAACGCCACTTCCGCATATGCCAGTAGTCAAAGACCTTGTACCAGACCTTAACCACGTTTATGCGCAATATGCTTCGATTGAGCCATGGCTAAAGTCAGACACTCCAGCACCTGAGCGTGAGCGTTTACAGTCTGCGGAAGATGCAACTCTTTTAAATGGTGATGATGGTCGCGGTCCTTCTGGCTGTATTTTATGTTTTTGCTGTTCAACCAGCTGCCCATCTTATTGGTGGAATGGTGATAAGTTCTTAGGGCCTGCCATTCTATTACAAGCTTATCGATGGATTGCGGATAGCCGTGATGATGCTGCGGATGAACGTCTCGACAAACTTGAAGACCCATTCCGTCTTTATCGTTGCCATACAATCATGAACTGTACAAATACATGTCCAAAAGGCCTAAACCCTGCGAAAGCAATCGCAGAGATTAAAAAGCTTATGGCAGTGCGTGCATAAT
>Ga0208837_1000185_pt1 | contig 11073 bp, 6 predicted proteins | sample DeeseametaMP0327_FD_184214 | JGI IMG/M metagenome (GOLD analysis project Ga0208837, IMG submission 184214) | Marine microbial communities from the Deep Atlantic Ocean - MP0327 (SPAdes) | ecosystem: Environmental > Aquatic > Marine > Oceanic | place: East of Recife, Brazil, South Atlantic Ocean...
AACTAGATTGCGAATGTAGATAATGTAGAAGATCTATATTCACAATTGGATAAGATCACTTAATACTAGAAAAATAATTAATTAAGAAAATCAAATGTAGTATCTATGAATGGAATTAAACAAATATAGATATGAAAAATATGGATGTATACTAATATAAGTATATTTATTTATGAGTCATTCAGTAAAATAAACAGGTAAATTATCATTATATTGATAGAATCTTAAATATGGAGTCATGAAATATTAGAATGATAATGTTCCGACAGTAAAAATAGAAGTTAATATTAATAGAACCATTGATATGTGTATATTATTAACTCAAATCACTAAATTATATTTGTTTTTAATATCATTTTAATAAATAAAATCATGCTTGGTAATTTTGTAAAATAATATGAAGTATATTATCATCAAATATACCAAATATCATATGTAGTATATTTTTTCATGTATTTTGTAGTACTTAAATATTTAAATAATTCAAAATATTTTATTGATACATAGTATATAAATAATTCAATTTATGAAGATATAAAAATGATACTAATATACTAATATAGTATTATTCTTTAATTAATACAATAAATTAAAATGTAATAATACGAATTAGATTTATCAAACAAATAACTTACCGAAATCATTATTCCAGAAGAATACGATGATATTAAGATATTGAGATTAAATAACAATAATATCAAGAAGATCGATGGATTAGATTATTTATCTAAATTAGAGAAACTATATTTGGGAGATAATCAAATTGAAGAAATAAAAGGTCTAGACTTCTTAGAATCATTGAAATTCTTATGTCTAAAAGATAATAAAATAAAGACTATTTAAGGATTGGATTACTTGTGCAATCTAGAGATATTATCAATTACTTACAATAAAGTAGATAAAATACAAGGTCTAGATTATCTAGAATCATTGAAAGAATTATATTTGAATCATAATAATATAAGTAAAATGGAAGGATTAGATTATGTTACTAACCTAAATGTCCTATACTTGAATCATAATAATATTCAAATGATAAATGGAATAGATAACTTAACTAAATTAAGAACTTTATCATTGAATTATAATCGTATATTGAATTAGAATGATTATGTATTCCCAAGAACATTGACTAAAGTATCTATCAATAATAATAGATAAAAATGATTTTATTTATGATACATACTAATTTTATTTAAAATAATAAAGATGGAATAATTTAATTTAGGAGAGTGGATATTACACTATGAATAACCTAGAAATGCATTCGAAATTGCAAAAGATTTGAAACCGTATGGAATAATATCAATCAAATGTCTAAAGGATAGTTTATCATTTTAATGTGATAATTCATAAGATGATCAAGTATTAATATACATAGGTAGAAACATATTAGATAAAATGAAATATTTAGAATATGAATATATTTACTATTAGTCTAAAAACTAGATATCTTTTAAATTGGGAAATCATATATTATTAGGAAAAATAGATTATAAAGAATGTACATGTGGTATCTAGACTTATAAATAGTTAGAATTCGAACATAGATATTCTAAATAAATGTTCGATAGGGCATAACAAATGTATTAGAATAGAAAAGTTATGGACGAATATGATAAATGGTAAAAAGGATACAATTATAGAGTATCATTTTCCAATATAAAGATTAAAAATAGTTATACTCATAAGATGCAAGGTAAGAAATTCTATATAAAAGGAGTATTATTTATGGATCTCATAAACATAGATAGAGAACAATATTTTAATGAAACCGATATGATTAAAAATTAAAATATTAAGATAGAATAACATAATAGGACTATAGATTAATAATACATATAATGAAATCATTTATTTATTAAACTTATATTATCTCGATGATATAAAAAATAAAAGATTTTATGAGAAATTAATAGCCTCCTTAATCATATAGTATGAAGTATATACTTTAATACATTGATACCGATACCGAGAAAATGAAATTATTTTATGAGCGTGAAGGATTGATATTCGAAGATCAAATATTTTAGTATACTAAGGTTAAAAGTATAGAAATAATATAATAATATAAAATAGAAGGACTTATTAAACTAAAATAATTACCTAATCTAAAGAGTCTTACAGTAACATAATCTCCAAATATAGATCTAAACGAAGTAGGATAATTAACTAATTTAGAATATCTAGATTTAAGACGTAATAAAATATAGGATATAAGACCACTGACAAATCTTACTAATCTTAAACATTTGATATTAACTAGTAACTAATTAGTAGATATTAATGCATTGTAGAAACTAACTAATTTATAAATATTAGAATTAGACTATAATAAAATAAGACATGTAAGTCCTTTATTTAAATTAATTAATATGAAATAATTAGAATTAACACATAATCGTATAAGAAATATAGAAGGAATATAGGGACTCACTAATTTAGAAATTTTAAGACTAAGTAATAATAGTATAAAAAGTATAGAACCATTATCAAAAAACAATAAACTCGAAATATTATCACTCGATAGTAATTAAATATAAGATATCGGACCATTGAAAAATTTATATAATCTGGAAATTCTTTATTTAGAAGATAACCAAATAGAAGATACGACCCCGATAAGTAAATTATACAAATTATACAAGTTATATATTTAAAATAATCAAATAGAAGATATGACACCGATAAGTAGATTAAATAAGTTAAAATATTTAAAAATTTATGGCAATAAAATAAGTACATTTATAGGATTATCTAATTGTGATGTAGATATTTGTACGTTTGATATAACCGAATTAAGAACAAGAAATAGATAACTAATTAATTAAATATTTTATCGGGATGATGATTATCCAGACTATTTAAGTGAATATTAAAAGCAATATATAGCAGTAGATATAAGAACTCTTACCGAATTAGATAAAATGAATACAAGATACAAAATCCATGATGATTCTAAATGGGTATCTCATGGATTAGTAGTATTAGATAAAAAATAAAAAATATAAGATAAGTAGTATTACAAACTTCTAATCGAAAGTTTTGTATAAAAAATAAAAACTGAATATTAAATAAAAGCTATGAAAAGTAATATAATAAATGGTAAATTTAGAAAAGAAATCTTATACGATATAATAAGATAAAACACTCTAGGAACAGAATGATCATTCATCATCCGTATCTTCCCAACTTGCTATTGGATTATTATCTAATATGTATTTTTCTATATACGGATGATTCTTTACAAAGAAATCATTTTAAATTCTATTATTCGAAAGATCTAATAAACCTATTTGATCATGTTAATTATTTATACCTTAAGTATTACATATGTTATTATCATTAAGGTATATATGCCATAATTCAAGTAATCCATCAAGACCTTTTATTGTCTATATCTTATTATGAGATAGATCTAATTCCGTAAGATATTTTAGAGTACTTAGTCCTTCGATCTCAGATATCATATTATGTGATATATTCAATTCATCCAACTTTGTAAGAGTATCAAGTCCTTCGATCTTAGATATCATATTATGTGATAAGTCTAGTACTCGTAGATTCGTGAATCGCTCTAATCCTTCGATCTTATAAATATTCTTGTTAGATAAGTCTAATGTAGTAATATTAGAGTTAAAATTTTAAAGTAATTGTATCATTAAGTTTTTTTATATATTTTTATTTTAATAATATTCCAAATTAAATACGTATATAGTATTCATTAATATATCAATTTTAATAAATAAAATCATTCTTTCATATCTATCTAAATGTATCTTAGATTGATACCATATTTTCTTTTAATATTTGCTTTTGTCATATTCTTAGTATCATTATGTTTATACAAGAAGTTATGATAAAAGTAATTATATAACTATCTAGATAATTTTACTCCGGGATACTGAGTCCCAAATATTTTATTTATATTCTCATAATTAATATTAAAGTCTTTATCTGATTATTTAACTAATTCGTATAAGTACTCTTTGTATACTTTTCTATTATCCATGATCTTTTTAATATTTACTTTTCCTTAATGTCTATAACCTATCATTATTTGATCCGATTATAGACATTCTTCTATAAAGTGATCGACATTGATCAAGAAACTTAATTATCTATAATATGAATTAATCTCTATGCCATTTTGAGTAGTTCCGGGATAATAAAACATCTTAGTATTATGATATTATGCTTACTAATTTTGTATTTACTACTTTTTAAACAATTATTATTGAACTATTTATTCTTGGAGTGTCGGAAACTCGATATCCTATTCGTACTCTACATAATTTGGACCAATTCTCTTTTATGTAATAGTACTATCTAAATCTATTTGCGGACTCATACTAAGTTATATTCCGAAGTTCTATACTAATACTAATAATTGATCGGATCTATCATCGTATAAATATTTTAATAATTCTTCTATTTATTTCTTATTTCTACATAACCTAGTAATATCTTAACATACCAAGATATGAACATCATTATTAGTATGATTTTATTCTTTTATATTTTTGAGAATATCAAGCATATCTTTTGGAATTTCATCTTTCAATGAATGGCATATCTGTTTTTCTACTATTATCTTGTATTCACATTATTACAACTATTATCTTGTAAACTAAAGTAACTATTCTAATTAGATTATTAAGTTAGAAGATTAGGATTATGAAGATACTCTAGTAAATATATGTGCGTGTATCATTTATACGTATGAATACTATATTTTTAGTATATTCTATGATATAATTAATTATCAATTTATCTAAATCGCCATAAGGCTATCTAAATTGAAATATAGTTTTTATGAGATGCATTAATATTTTATTTATTTCATAAAAAACAAAGATGTAAGATAATATAACATTAAATATGTAAGATCTCAAAATATAACATGATAAAATATGTATTGCTATAAGATATATGGATGCTTCGAGTATTATTGGTTTACATTCATGGATATACAAAGACTATATTCATCTAGATCTAGGATATAATAATCTAAAATCCATATACGATATTGAATATATTAAGAAGACTATACGTACTCTCATATTAGAATATAATGAATTAGAATCAATGAAAGGTATTATGAGACTATCATACTTAGAATTATTGAACTTATCATATAACAAAATATAATATATTACATAATTGGATAATATCAAAATGTTAAAGTAATTGTATTTACAGAATAATTAAATTACTACAATAAAAGGACTCGATGCTCTTACGAAACTCGAAAAATTAAATCTTAGTAATAATATGATATAGAAGATAGAAGGACTTGATATGCTCGTGAACTTATACTAACTATCATTGTCACATAATTAAATTGTGAAAATATAAGGACTTGATACGCTCGTGAATCTCTATTATTTAGATATATCACATAATATGATACAAAATATAGAGAATTTATAAGAACTACATAATATAGAAACTCTCAAATTAGGACATAATAAAATATAAGAAATAGAAGGACTAGATAATCTTTCTAAACTATAAAACTTAGATTTGTCACATAATTAAATATGGTAAATAGATGGTATGTAAAGTCTATCTAAACTAAATATATTAAAATTAGAATACAATAATATTTAAATAATATAAGATTTACCTAAAAAATTAATATATTTAAATCTCTCGGATAATAAGATATAAAATATGAATGGCTTACAAGATTTAGAGATACTCAAAACATTATATCTGAAAAATAATAAAATTACTAAATTAATAAAATTAAAGTAAGATCCTATAGATGTGTTCTTATGTGGAAATGATATATCGAACAAATACAAAATTAAGCATAAACTTAAAAATATACTAAATCTTCAAATAAAATATAAGTTTTGATTTATTATATGAACGGTTTTACATCATTGAATGTATCAAATTAAAGTTTGGAATAAATAGAATACTACTAATTTCTAATTGATTTGAATATGCATAACAATAAAATACGAGAAATCAATAATCTAGATAACTTGTTAGTACTATAATTATTGAATATTAGTAACAATAAAATATAAGAAATAAATAACATTTCACATATGAAATACTTGAAGACTCTTATATTAAACAATAATAAAATATCATAAATATAAGGACTAGATAAACTAATAAGATTACAACATTTAGATCTATCGAATAATTAAATTCAAACTATATAAGGTCTCAATTAATTGTAAAACTTGATAACATTGAATCTCTCAAATAATAAAATCATATAAATAGAGAATCTCGATTGTCTTACGAAGTTATATGATCTAAACTTATCGAATAATAATATTTAATATGTATCGGATCTAGAATATTTATATTCCTTAAAATATTTGAACTTATCAAATAATAAAATAGAAAAAATAAGTAATATCCCAGAAGTATAATGTCTTTATTTATCAAATAATATGATCTAATAAATAGAGAATTTACATACTAATTTAAAGACTTTGAGATTAAATTAAAATAAGATTTAGATAATAGAAAATCTTGATAAATTAATACATTTATAATATCTTGATTTATCAAATAATAAGATATAATCAATGACAGGGATAGATAAACTATAAGATATAAGAACTATTATATTAGATAACAATGATATTGATAAAGTATAATGTATTAGTAAACTAAATAAATTAGAGTATTTGAGTATAAAAAATAATAATATATCAAGATTCTAAAAGTTAAAATTTTATATTATGAAGTTATCATTTATCACATGATCTACATAATATATTACTTATGACTCCAAATAAAAATAGTACTACACATAGGATATAAAGTACAAAGTAGTATCTATCATATTGTTTTAGTTATTACTTGTATTCGTGTATTCTATTCTTGTACTTTAATATGTCTTTTTATTCCTTATTAAAAAGTAATGAATTTAGTTATTGTGAGTAACATTATTCTTCTTTTTATATGTTAACTAGTTATTAAATATTCTATTGTAATTCTTGTTATTATTGTATTTTAGACTTTATTAATAGATCAATATCTTATTCAGTTATTAACCTATAATACTTTTAATGCATCTAATGACATTCATCACACATAAGAATTAGACATCTACTACATAATTATTTTATTTAGTTATTTCTATTACATTGATTGCATACGTATTTCTAAATTATTTATATCGAAGTATCCATTTAAAAAATAAAATAAATACTGATGAATAATGGTTATCAAAATATATAATTCATTTTATCATTCCTCATTGCGTTTTTATATTTAAATGTAGAACATAAAAATAGTATAAGATACATTCGAGTCTTTTTTTTAATAAAATAATACAAAATAAATATACGTGAAAACTATTTTGTAAAATAAATATTCTGTATTGAATGAAGATCCATCATTATAATTAATTTATCAATCTAGAGTCCATATGTCATAACATGATAAACTAGAGATTCTATGTTTTTAGTACAAAGGGTTTATATCTAATAAATTACTAGTTTATCTAATATTTACAGTATAAGATTTCGAGCTTATAAATCTCCCTATGATGTAATACCTATATGATAACACTGATACATTGATAATAAATACTATAGATGATACATACAGGTAATTTAATAATACAGTAGATAAGTTAAAGTAAGTATATTATGAAAATAATACGAACAAAATACTAAACATAAAATATGATGACAATATAAATGATGAAGTATTCGATTTAGTAATAGAAAAGTTATAGTATCATTTCGAAACAATATAAGTATTAAAGAATGTATATGATGAAGATATAAATATATAGAATATCACTATAAATCAGGGATACTAATACTTTCCTAACATATTGTTCTAGAATGAATAATTAAAGAATTCTGGGGTCTTAGGACCTATACTGAAAGTAATAAATATAGTAAAAACAAATTAATTTTAGAATGAAATAAGATAAATAGATAGTCTCGCAAAATTAGATTTATATTTGGTACATTTATTTGTTAGAATGCATAATCATGTATCCGATACTCAAACAAGAATTATTTGTCAAGAACTGAACAATAATAAAACTTTATTTAAGTAATTAATCAAAAGCGGAATATAATAAAAGAATATGAATAGTCTAATACTGTATCAAATATTTAACATTATCAATAAAAGAATGTAAGAATAAAACATAATAAGTGTTAGTCAAAAACAATAATAGATTGATCATGGGATACTATATGACATATTTGTATAATTCGTAAAATGCATAACATAGAATGATTTTTGTAAATACAAAGTAAGTAATTGGAATGTCTAATTTAATGATATTATGAATAGATATCAGTATAACATGCCCAAATTAGACATAAGAAGTATATTAGGATATGGAATAAATAATATGTAGGCATCTATAAATAACTATTTAAAAGCAATATAGACAGAAACCGTATCATTGAATATAGATAAGATACTTGGTATAAATCCTTTATTTTAATTATTCGAATAAAAGTACGAAAGAGAAAATATAGGTTATATGAAACGTACTTTTACCGGAAATTCATACATTATACATTTCAATTATTCTGGATTATTGTATAATTTGTATGATGACTAGTGGTATAATACTATAGAATAGCAGGAATATCCTAATTTGTTGATACCTAATAATGTATCAAATAATATAGATCATGACTAGGTACAAAATATTATGAACGGAATAAATATAATGAACATATAATGTCCGACATGTAGTACGGAATAGAATAAATTAGTATTTTACTCAAATTGTTAGTATCCGGACTAACATAAATTGAAATTTATAAATACGAGATAATGAGTAAATAATAGAATTAATAAAAAGATATAAATAATGGATTTTGCTGAATAGAATAGATTATATACCGAATATAGAAGATTATTAATTGGATACAATACCAATTTGTAATTAATAGAATTTTTAGATAATAAAAATATATCTTAGTATCTAAAAAATCAAATAGAATAATAATATGGCGTACAAAGATATCTATCTTATTATCAACAAAAAGCAGGTAAATATTTTGAACCTTAATATCTCGAATACTATGATGAAGAATATCATGATTGGTTAAGAAACTTTTATGCATGGGGAGTTAAAAATAAAGAAAGAATAAATATACAAGAAAAAATAGATAAGAAGTTTTCTTAGACAAATAAGTATGGTCATCTAGAATAGTATATCGGAGATGATGGTAAAACATATTGTATCGATGAGTATAAACTTATGGATAGAGCAGATACTGAAGAGATGGAAACATTATACTATAAAAATCCATAATTCGATAAGTTCCTAGATTCCGACATTAGATACTTTGTGAAATACGGAGAATAAAATACTTCTAAGTATCCTATGAAGTAAATAATAAAAGAAAGAATATAAGAAATTAGAGAGTAAAATAAAGAAAACTTAGATAATTATGATAGTATGTTGAAGTATCGTGAAAATTCTGAATCATTATAAGAATTACATGAAATAGTAAACAAGCAACTTTCTATTATAAATGAACATATATTAGTACGAGGATAACAATGAATAAATTTATTTATTAGAATTTGATAAGTCAATAAATGTTAACTTATACATGTTCGATTGGAAAGAGATAACTCGAATATTAGAGTATATATTCATGCAATAATACATATATTAGTTTAAATTAAAAATCATATATGATGACTTACCGATATTCGTAATCAAAATAGACTAATAGGATGTGTATATCGAATATTAATAAGACAAATATAATATACTTACGATCTTGGATATAATGAAATAATATAGGTACGAATACAAGAATCTATATATTAAATCGGATGATAAAAGCAAATAATATATAGATTATATATTTGATAAGTATATAATTCATATGATACCCAGATACTTATCAATTAGTAAAGATAAATAAAGTAATTACATACATATGATCTAATTTAATAATAAAACAGTGTATTCGTATGAATGATCATAGTTTTATATTAAGATTCTTACTTATTTTGTATACTTCTGGTATGATACTATTTATATGATCATGGTAAGATTAGTATTTTCTATATTATGATATGTTTCTATAAGTAATATACTTTTGAATAATATAGTTCAATGCTTTATTCTTATTCTTGTGTTTACTCAAAATTACTTTATCTACAAATGATATTATGATTCCTATATTTTTCTTAATTTAATCTACATTTTACTATGTTTCATCTATAAGTTATTATACGTCCATTTGATTTTCATCTATTATGTCAGAATATTTATCTGTAATAAAATCGGTCTATTCTATCATTAGTTTTTGTAAAATCTAATAATATTTAGAATCTAAATGACTACTTTCTATATTTCGTTACAAATAAAATTATTGATCTACTTATTTTTCTATCATATCAATAACTTATTATTTTGTACTACTCTTATCCATGTATACTTTCATTATTTCTTATATTGCAGTTCTTTATTTCTCATCTACTATGTCTGGATAATTGTATCTTATATTCTAAATGTACTTATTTAAAAGAATTTTAATATGAATTTGTACTAACTCTTTACGTTCTTCCTCTTTATATTCTTCCGTTTTTTTAAGATTATCTTCTATTTCGCTAACGGTCAATGGACTTTCGATTTAAAAAGTATGATAAATATTGTTCTTTACATCTGTTTAATCGGTTACTGTAATATTTATATTTTCGAATATATCGATACGAACTTTTATTTGTAAATTACTATATTCGAATTTCTTATTTAAAGGAATCATAGGATCTAATATCTTTATATTATTTTTGACTCTTATTCTATTACCTTAATAAAACTTGAGTTATACTTATTCTAAATTCTTCTATTCGGTCTAATACATTTTGATAGATTCACATGGTAATTATGTATTAGCTTCTATTATGTTATCCATTATTCCATCTTCTATTTCTATTCCAAGGTTCAACTTAGTCTTTTATACTAATACTATCTATTATCCATTTGCTTCGGCTTATGTAAAACAATAGTACGATGCACCGAATGATACGCTCTAAAGTGGATATTATTAAAAGTACTTGATACCCGGATATTTCTAATCTAATTTCTTTTTAAAT
>Ga0208837_1000189_pt1 | contig 11012 bp, 9 predicted proteins | sample DeeseametaMP0327_FD_184214 | JGI IMG/M metagenome (GOLD analysis project Ga0208837, IMG submission 184214) | Marine microbial communities from the Deep Atlantic Ocean - MP0327 (SPAdes) | ecosystem: Environmental > Aquatic > Marine > Oceanic | place: East of Recife, Brazil, South Atlantic Ocean...
CCGAGGCTATGAGCCCCACGCGGACCATGTTCTTGCCGCCCATTGGGAAGCTGTGGCGCATCACGTAATAGCTGGGCTCGGCATCCTGGCGCAGCACTCCATCCTGTCTCCAGCGGTCGAAAAGATCGGAGGTCGCCAGGTACTGCTCCTTGGCCGAGGTGTTCCAGTCCAAGCCCTCGCCGGCTTCCAGGTGGATGACGTTGTATTGGTTCTGGCGCTTGAGCGCCTCTTGCGTTTCCTCGTCGATCATGTCGTAGGGCGGGCACAGCACCGAGGCCATGTCTCCTACTTTGTCCGGGTTGTACCGCCATCCTCTGAAGGGACTTACCACTGCCATTCCAACACCTGCGTTCGTTATTATTTGAGCGTGTAGGACTCTCGATTATAGGTTAACCCCCACGGCCAGTCCACAGCCGGACCGAAGACGCACAGGCCCGAAGGGTCGCCGTGGTCTTGTGATATACTCGGTGCTTGCTCAGGCACGGATAAAAAGTCAAGATTATCCAGCAAGATCAACCAAAAAGCAAAAGGAAGGTAGCTCATGGCCGGCCCAATCACCCGCGTAGATGGCGGAACTATCACCACCGCCCGAGGCTTTCGGGCCGGAGGCACCTACGTGGGCATCAAGACCTACTCCGAAGACAAGATGGACATGGGACTGCTCCTATCGGACACCCCATGCGCTGTGGCCGGCGTGTTCACCAAGAGCAGCCTGGTTTCGCCGTCGGTGACCGTGAACCGCGAGACTATTGCGGCGGGCGGCCCGGTTAGAGGGCTGGTGGTCAATTCGGGAATCGCCAACGCCGGCGTGGGCGAGCAGGGCTACGTCGATGCCAAGGAGATGGCGGCCGTTGCCGCCACGGGACTGGGCGTGAAACCCGAAGAGGTTTTGGTGTTCAGCACCGGTGTTATCGGCGTTGAGCTGCCCATGACGTTGATTCATAAAGGTGTCGGAGAGATAGAACTCTCAGACGACGGCGGCAATGCGCTGGCCCGGTCCATGATGACGACTGACACTCGGACGAAAGAGGCCGCTGTTTCGGTCGCCGTGGGCGGCGCCGAGGTCAACATCTGCGGCGTGGCCAAGGGCTCTGGGATGATTCACCCGAATATGGCAACCATGCTCTGCTTCGTGGCCACCGACGCCGCGGTGGAGCAGGACTTCCTGCGCTCGATACTGCCCGACATCGCCGACAGCACTTTGAATATGCTGGATATCGACGGAGATACCAGCACCAACGACAGCTTGGTTGTCCTAGCCAATGGGGCCGCGGGAAACGCTTCCATCACCGCCGGCAGCGCGGACGCCGATTCGTTCAGAGACGCACTGAAAGATGTCTTGGTGCAATTGACCCGTCAGTTGGCCCAGGACGGAGAGGGTGCAACTACCCTGATCGTAGCCGAAGTCCAAGGCGCGCAAAATACAGCAGACGCCAGGATAGTTGCCAAGACGATCACATCCTCCCTGTTGGTAAAATCGGCGGTCTACGGTGCCGACCCCAACTGGGGCCGGTTGATCATGGCCTTGGGCCGCAGCGGGGCTGAGATGGTCGAGTCGAAGATAGACCTTTATATCAACGGCGTTTGCATCATGGAATCGGGCCGGCCCGTGCCCTTCCATCGTGACGCCGTGGTTGCTCTGATGCGTGGCGACGAAGTCACATTCGGAGTGAACTTAAATCTTTCGGACGGTCAGGCCACTGCTTGGGGCTGCGATCTCACCGAAGAATACGTGGTCATCAACAGTGCCTACACTACCTAAAATGGCCGTTGTCAAAGCTATTGGCTTGAGCCCCTGCGCGCGTACACGTTTGCGTCCGATTTCCCGTTAAACATTCCGGCGTGGGACGGCCGCACCATATGGCAGGGCCAGCGGCGGTCTGATTGCTTTTCCGGCGGTTTCTATGCTCCCCCGTTCGCCAGCCGATTCCACACCCATTCGACCCTGTCTTGATCTGAGTTTTTCGTTTGGAGGAAGAATTGGCGGGCCAACCGACTTCTAATCAACCACCAGGCCATCCAATAGTGGTAAAGATCGGTGGCAGCACATTGGGTAGTCACGACACCAGCCTCAAAGACCTGGCCCGGTTGCAGCAAGAAGGCCGGGAGGTGGTGGTGGTCCACGGCGGCGGCAACGTGATCTCCCAATGGATGCAGCGCCAAGGACTTGCGCCCAGATTCGTCGGCGGCCTGCGTGTTACCGACGCTCCCAGCCTCGAGATCGTGGTGGCTGTGCTCACCGGGCTGATCAACAAGGAACTGGTCTCCTCGATGCACGAGTTCGGAGGCCGGTCTGTAGGTCTGAGCGGCATCGACGGCAGCATGGTGGAAGCCAAGATCGGCAATCCCGAACTGGGGTTCGTCGGCGAGGTGACCACCGTGAACGTTGATCTGATCAGGTCTGTTCTCGACAGCGGATACATCCCTATGATCGCTCCCCTGGGCTTCCACGTTCGTGACGGCTCCGAGCATGCGGGCAGCCCGCTCAACATCAACGGCGACACGGTCGCTGGAGAACTGGCCTATGCCCTGGAGGCCGAGCAGCTGGTCTTCCTGACCGATGTGGCCGGCGTGATGGACGGCGGTGGCCGGGTGATCCGGCGCCTCGACCGGCGGCGGGCCGGAATCCTCTCCAACTCCGGGGTGATTCAAGGGGGCATGATTCCTAAGCTGTCCGCCTGCTTGCGTGCCTTGGAGCGGTCTCCGGTGGCCAATATCATCGACGGACGCCAACCCGATGCGTTGCTGGAATGCCTGCGTGGGAATTCCACAGGCACCACCATCGTTGAAGACTTTAGAGCCGCCCGCAGACGTGAAAATGCCGGCGAGGCGTAATCTCAGTAATCCATGAGCTACGATCTGACGAACGACACTGATGAACCAGAAGGCCCAAATCTACCTGGGATAACAGATGTTGTCCTGCGGCGGGTCCGCAACGGGTGCATCATCGCCGTGGGCCTGCTGTTCGCCTTCCTGATACTGTGGTGGCTGCGGACGGTCTACACCGACCTTTTGTGGTACGGCGAATTGGGCTACCGGGACGTATTCACCAAGATATTGGTGATGAAGCTCTGGCTCTTCATCGGCGGGACAGCCGTGACCGCGGCAGCCCTTATCGTCAATTTCTACTACACCTTCCGGTTCTCCAGAGGCCCGTCCACCCTCCCGGTGACCGAAGAGACGATGCGGCTCCTGCGCGCGCTCTTGATCGCGGCGGTGATCATAACCGTTCTGACCGCCGCGCCTGTGTTTGGCTCGGTCGCCGCGGGGCGCTGGGAGGTCTTCCTTCTTTTCCTGAACAAGGTCTCCTTCGGCGTGGCGGACGCCGAATTCGGTCAGGACCTCACGTTCTTCATCGTCACGCTGCGGATGCTCCATTTTATCCAGAGCTGGGTTATGGGCATCCTGATCACGTCCGTTGTCATGTCGCTGTTGCTGTATGCCGGCATCTATGGACTGCGGGGACTGAACTTCTTCCTGGCGCCGCGGATGTTGAAACACATAGGGATACTGGGCGGTCTCCTGATGATCAGCATCGCTGCGGGTCACGTATTGGCCATATACGAACTGGTTGTGTCACAAGGAGGGCTGGTGGCCGGGGCGGGTTATACCGACATCCACGCCCGGATACCGGTGCTCTGGCTAATGACCGTCATTGCGGGCCTGGGTGCGGGTGCTTTCTTCATCAGCAATTATTTCGGCGGTCTCCGGCTGATGCTTGGCTCATTCAGCCTCTGGATCATCATGCTCCTATTGGCCAATCTGGCCTTTCCGGCGCTGTTTCAACGCTTCCAGGTGGACCCCAACGAGTTCGAACGGGAGCAGGTCTACATCGAGCGCAATATCGAGTACACCCGGGCAGCTTATCAGTTAGACCAGGTCGAACAGATCGCTCTTCCGGCGGTCGGCGACATAGATGCCAGCGTGGTGGCCAACAACATGCCGGTCATCGAAAACATTCGGCTGTGGGACGTAGAGCCGCTGCAAGACGCCTACAACCAACTCCAGTTCATGGAGCTTTATTACAATTTTTTGAACATGGACTCAGACCGCTACATAGTGGACGGACGGCTGCGGCAGGTGTTGCTGGCGGCCAGGGAATTGGACCCGGACAACCTGCCCTCCGACGCCCAAAACTGGGTGAACCGCAGACTCCAATACACCCACGGCTACGGCGTGGCCATGAGCCCGGCCACCGGATTCACACCTGAAGAGGGGCGGCCCGAATTTTTCATCCGGGACATCCCCATCCGGGGAGAGATTCCCATCCGGCGGCCCGAATTGTACTACGGCGAATCCCCGGCGCCCTTCGCTATCGTGAACAGCACGGCCCCGGAGATCGATCCATCTGGCGGCCAACTGCACTACGACGGCCTCGGAGGGGTTAATCTGGGTTCGACATTCCGCAGACTGGCGTTTGCCTGGCAGTTCGCCGACATCAACATACTGCTCAGTGACCAGATTTCGGATGACACGCGTATCCAATACCGGCGTCAGATCAGCCAGCGGGTGCAGGCATTGGCGCCATTCCTGACCATGGATGATGACCCGTACCCGGTGGTGGATAAGGCGGGCAAGCTGTGGTGGCTGCAGGACGCATTCACGACCACCGACCGTTACCCCTACTCGACCCTGAATGAAGACGGGTTCAATTACATCCGCAACAGCGTCAAGGCGGTGGTGGACGCTTTCAGCGGTGAGGTGTCCATCTATGTCATGGGCCCAAGCGACCCCTTGCTGCAGATGTACCGCCGCGCCTTCCCGAATCTGTTCTTGGACTTCGACCGGATGCCCACCGATCTGCAAGCCCACATCCGCTACCCCAACGGGATCTTCTCGGCCCAGGCCGATATGTACCTGCGCTACCACATCACCGACGCCCAGGTCTTCTTCAGTCAGGCGGAACAGTGGGCTATCCCCCAGGATACCCGGTTCGGCCAGCGGTCGGTCGAGGTCCATTCCTCGTACTTGATATTGCAGATGCCCGGCGGTGACAGCGAAGAGTTCGTGTTGATGTTGCCCTTCAGCCCGGCCGGGGACAAGAAGAACCTGGTCGGCTGGCTGACGGCTAGGAATGACGGCGTGCACTACGGTAAGCTCGCCGCCTTCACCGTGCCCAGCGACCCACAGGTAGACGGGCCTGCCCAGGTGGAAGCCCGCATCGAGAACGACCAGATCATCTCCCAGCAATTCACGTTGTGGGACGGGGCCGGGTCGCAGGTGGTCCGAGGCCAGCTACTAGTCATACCGGTGGGCGATGCGATAATCTATGTGGAGCCTTTATATCTCCAGTCGGAAGCGCTGGCATTTCCGGAGCTCAAGAAGGTGATCCTAGCCGACGGTAGTAACGTGGTCATGGCGGACAGCGTTGGCGAAGGACTGGCCATGCTGCTGGAGGGCAAAGCGCCTCTTGTCGATACGGCACGGGGAGGTGCGGGAGTAGGTGGGGACGGCCAGGCAACTCCGGGTCCGGAAGACCTGCAGTCGATAGAGGATGCGGTTTCCGGTCTGGACAAGGCCTTGAAAGAACTGCAAGAGGCTGTAGAACGCCTACGAGAGTCCCTGGAAGAAGACTCGCAATGACCATAACCCAAAATGGGGGAGGAGACCCGCAATGACCAAGAGCAGTGATTGGATCGACGTTGAAAAGAAGTATTACGCCCAGACGGTGCGCCGCCAACCGGTGGTCCTGGTCAAGGGCGAAGGCACACGTGCTTGGGACGCCGACGGCAAAGAGTATCTGGACTTCGTAGCCGGTTGGGCCGTGAACCAGTTGGGTCACTGCCATCCAGTGGTGACCAAGGCCATCGCAGACCAGGCCGCCACGCTGATGCAGGTCTCCAACCAGTTCTATAGCGTGCCCCAACTGCAACTGGCCGAGATCTTGGTTGAAAACAGCGCTCTGGACCTGGTCTTCTTCGGCAACAGCGGCGCCGAGGCCAACGAAGGCGCCATGAAGCTGGCCCGCCGCTACGGCAAACTCAACCTCGACGGCGCCTATGAGATCATCACGGCCCTGAACTCGTTCCACGGCCGCACCATGGGGACCTTGGCCGCCACCGGCCAGCCCCACTACCAAGAGAACTTTACTCCCCTGCTGCCCGGGTTCGTCCACGTTGATTACGACGATGTCGAAGCCATCATGAACGCCACCACCGATAAGACGGCGGCAGTCATGATTGAGCCGATACAGGGCGAGGCCGGCGTGGTGATCCCGGCCGACGATTACTTGAAACGGGTCCGAGACTGGTGCGACCAGAAAGGGATCCTGCTGATACTGGACGAGGTCCAGACCGGCATGGGCCGCTTGGGCAGCCTGTTCGGATACGAGGAATACGGCATCGAGCCCGACGTCATGACCCTGGCCAAGGGGCTGGGCTACGGCGTTCCCATCGGCGCGTTCATGTCCAAAGAGCATTGTATGGCCCTTGTGCCAGGCGACCACGGCTCGACCTTTGGCGGCAACATGCTGACCACCGCCGCCGCTTATGCGGGCACCAAGTTCCTGATCGATAACGACATCCCCGCCAAGACCAAGGAGATGGAGCCATACCTGTTGGGCCGGTTGAACGACCTGAAAGGCCGGTTCTCATTCATTTCCGAGGTCCGGGGCAAGGGTCTGCTGGCCGCCATGGACTTCGAGAGCGAGATTTCACCCCAGGTGCTCACCGCGGCCAACGAAGCGGGGATCTTGCTGAACGCGCCCCGGCCAACAACCATCCGCTTCATGCCGCCCCTGACCATCACCAAGGAAGAGATCGACGAGGGCGTGGAGCGCCTGGGCAACGCCTTGGCGACCATTTGAGGAATGAACTTGCCCCATCTCCCGTCGCAACGGGGGAAGGCTAGGATGGGGGCGTAGCGTCGAAGGCAAACACCCCCAACTGCGCAAGCAAGAACCAAGGGAGCAACCTTTAGACGAATGGTAAAACCAAAGATTGTGCTGGCCTACAGCGGGGGACTGGACACTACGGTGGCGGTCCCGTGGCTGCAGGAGAAGTACGACGCAGACATAATCACCCTGACCATCGACCTGGGGGATGGTGGACCTGGAGTCCATCCGCCAGCGGGCGTTGAGCATCGGCGCGGTTGAGGCGCTCACGGTCGACGGCCGGGATACCCTGGTCGATGAATTCCTGTTCCCGTCGCTCCAAGCCGGGACGGTCTACGAAGAGCAGTACCCGCTGGCCACGGCCCTGGGACGCCCGCTGATCGCCCGGTATCTCGTCGAGGCGGCCAGAGAGTACGACGCCTACGCCATCGCCCACGGCTGCACCGGCAAGGGCAACGACCAGGTCCGGCTTGAAGTGGGTATCACCGCTCTGGGGCCTGACATCGATGTCATTGCACCCATACGCGACTGGGGCATGAGCCGCGAAGACGAGATTGAATACGGTCAGGCGCGTAATCTGCCGATCAACGCCAACCGCAGCCGCTTCTCCACCGACGAGAACCTCTGGGGCCGGAGCGTGGAAGCCGGAGAACTGGAAGACCCCTGGCTGGAACCGCCCGAGGACGCCTATGATTGGACGAGCCCGGTGGCAAACACTCCTGACGAGCCGGCCTACGTCGAGATTCATTTCGAGTGCGGCGTGCCCAAGGCGGTGGACGGCGAGAGCATGTCCGGGACCGACCTGATAAATCACCTGAACACCCTGGCCGGCGCCCACGGTATCGGGCGCATCGATCATGTGGAGAACCGGTTGGTCGGCATCAAGTCGCGGGAGATCTACGAATGCCCGGCGGCCACGCTGCTGCACACCGCCCACACGGCGCTGGAAGCAATGACGTTGACCAAGGACCAGGCCCGCACCAAGGCCCGCATCGCCCTGGAATATGCCGATGTGATCTATAACGGCCTCTGGTTCACCGCCCACCGGGCCGACCTGAACGCCTACGTCCAGAGCACCCAGCGGTACGTCACCGGCGACATCCGGGTGCGGCTGCACAAAGGCGCCTGCACTGTGGTGGGACGCCAGGCGCCAAAGTCGTTATACAATTACGGCCTGGCGACCTACGACCGCTCGGACGAGTTCGACCATGCCTCTGCCGAGGGTTTCATAAAGATCTATGGCCTATCGGTCCGCACCGAGAACCGGATCCAGGCAGACTGAGTCTGGGTCAAAGCTTAGCTATATATACCCGCCGGCCATACCCGCTCATCCTGAGCTTGTCGAAGGACCCCCGCTCCTGCGCACCCATGGTTCGACGTGGCTCACCACGAACGGTTGCCAACAGCGCATGACTAAAACGAGTAACAGCCGGGAGGACCGATGACAGTTGCCGCCCGCATGAACGACCTGGGCACCGAGTCGGCATTCGAAGTGCTGGCCAAGGCGCGCGCCCTGGAGGCCCAGGGTAAAGAGATGATCCATCTGGAGATCGGCGAGCCCGATTTCGAGACGCCCCGGCATATCGTCGAGGCCGGCATGCAGGCCATCAGCGACGGGTTCACCCATTATGGTCCCACCGCGGGCCTGCCCGAACTGCGGGAGGCCATCGCCCGGAACAGCCGTGAGGTCCGGGGGACCGACACCGACCCGGCCAACATCGTGGTCACCCCAGGCGCGAAGCCCATCATGTTTTATGTGCTACTGGCCCTGGCCGAACCAGGAGTGGAGGTCATCTACCCCAACCCCGGGTTCCCCATCTATGAGTCCATGATCAAATTTGCCGGCGCCACTCCGGTGCCGATGCAGCTTCTGGAAGAGAAGGACTACCACCCTGACTTGAGTCTGTTGCCGGGCCTGATCACCGATAAGACCCGCCTGATCATCATCAACTCGCCGGAGAACCCATGCGGTTCGGCACTGACCAAGCAGGAATTGGAGACCATCGCCGAGATAGTTAAGCAGCATCCAGACCTATACGTGCTGGCAGACGAGATCTACAAAGACATCCTCTACACCGGAGAGCACTACAGCATCTCGTCCATCCCCGGCATGCAGGAACGCACTATCATTCTGGACGGCTTCTCCAAGAGCTACGCCATGACCGGCTGGCGACTGGGCTATGGGATTCTGCCAGAAGAATTGGTGCCCCACATCGTTAAGCTAGCCGTGAACAGCGTTTCCTGCGCGGCATCATTCACTCAGAAGGCGGCTGTGGCAGCCATCGAGGGACCCAGAGACGAAGTTGAGGCCATGGTTGCTGAATTTGCCATACGCCGCAGGCTGATCGCAGACGGACTGCGGAGCATTCCGGGGATCAACTGCCCGGAGCCCGAAGGGGCTTTCTACGCCTTCCCCAGCATTAAAGGGACCGGGCTCACCAGCATGGAATTTGAGACCAAGGCGATGAACGAAGCCGGCGTAGCATTGCTGTCCGGGAGCGCCTTTGGCGAATTCGGTGAAGGATATGTCCGGCTGTCCTACGCCAACTCCCAAGATAATATCCAAAAGGCCATCAGCCAGTTGGACAAGATGGTCCGCAGCATTTAGCCATCAAGAATCGGAGTTTTTTATGCCTGAGATTAAAGTCGTCCATCCAGACGGCCTGGAAGTTGAGATTCAGTCCGGGGCCATGACCCGCCTGGCCGGTGTGTCGGAGAAATTGACCGGCTCCACGGGCATTCACCTGGCTGTGGCCACCATCCCGCCCCACTGCGCCTCCAGCGCTCACTATCATGTGAACTGCGAGTCGGCCATCTACGTGGTCAAGGGCCACGGCCGCTTCGTGATCGGGGACAATTTGGAAACCGAGCTGGCCATCGGCCCTGGCGATTTCATCTACGTGCCCGCCGAAGCAGTCCACCAGCCGATCAACGACGGCGCCGAAGACATGGAGATAATCGTCGCCCGCAACACACCCGTAGAGATAGTGGTGGAAGTGGAGCCGTCCAAGGCGTAGATTGAAATATTGTTTATGGCCGGTGATATCGACATCGATTTAATCCGTCCATAGGCAAGATGACCTGCGTTGATTGAAACTGGTGCATACCATCCTACTGCTATCTGTTGGCCGCCGCTTCGTCAATTGCCGAGATTAGTTGAGAGTAACGCCACGGGATTACACGAAATCCAAATTCTGTGATTGCCGACGGAAGATTTTGTGGCGGGACATCACCTGAATGCATCGCGATTACCCCTTTTCCCAGCATGATGCTTTCTCGGATTTCCCAATCTACCCATCCACTCGCAGCCGTATTGGCTGATACGTACACGAGCGTAACCGATGCCTGCCTGATCCTCTCGCGTATACCGCGTTTGATGTATTCGGCCCTTGCACCTTCGAAAGGCTCTTGCAGCACGCGGTCGCTAAACTCCCAATCGTTATCCTCGCTGACCGCCTCTGCCCTCAAATGATTGACTTCATCCAGATCTTCCGACGCGAAACTGATAAAGACATTTTTCTCGCCGGGTAATCCCGAGTTTTCTGGAATCACAACACTATTGGTCTCGAGTCTCAGCGCCGCAATCACTTCCATCACCCGAGACAGGCTAGCCGAAGAATAATCTGTGGCTTCATAACGCTGAATCTGTTGCTCTTTAACTCCAATGAGCTCACCTAGCGCTTTTTGGCTCAACCCACGTCCGATACGCGTTTGGATAAGAGTTCGAGGCAATTCTTCGATGGTCCGCAGGTCTGGAATCGTGTAGGACCCAGACTGTAGCGCATCATATTCCTCCAGTTGTTCACGCAATTCAGATAATTGGTAACGTAAGGCATCTTTTTGGGCCTTCCGGATCAATGGATGAACCTCCGGAATTTCGTCTGGCCCTTCAGATATTCCGTCTAACGCAATTGCGAACTTCTCTGCTTGCGCCTTGGTAATACGATACTGGCGTTGGTTTTTAATCATTTCATCCCCGCGAGATCCAAAGCGATTATTCCCTTGGGTCTTCCATTTTCTTTGTCGATCTGAAAAAACTCTAAAAATGTCGATCCAGTGTTTATTTCAGTAACATTCGGGAATAGCTCCCCGTAAAATTTTGCTTTTTGTGCATCGGTGTTAGGGTCGAATATTAGTAGAATGGGATCGAGCAAAGCCGCATCCACTCCGTTTACTTCCC
>Ga0208837_1000191_pt1 | contig 10946 bp, 4 predicted proteins | sample DeeseametaMP0327_FD_184214 | JGI IMG/M metagenome (GOLD analysis project Ga0208837, IMG submission 184214) | Marine microbial communities from the Deep Atlantic Ocean - MP0327 (SPAdes) | ecosystem: Environmental > Aquatic > Marine > Oceanic | place: East of Recife, Brazil, South Atlantic Ocean...
TTTGAATCTTATGTTCTTAAAGTAGATAGTTTATTAAGTATTAAATCATTTGAATCTTATGTTCTTAAAGTAGATAGTTTATTAAGTATTAAATCATTTGAAGTATGTAACTTATTAAGTATTAAATCATTTGAATATTATGTTCTTAAAGTATGTAACTTATTAAGTATTAAATCATTTGAATATTATGTTCTTAAAGTAGATAGTTTATTAAGTATGTAACTTATTAAGTATTAAATCATTTGAATATTATGTTCTTAAAGTATGTAACTTATTAAGTATTAAATCATTTGAATATTATGTTCTTATTGTATTTAGTCGATTTGTTTAAATTTATTCAGACATTATGTTACTTTTTTGAATATTCAAGTAAATAACATAATTAAAAAAGAGTAAAAAAATAATAAAAACCTTATATTGGTCTTCTATTTTCTTCGATAAACTTTTATTTTTACTAATTTATTTTTAATCAAAGCATTCCTATAATGATAATCCTACTCATTGTATTTCACACTACGACATGTTATTTTTTTAAATTCTTCTTTAATCTTTTATTTTTTAAAATATTATTCTATTCGAATCTTATGTTCTTATTGTATTTATTTAAATTATTCAGACATTATGTTACTTTGTTGAATATTCGAACAAGTAAAAAAATGGTAATTATTCTATTTTTTACAAATTCCTATATTTCAGGGTAAGAACTTCTTCGACAATTAAACAAATAATCATTTAGACTATTATTTTATTAAATTATCTATAAGTCCAAACTATATTTATGCAGCTTAAGGATTTATATTTTTAAATGAATTGTATCCTTAGCCTTAGTACACTTTATAATCTTATATTTCTTGTGAAGTATCTATGTTATATTAAGCAGGTTGATAGTATAGATACAAAGTATGTTTTTATTGTTACTTCAATATATATGATATATCAATAAATTTATCCTTGTATTAATTAATGTAGTATAAATCCTAAATATTTTATTCTCTAATTTTATAACATTGTATTACTTAGACTTCTTAATTTAATATCTATTTACATATTTATGAGAATATTATAGCTTATATTAGACTACTTAATTTGATATTATTCTATTTGTAATAAGAGTATATTTCATGTATTATTTATTTTACTTATTTACTTTATTAAAATAAGTTTGATATTTCATCTATCTAATATAGTACACTAATATTCTAAGACATTTAATGGAATCTTTCAAATATCTAATCAGTAATTTCTACATTAAATTTATTTTAGGAACTTAAATATACTTAATGATATCCATTACTTGCTAGCATCTGAAGTTATTATGTATTAAAATCAACTTATTTACTTTAGACCATAATAGATTCGTACTTTACTTTTTAATTATACCAAAATAATAAATTCTTAGAATATCTATCTATTTATTATTCTATTGAGTAACTATTCATACTAGTATCATTCCATTTTACGTTCATATATTCTTCATATTCTTATCTTAATTAAGTATCCGCATTTTATGGATTGAATCTTTCAATATTTTATCTAACATTCAAATCCCATATTCTTATTTTCACTTTCCATTGAGCTTTAGTAAATAGCTAATCATCGTATCTATATTACAGGTTATACCATGATTATATATTCTGTTTTCTATATCTTCTCAACGTTCTCATTTGGTCTAATATTTATTATTTTGATATATTTTTATAATTGTTTAATAAATCTTTGTATCCTTATTATACAAAAAGTAATTTATTCTTATCTATATCTGAATATTTATTATTTAACATAGTATTAATATCATCGTATAATATGTTTATTAATTGATATATACTTTTATGATTCACATCTAACTATTAAGTCTTTTCATATTATCCTGTAGACAATTATTAATTTAATATTATTTTGTACTACTATATACTTTTATCTTTATCTTGTTTTAATTACTAATCTACTATATTATCTATATCAATTAGTAATTTTAGATTTTTTTGATCGTATTATTAGAACAATTCATATTCTTATTATTCAAATGAATTCATTAAGTAATCTTCATTAGATTTTATTTCTATTTATTTAAAACTAATATTCTGGTTTTTATGATTTAATATGTATTATATCTATAGCACATCATTAATAATAGTGTAACATTTGACTATTTCGATTTCGTATCCAAATATTTGATTTCCAAATTATTGAACTAGAATACACTACATTAAAGTACTCTTAATATTGTAATATTTATATATTCTTATTAATTCTTTAATTATATTTTACATTCTACTATTATCATTGAATACTAATAAAATATCAAATGTTTCTTTATTATTTTTCTTATTTTTATTTTTCTTGTAATTTTTTATTTTGATCTTTTATTGATAATCCATGATGATTTATTCTATATTATTACTATCTAATTAGGATACCCACTATTTATCAATCTCTAAGTTTGATATGTAATCATAATACTATTATATCTTTGTATCTTCTGATTTCAATGTCTTAGTATATTCTTGATCTTAAAATAAAACTACAGGATTTTATATATTTGATTTTCCAGATTCTTTGATAGATTTCCACATATTATATGCATTAATTAATTATTTAGATTACATATTGTAGTATAAATAATTGAATATATGATACTCGAATCTTAAAATATTAAGTCATTTTATCATAAGCTCTTGGCGATTTATCAATATAAACAAAAAGATCATACTTGGAATACATAATCATACTAATAGAAATGCAATCTATCTAAACTTGAAAAGAACTAATATTCATTCCATTCTTTGACTTCATTTTAAGGATCAATATACAATGGAGTTACTAAGTCTTTACTTAATTTATTACTACTTATTTAGATTTTACCCCAGTATGTAAGTTATTCTTTATACAAATGTATACTCAATATCTAATCTGCTTTCTCATCTAGACCTAAATATTTGTTTATCATATCAATCTAATATTTAAACCTCCTACTTGCCATTCCGAATTAAGATTATAATAGTTTATCTATACCTACTTCTTGATTATCACGTACTTCTTACTAAAATATATTATTGTTATTCTTTTCTATCTCTAACTAATATTCTTCTATTCCTATCTACTTCAATTAGTCTGAATCTATGTTCTACTATTGAGATACTTCGTATATGCGATCATACATTGATTAGTATCTGGATATGATATTATCCATATTCTATTATGGTACTTTGATAACTTTTTTATTATGTTCCACATGTTAATATACACATTCGGAACAGAATAATACATTACATTTCTTATAGTATAACTTCAAAGGAAGATGATCATCACATAAGCACACATATTTATTTGTACTATAGTATTTTATGATCTTCTAATAGTATGATTAAATTAGAATCATAATCTATTTATCAATAGTAGGATTATTATACTTTTGTTTACATTTATTACATTCTTTAATATTCTATGTATACATTCATCCAAATATTTAGACAAGTCTAAAGAGTTCCATTTTAATTTGTTTAATATTCTACGAATTAAAATGAATGACATATCAGTTTCTCTTTTTCATACTCATATGTTGAATTACCATATTGATCTTAATCTGGTATAATAGTTTGAGTTTTTCTCCAAAAGATATTGTAGATTCTTACTATCTCATATTCCGATATTACTGTTACTCATCATCATATTCTGTTCTTAGTTAGTCTTAGATTCTCTAAATGATATTCTTCTTGAAAGGTATATTGATACCCTGAAGACTTTATAGTACTTCTTATCTTTATCTATGATCCTATGGCATACTCCATTACATAGGTTGCTCTTAGATTTATTTTAATTCCATAATATGAGCATTAACGACTAACCATTCTATATTTGATAATGTAAATAGGAATCTAATAGGCTATTCTTTAACATTTGCTCTATTTTCACTATTTAAGTATATTAATTGTTTCAATATTGGTATTCCGTAACTGTATAACTATTTTCTAAGTTCATTTACATCTGGTCCATTCGTATTATTTATTTATGTCTATATTTCGTACAAATCTTTTATTCGGGAAGTAACTTATTTCTCTTCGTCTATGAGTCCGGAATTTACAAAATTATTATTATGTTGATTTATCGACTACATTATATAATATAAATATTTATGTTATGCGAATTTTATAATTATCAAACTATATGTCTAATACAAAGAAATTAATATTAAGTAGATTATCGAATACTAAAGGATTAGATAGGTTTAAAGATCTAGAAACATTAGAAATTCTTTCTTCGAATATGGATAGATTATAAGATCTTAATAAACTATAGAATCTTAAACATCTAAGTATCCGAGGTACAAAAATATAGAATCTAAAAGATATTTCTAAATTAAAAGGACTCGAAACATTAGAACTAAGTGATAACAATATAGATAGTATCAAGGGAATAGAATAATTAGTAAATCTATAAGTCATAGAAATAGCATTCGAATCAAATCTTAGAGATCTAAAAAGTTTATGGAAATTAGGATAACATAACAATATAAAAGTAATAAAATTAGAATATATTAAGTCTAGAGATATTAATATAAGATAGAAAATGTATAGTCTAGATACATTAGTATTAAAAAATATTAGATTGGATAATATGTAAAATCTATAAACTCTAAAATAAGTTAAGAATCTAAAAGAACTACATATAATCAATTGCGGTATAATACATTTAAATGGAATAGAATATTTAAAAGGAACGAGACATCTAAATTTAACAAATAATAATATACAAAATTTATCTCCTATACATAATTTGATAGACTTAGATTATCTTTATTTATCAGAGAATAACATATAGAATATAGATCCATTATAGAGACTAAGATTTTTAGAAGAATTAGACTTATCATAAAATCGTATATAATAAGCAGATGTTCTAGAAAGATTCGGATACTTAGAATTACTTAATTTATCATTTAATAGAATACGTGATATTAGATTCGCATCATAATTAAAAGATATAAAGACCTTAATATTAGATCATAATTAGATAAGTAATATATCACCATTACATGATGAAAAGAATAATTTAGTACTAGGAAAATTAGAATCATTAATATTGAGCAATAATAACATTAGATCTATAGGTCCATTATGGAGTGAAAGTTTACAATTATTAGATATCGAAAGTAATAGAATAGAGACATTAATAGGATTTAATAATATCGAAGTAAGAATGGATATTTATAATTTAAATAAACTAAGTACGACCAATGAAAGATTATTAGACGAAGTATTTAATGAAATTCCTAATAGGGATACAAGTATTCTCATAGATATAAATACATTGATTCAATTGGATAAGATGAATCTAATATTTGAAATAATAGATATGAAAGATATTTTTAAACCAAATGGATCACTCAGGATAAGTACTACCTAAAAATCATAAGATAACAGCAAATATACCGAACTGATAAAGTAGTATCATTAAACTAGATCTACTGTATATTAGAAATCAAAAAATAAATACGATGCTCCTCTATGAATACAAGAATAATTATTAAATTGATATTGTTAAACTTTTAATCTTTTTTATTTATTTTATTATTACAAAAAACTAATAATGTTATTACCTTCGAAAGTATATGATACTCCATGGATAGTAAAGATACCGAATACTAAATTCGATAATGTCGGAAAGTGGATACTAGTATATCCTGATAAGAAAATGGATACCGCATGGAAATTAGCAAACTTACTCTATGATAAACTATATGGTATCATTCAAATGAAGTGCTCTACATAATATAAGAATAATACGAATACCGGATTAATCATATTCTATTGCAGCAATTCGAATGATGAGTAGTACATATAGTTCATAGGTAGAAATCTACTATATTAAATGTAGTATAAAGAGCAATTAATAGTACGATATAAGTCAGATCGATAAATATTAATCGGAGATGGGATGAAGTACAATATTACATATTAGATTCATAATCCAGTAATCTTAGGATTGAAAAGAGAAGATACTGATAAGTGTCTCAAAGGATAATATCAATAGATAAACATCGTATATCGGTATGATAAAACAATATTTTAGTAAGCTAAGAAGATGAGTAATAATAGTATGTTATAGTCCGATTTCTAAAAATGGAAATAAGGAATTAACTATGAGACAGGTAATAAAGTATAGATCGGAAATCATACTCATACAAGATTAGGATAGAAATTCAAGATTGATAAATATATTTATTTTTAGGATATTATGGATATCGATATAGATTAGTATACGAAAGAAACATAAGAAATCATAGATGGCAACGCGGAGATAGAATAAAGAAACATAATGATAGACAACTTTTATTTATTGAGTATATGACTATCCGAATATAACATTTTTTGTACTTTCTATGTTTATTTATATTAATTTGCGTATGGAACAAATAATAAATAATAACAAAACTAACTAATATGTATCTATTGAAGAAAATAACTTAAAGACGACTAAAGGAATAAAATAATTAAAACATGCGAAATCATTAAGTATATTCTAGAATCCTATAGATGACTTAACAGATTTAAATGAACTTAATAATCTAGAGAGCCTATACATATAGAATACCAATATTAAGGATATTCGACCTATATTTGAATTAAAAAATCTAAGAAAATTAGTACTATCGAATAATTAGATTGAAAGTATCGAAGGAATTGATAAATTAGTAAACTTAGAAACATTGTAAATATAGGATCCTAATTTAAATGATATATAATGTATCAATAAATTAGGTTCATATAATAGAATTGAATCGGTACATATTGTTACTTAGTAGCCAATAAAGCTTGATATTGAATATTAAATGGATAGTTTGTTATAATTACATATAGAAACGTTTGATATCAATAATAGTTGTTAAATATAGGGAATCGATAAACTTATTAATTTAGAACAACTTTCATTGATATAATGTGGACTAGAACATATACCAAGAGTATAATCGGACAATAGTATTGATAAATTAATTCTTTATGGAAATAAAATATAGAATATAGATGGAATATAAGAATATAAAAACTTAGAACTTCTGAATCTATCAATGAATTTATTAAATGAAATATAAGTATCTTATTTGGATTAACTTCCTTATTTGGAACATCTTATTATGATGAATAATAACATAACTGATATATCTAATTTGGTAGACCAAAATAATCAATTGGTTTTAAAATAGTTAACATCATTAAGTCTGATAAATAATAAAATATAAAGTATAGGTCCATTGTATAGCAATACATTGAGGTATTTATATGTATAGGATAATAGATTGAATACTATACGGGATACAAGTGATTTTGATATGTATATATACTAACCTAATAATATATAAAGAATAAGATATCTTAGCACTACTAATATACATGTCATAGAGTAAGTATTCGCAATAATGCATGATTATGATAATCCATATTCTTGGAGTAACTTCGCAAGTGAATAATGGAATAATTATAATCCGAATATTATGAGAACCGGATAAGAAGTACCGAATGATCATGCTGTATATATTGATCTATTAACATTAAAGACAATGATATAAATGAAAATAAATTTCTTAGTATTGATGAAACTAGACTTTAATAAGTTATCTAGTATATGGGATTCGGATGTCCATGATAAAGTTTTACTAGTAAGCACTTAGAGATGGGTATCTTATAGAAACTATTACTCGGATTTATTAAAATACATTAACAACTATACTAGATAAAGATATTAGAATTAAGTAATACATAGAATAATGAATAAAATAGGAAGATCAGATAAAAGAAGTGAAATATTGGAATTCGCTAATAAAGATATATATGAATAACGTAGAAAGTGATTTCTAATTATTCGAGATACTAAGGTTCTAATATAAGCATACATATATTTATTTTAATCATATTACAAGAATAAGATTATATAGTAGTATAGATTAATATGAATAATGTTTTATTTAAATTCATATCCTCTTGTCGATTTTAGATTAAAATGAACGATTTAATTATTACATTGATATATATTCTACTCAAGGAATCATAAACCATGGAATAATCTGTCGCATTTGTTACCTTAGACAATTAGTAAGTTACTTTATCTTATGACCAGATATTTTACATTTAAAAACATGGTATAGTATTCTCGTAATTGGATTTAAGATAGTAAAATATAGGATTAACTAAACATGAATTAGATCATATATTACATCCTAATTAATATTAATTGGTAGATGTAATAAATATATTCTTCAAATACGATTTTAATTGTCTATCAAAATATATTGAGAAATTACCGTTTAAGAAGAACAAAATATTCTATTCGGATAAGTACTTCATAGAATAATTGAAATCTATGGGAATCACTAATACGAACTTAATCAATATTATTATGTAATAAATAAGATAAACAAAGATACGTATTATTAAGAAATCATACTATAATTCGGATGGAGAATAACTATTTGTTCCTGAAATAATGAAGTATACTAAAGGACATGATGTGGATATATCAATTACTAAAGAATAGTTCTATTATTCGATTTACTTGAATTTCCTATGGACTTAAGAATCGGATGACTAATACTGGGAATCATTTAAGAATGGAAACATAGTAATGGATAAGTTTATTATCTGTAAAATATAAGAATTATGTAATACGATAGATGATAGAACTAATTATTTGTTACATTTGATGAAGCATGGATATATTGATAGAGTTAATATTATGGAAGATTCGTAAACCGGTATAAAGTTTCCTTATGATGGAATATTGGTATTCGATTATAAATATCCTATGTATTGCAATAATATAGAATATACTATGGATGGATACAAATTAGATGATGAGTACCATTCTAAGTAAGATAATATGGATACTTATTAATTGACATAATTCATGTAGTTGCTAATAGACAAATGTCCTAATAGAACATATTTGACATAATTGTATGATAGTATAGATGATTCGGATGAACAATTGTATAGATTAAAAACATGTATAAGACTAAATAAATCTTACTACGTTTGGGATAGTACGGATGATATATTTTACATGAAAAATATTGATCATATAAAGTATATTAATATGTTGAAATATAGAGCATCATAAGTATAGATAATAGAATAGGATACGAATGAAGAATATTATTGCGATAACAATGTACTATTCGAAGAACTATTGATATGAAAATGATACTTTATTAATAGAATACTATCATAATGTTTATTTGTTTATAATGTCACATGGAAGATATACAAGAATATACTACGTCCGATAATATAAAAATAAGTATGACATATGAATAAATAAATACATTGTAGTAATAGAGTACTATATTTAGTTAATTAGATATTGATTAAGAGAACATAGGAATATCATATGATGAGCTTAAAGTATTGATCGAGAATTCTATGGAATATGATCCTTTTCGATTAAATGTTTATTTCAAGTTCGATCATTGGTATCTATACGAAATGATAAAGAAAGTAAAAATATAGAATCCATAGAATCATATATTTTACAAGAACAAATTCAAGTATGTAAGTCAATAATTAATATAATAGGGAATATCCAATAAGGACTTAATAAATCTCGTATACAAGAATATGATATTACCTAATTCATGGCGGACCCAAATCATAAAGTAATAGAGTTCTTATAATAACAAAGATATATTCACTTAATTATTGATAGATAAATGTCCTAGTATATCAGTATTACATAAGTTATATGATAATATAAATAAAGTAGATAATGAATAATTGTATTTACTCAAGGAAATGATTAAAAATTAATAATACTTTAATGTTCTAATATAGAAAGCATAAAGTATTAGTATATAAGAGATTCCAATAGATGATAAATGCGTACCTAATAAAGTATTCGAATAGTTATTGATAGAATGACATATATTATTTGTTTATATATTTACTAAATAGATACTATTTTAAGATAAGAACTTCTTATAAAATCGCCATAAGACATCATATTTTAGATTAATAAAAAATGAAAGATAAGAATATAACATAAATATATTTATCTATAAGTTTGAATCTAATAATATACTATGGAATAACAACTTAAAAAATAATAAACTTATACACAAGAATAATACATCTCTGAATGCTTATCAAGTAAATATCTTTGTACATGCAATATTCCAGTATCTTTTTACTGTAAATAATGCAATGATATATTTTGTCATAAATGTATAAAGTATCATATAGATCACGTATAAAACTCTATTATGGTCGAATAAGAAGACATAGATAGTAATATTTAACAATAGTTAAGTAATATCAATGATAATATTATGAAATGGTAATAAATTTACGATAGATTATCAAAATACTATAAGTAGAAGAATATGTTTCCAGACTAGATATTAGAAATTGGATAATACGAAATTAATAAGATAAAAAGAGATTATACAAAGAATATATTCGAGAACAATATTATCAAAAGTAATACATTCGATAAGTAAATATTCTACATTAATTAGTATCTCGGAATTTAACGTAAAGTATTAGATCTTAAATAATTAAATAAATCTAATAATTTACCAAATGAAAATACTCCATTATCAAAGGTACATTTGTATTAATTTGGAGATGATAATATAATGATTTGTTCAATTGATAATATATAGGATAATGAATCTAAATAAAGAACATTAATAATTGCTAATATAAATGGATAATAATAAGTAATTATGAATCACGATTCTATTGTATTAAAGATTACAGATATAGATGTGGCTTATTTTAAAAATAGATATAGTATGTTAATAATTAGGAATAATAAAGTAATATTAAATAAAATATAGACTTAAGAAATATTAGGTAATCTCCTAGAAGTTACTTCTACATAAAGATTTGAAAAAGATATTAATAATATAGAATTCTATCAATATGATTATGTATTTGCGTGATTTGTTTATTAAG
>Ga0208837_1000192_pt1 | contig 10871 bp, 12 predicted proteins | sample DeeseametaMP0327_FD_184214 | JGI IMG/M metagenome (GOLD analysis project Ga0208837, IMG submission 184214) | Marine microbial communities from the Deep Atlantic Ocean - MP0327 (SPAdes) | ecosystem: Environmental > Aquatic > Marine > Oceanic | place: East of Recife, Brazil, South Atlantic Ocean...
GTGATCAAGGCCCTGAATAATCTCATTACCTTTTACAACATAAGCGTTATGGTGCTTATCATGATGAAATTCTAATGTTTCCGCTGACATATACGGATCTAGCGCATCATAAGCGTATGGAAGTTCAGGAAGGTCAAATGCTGACATAGGGTTTCTCCTTGCAATTCGAGTGTAATTCGTTACGTAGTAACCTAAAGACTATACGAGATTAATCAATGGCTAATTCAAAATTTTCATACTGCGCCGCTCAAGTAAAAGAGCACGACCCCGATCGATATATGCTCACCCTCTTCTGCCCAGAAGAATCACACGATGCCCTATTTGCCCTATTCGCTTTTAATTATGAAATCGCAAAAACACGAGAAATCGTCAGCGAAACACAACTTGGCCTTATCCGTTTACAGTGGTGGCGCGATGCCATTGAAAAAATATATACCGATGGTGAAGTTTTAGAGCATGAAGTACTCAAACCACTGGCTAAAGCCATCGAAGAGCACACACTCCCGCGTGAACATTTCGAAAAGCTCATCTACGCACGTGAGTTTGATTTAGAGGATAAAATGCCCGGCAACCTTGATGGTCTAGTCCATTACGCCGACTTCACAACAAGTCCGCTAAACAGCCTTGCTGCCAAAATTCTTGGTGATAACGATAGCGAACCTATCCCCGCTATATCTATTAACTATGCTCTAAGCGGAATTTTACGTGCTGTTCCTGCTTTCGCAAAACAGCGTCGATGCCTACTACCAGAAGACCTGATGAAAAAGCACGGCCAGAGCATGAATCAACTCTACGAATTTAAACGCGCAGATACACTCCCTGAAATTATTAAAGAAATCTCGGAAATCATCGTACCTGGTGTAAAAACAGAAAACATCTTCCTACAAAAATCTCAAAAGCTCGCCTTAATATATAAAAAACAATTAAGGAATGCTGGTTACGATCCATTTCACGGACGTATACTTATGCCCCCACTCTTTAAAAATATAAGGATGCTCCTCCCTTAAAAGGTTATCCACCAATGATTTCAATGATATAGCACCAAACACTTGCACACACAAAATTGTTATGTCATTGCTATTTGTGCTTATTAGGGCTATAATATAAGCATTAGGGAAAATAAAATACTAGGGTACAAAAATGGTAGATTCAATTAGCGGCGCAGGAGGCCCGCCAAAAGTGTCTCAGATCAACCGGGTAGAAACACAAAGATCTGAAGAAAAACGCACTCAAGCATCCTCCTCGTCACCAACAGATGAAGTTAATATCTCTGAAGAAGCACTAACACTTGCGGATATAGATCAAATCACTTCGCAAACACGTAGCTACCTCGAAGAGAATACTGACCAAGCATTAACGCGCGCAGGATCCGTGGATCAATTGCTTTAAGCATATAGGCCACATACTCTAATCAGCGTTTTTAGTAAATTTTCCGTTTTTAAGGAAGCTTAAGACCTGCTCGATCACATTCTTATTAAACATCATAAAACTGTGCGTTGCATCCATAACAATATGATCACTCATCCCTTCTATACGCGTGCGCTCCACGGGTATAATCCCATCATGTGCGCCCACTAAAACCCAAGGCGCAAGTGGATTAACGGAAGCAGAGCCTGCAATCACACCTAGCGGATAATCAATATCACCAGCCACATGAGCATAATCCGTTTTTAACTGAGCACTCGCTGGCCCAAAGATAGAACGAAACACAGGCCCCAACCATTCATTGTCATCTAGGAAATCCGCAAACTCACTGCCCGTATTGGGCGTGCCAAGCATCACAACACTACCAAGATTTTCTGGCCTATAACGATGAATATAATAGCGAGTAATTAGACCACCCATAGAATGCGCGACAAAGTTAATTTTCTTATCAGTGCTATAGCACGAAGCACTAATAATCTTTTCACGCACATATTCAGTCAAATCTTCCAGCCCATGCTCACGCGAAGGATAAAGGATATTAATAACGTCATACCCCTCTGCTTCCAAGCGTTTAGCAAGCGGTAACATATCCAGCTTACTTCTCAAGATTCCATGCAAAAGAACCACAATTTCATTTTCAAAATTAGAAATATTTATTGACATAATAAACCTGCATTACTATTTTACCCATTTTAAACAATTCGTTTAAAAATAAATAGAGGGTAAAATATGTACGCTGACTTAGACGAAAACGGAAAAAAGCGCGTAAAATACGAACTTCCAAAAGCGGATATGCATGTACATATTTCTATGGCCTGGGATGATGGTCGTTTCATTCGCGCTGTTAAAAAAGGCTATACAACACTTGGCCCTGATTTTTTAACAAATCGTGATAACCGTTACTTCGCTAACCTATCCGAACATCATTTCGCATATGAAGCCGCCAGAAAAAAAGCACAACTGACCCCCGTAGGACTAAGCGATATTGTCCAAACCTACCTACAAAAAATCGCGCAACAGGGCGCAATCTATGCAGAAATTTCAAATAGCTTCAGAAGTGGCTCTGACTTTGATTGGCAAATGGAAGCCATAGCAGCCGGTATTGATGCAGCAAATCACAACACAGGAATAGAAAGCCGAATAGTCGTCACAACACTTCGTGATCACGGCCATGAGCAAGCTGAAAAAGCAGCACAACACCTCGCAAAAGTTAAATACCGTCACGTAACTGCGTTTGGTCTTGTCGGAAATGAGGAAAAAGATGATTTCTACAATTACGCTAAGTCATTTAAAATAGCTTATAATGACGCTGGTTTAGGCTTAGCACCTCATGTTGCCGAACAATACCCTGCCAATGCTATTGGCTTTTTAGACGCACTTCCAAAAGAAGCGCTAAACCAAAGCCACACAACAGATCCACGCCGTACAAGAGCAGGACACGCCACAACAATCCACCTATCCTCAGACCTGATGAATGAGTTTGCACAAAATAATATCTGCATTGAAAGCTGCATCTCATCAAATAATAGGATTGGCCTTCCTCAAAGAACCCTTAACTACAATATAGGTGATGTCATTGGCTCTGGTGCAGACCGCCAATTCGCAGTCGATAGACCACTTTCTACTTACTTTAACGATAAGATAGAACAGCACCCAATAACAGAATTCATTCAGCGCGGTATCCCTATTTGTCTAGGCTCTGATAACCCATTACTTCAAAACACAAATATCAGTAAAGAATACTCACAAACACTAAGAGCTGGCGTCGATCAGAAACTACTTCTGACATTTACAGAAAACGCGATTAAATTCGCAAATATAGATAATGAAACAAGACAAACGCTCATGGGTAAAGTTAAAGAATATGAAAGTCGCATCAAAGGCAACAGCCCACCGAGCGCAACATCAAACGGCTATGTCCACGCTAGTAATTTCTTAACGCACCCTAACCGTTAACTTGATCAAGCCATAGCCGAAGATCATTCTTCGCACGAACTGTATAGGCACGCTTGCGGTCTTTGCCCCGCAATTTAGCACGCTTCTTCTTACCAGCTGTCGTCTCATATTGAACCGTTGCCTCTTCTTTACTAAGCGGCGGCATAAGCCCAAATGTTACATTCATTGGCTGAAAACTCTTGGCATCAGCACCACCAGTAATATGCGATACAAGCGCCCCTAATGCACTTGTTTGCGGAGGTAAATCAAATGACTTACCAAGCATCTCAGCCGCCGCCATGCGCCCAGCCAAAAGTCCAATAGCCGCACTTTCCACATAACCTTCACAACCCGTAATCTGACCAGCAAACCTAATTGAAGGCCTAACTTTAAGACGCAAATTCTCATCCAGTAACTTCGGCGAATTAATGAAAGTATTACGGTGAAGACCGCCAAGGCGCGCAAAGACCGCATTCTCAAGACCAGGAATCATTTTAAAAATACGTGACTGTTCGCCCCACTTCATCTTTGTCTGAAAGCCAACAAGGTTATAAAGCGTTCCAAGAGCATTATCCTGCCTTAACTGCACAACCGCATAAGGCTCTTCACCTGTCCTCGGGTCAATAAGACCAACAGGCTTCATTGGCCCAAACCTTAATGTGTCTATACCACGTGAGGCCATAATCTCAATTGGCATACAGCCATCAAAATATGGTGTATCAACCTCTTGCTCAGCTAAGCTTTTAGAACCACTAGGCAGTTCCCACTCTTTGAACAGGCCATATTCCGCATTTAAAAGCTCATCTATAAAAGCTTTGTACTGCGCCTCATCCATTGGACAATTAATGTAATCCTTACCAGTACCGGCTGGACCTTCCTTATCATAACGTGACTGCATCCACGCCACATCCATATCAATGCTATCCGCTTCAACAATCGGAGCAATCGCATCAAAAAAAGATAGCTCATCTTCCCCTGTTAAATCCTGAATTCCCTGCGCTAAAGCATCAGAGGTTAGAGGACCAGTCGCAATAATAACATTCCCCCATTCCTCAGGTGGCAATCCTTCGATCTCACCACGCTCAATTGTGATAAACGGGTGCTCAGAAAGAGCTTTCGTAACGCCTGCTGAAAAAATATCACGATCAACCGCTAAAGCTCCACCAGCAGGAACAGCAGCTTCACCACCCTCACGCATAATGAGTGAGTTCAACGCACGCATCTCATAATGGAGTAAACCAACCGCATTATGCTCATCATCATCACTTCTAAAAGAATTTGAACAAACCAGCTCTGCATACCCATCCGTATTATGGGCTGGTGTTTTTTTAACTGGGCGCATCTCATGCAAAATAACCTTAACGCCAGCATTCGCCGCTTGCCATGCTGCTTCGCTACCAGCCAAGCCGCCGCCAATAATATGTATTACCTGATCACTCATGCGCATTAGATAATATGCACAACTCATGTGGTCAAGCGTTTAAAATTCTGAGATTTTAACGAAGATATAATCCGTTCAAATAAAGCATATATAAAACAATATAGCCCCAGCCACAGATCATCGAGCTCCAACAATGCTGAAGGTAATCCTTATTTTCACTACGAATATATTGAAGCACCCCATAAAATAGCTGTGCAATCGCATAGAGAGCACCACCCGTAACAGCCCACTTATAAAATGTTGGAACCGCGAGCATAAAAATCAAAAACGGTGTGATATCCAAAAGATATGCCAGGATCGCCATCATGTAAGAGAAAATACCAAACACAACAAAAGCCGTGTTACCGTAATAAATGGCTAGTTCAACACGGCGCACAGATGGTGAAACTTCTGGCTTATCGGCATCATCTGTACTTGCAGCCAATCTCGCTTCAGCCTTTCTTTTCGCAGCGATTTTCTTACGATACGCTGCCTGCTCTTCTTTCGAAAGGTCAGAAAACTTACGCTTAGGCTTAGAATTAACAGCAGCCTGCTCTTTCTCAGCAGGTTTGGCCTCTTCTTTTACATCCTTAGCTTCTGGATTTTCATCAACGGAATCAAGATCATCACTCATATTACGACTTTATCAAAAACTATACGCTCCATCAATCACATAGTAACCCTACATAGGTATAAATAATCATCCTTACTCTTTTTAAAATCACCCTAAGAAGTTATTATAAGCTCATAGAATCATTAAAACATTAAGGTTAGCCCCATGAAAAAACTTCTTCTCAGCACAGCTCTACTCTTAGTATTCACAGCCCCTAGCCTCGCAGAAACTAAGGCAGAACATAGCTCTTCGCACCATAAAGAAGAAGTTAAAAATCCCACTAACTCAGCAACAAAAGAACATGCTGATCACAAACAGAGTAAGTGGGGCTATACTGGAAAAATTGCGGCCCCGCACTGGGGCAAATTGGACAAATCATATACCGCATGCAAAATGGGTAAAATGCAGTCCCCAATAAATATTGCACGCTATTTAGAAGAAGAAGTACCAGCCCTAGAATCACATTACAAAGAGTCTCCTCTTCAAATCATCAATAATGGCCATAGCATTGAGGTCGTATTCGAATCTGGCAACACTCTAAAATTTGGAAATATGAGCTACGAACTAGCCCAAGCTAATTTTCACACACCAAGTGAACATTATCTGGACGGCGCGCCCTATCCAATGGAAATACACCTAGTCCATAAAACAAAAGAAGGCAAACTTGGCGTTGTTGGTGTTTTTCTAAAAGTCGGTGCACATAACGAAACAATTGAAAAAATTTGGCAAAACGTACCGGCTAAAGGGAAAATTTCAAAACCAGACGGCTTAACAATCACAGCCTCAAAACTTCTTCCAGAGAACAAATACTATTACAAATATGAAGGATCAATGACAACACCACCATGCACTGAAGGCGTAAACTGGCATATCCTAAAAGCCCCTATAGAAATATCAGAAGCGCAGCTTCGAGCATTCCAAGGCGTCTTTACAGTCAACGCAAGGCCAATCCAATCACTAAACAACCGTACAATTAGCGCGAAATAAGTGCTATAATGTGTATGCGAAATAACAAGGGATCATCACAACATGTCTAAAGGCGTATCTCAAAGCCACTTCTATATGTGGCGCACACTCTTTGCTCTAGCGCATGCGGATCACGTTGTATCTGAAGAAGAAGTACGCTTTATGGCCGAAGCACTCGAAGATGTCCCCTTTTCTGATGAGCAAAAAGCAACGCTGACCGAAGACATAAGCAAAGCACAAAATATAGAATTCATGTTCGCCGGAATTACAGAGCCACTCGATCAAGCTGAATTCTTCAACCACGCACGTGAACTATGTCACATTGACGGCGATTACGGTTTAGAAGAACAACAAATCATGCTGAAGCTTGAAGAAATGCACCTTAAAACAACAAATGCCGACAGCCTTGTCGGCAACGTTCGTCTTGAATTTGAAGATGAAAATAGCAGCCAGTCTTATGATTCAGCCAATCAGGAACTCTTTGAAAAAACTGTCTTTTCATTCCGTAGCTGGTTCAGCAAAAAAGATAAGAAATAAATAGCTTAAGAAAACGGCAATAACGCTGCGGCAACACGGCGCCCATCAGCCATCAAAACATTATATGTTCGCGCGGCTGCTCCACTATCCATAACTTCAACATGCAGCCCCCTACTCTTAAGCTCTACCTTAAGCTCAGGCGCTAAAAATGCAATCTGCTTACCAGTACCTAACAAGATAACATCAAGATTATCACCATGTGCAAGCAGCGGAGAAAAGTCATCTGCGCTCAGATCACTAACGCTGACCGCACCGATATCCCAGATTTGAGTTTCATCAGGCACAACCACGACCGCAGTTTCATAAACCTTACCACTCACCCGAAATGAACCATCCGCATAAGATTGGATAATTTGCTGACCAGATTTTACAAGCGGCGTAACATCAACCATAAAATCTACCCTTGCGCTCCAACCTCATGACCAACCTTTTCGGCATCACTACGTTTAATGTCCATAAAAAGAAGAACTGGAGCAGCAATAAAGATCGAAGAATATGTACCCACACCGATACCAAAAATAAGTGCATAGATAAATCCTCTAATAACCTCACCGCCGAAGAGATATAAGGCGATCAAAGCTAAAAGCGTTGTTACAGATGTCATTAAAGTACGACCTAACATGCGGTTAATCGCAATATTAAACAACTCAGGCAAAGGCATCTTTTTATATTTTCTAAGGTCTTCACGAATACGGTCAAACACAACTACCGTATCGTTAATGGAATAACCGGCAATCATCAAAACCGCAGCGACAGTCGCAAGATTAAATTCAACTTGCGTCAATGAAAACAAACCAATAGTAAGGATCGCATCATGCAAAAGCGCCACAATAGAAGCCACACCAAACTGCCATTCAAACCTAAACCAAACATAAGCTAGAATACCAAACATAGAGAATATCACGGCCATAAGCCCTTGCTGCTTAAGCTCTTCTCCAACCTGAGGCCCTACAAATTCCGTACGGCGATAATCAACCGCACCTACATCTTTATATGTAGCATCTAACGCACTACGAACAGAATTAATAGCCGCAGTCTGAACCTCTGCCCCCCCCTCTTGCTGACGCAAGCGGATCAAAAGGTCATCTGGCTCACCAAACTCCTGAATAGAAATAGCCCCCAGCTCAAGACCATTTAAACGCTCTCGTAAATTTTTCAGGTCAGGTACTTCTGGCGTGCGCACTTCAATAACCGTACCACCAGCAAAGTCGATACCAAAGTTAAGCCCCTTTGTCGCAATCAGAAATACTGATCCCAACACAAGGAAGAGCGAAATGGCAAAGGCCGCATAACGCACACCAATAAAGTTAATATTTGTTTCTTCAGGAACTAATCTTAAACCACGCATATATACTATTCCTTATACTGGTATTGTTTTCGACGAACGGTTTTTATTCAACCAAAGAACAACCAAAATTCGAGTAATCATAATCGCTGTAAAGAAGGACGTTATAATTCCGATACCAAGCGTCACAGCAAAGCCTTTAATTGGCCCTGTACCGAACGAGAACAGAATAACCGCCGCAATCAGCGTTGTTAAATTCGAGTCAACAATCGTTGCCATTGCTCGTGAATAACCTGCATCAATTGCAGAAATCACTGAACGCCCAAGTCTAAATTCTTCACGAATACGCTCAAAAATCAAAACATTTGCATCAACAGCCATACCAATCGTTAGAACGATACCAGCAATACCCGGCAGTGTAAGCGTCGCTTGCATCATCGAAAGCAGCGCAAAAATCAAAACAACATTAATTGCCAATGCAACATTTGCCATTAATCCAAAGAAACCATATGAGATAGCCATAAATACGAGAACACCAGCAAGACCAATAATCGCTGCAACTTTACCCGCAGCCACAGAGTCTGCCCCAAGTGATGGGCCAACCGTGCGTTCCTCAACAACTTTCATTTCCGCAGGCAATGCACCGGCACGCAACAAGAGCGCGAGATCATTCGCTGTTTTAACGGTAAAGCTCCCTGATATTTGCCCCTGACCACCACAAATAGGTTCACGAATAACTGGTGAACTAATAATGCGTTTATCAAGAACAATAGCAAATGGCTTACCTGTATTTTCACGCGTCACATCACAGAATATACGTGCGCCTGTATTATTCATTCTAAATGAAACAGCATGCTCACCATTTTGATTTTGAGAATAAGCAGCGCCGCTGAGCATATCACCTGTGATCAGGGCTGTTCGATTAAGACGCATCTGCTGCGTTTCATCTTCATCAAGTGGATAGCTCACTGTACGAACATTCGCCGAAGCGGATGGATCAGCGACAAGATGGAATGTCATCTTCGCTGTCTTACCAATGATATTTTTAAGCTCTTCTGCATCCGCGCCGGGAGCCTGCACAAGCAAACGGTCTTCCCCCTGACGTTGAATAACTGGCTCAGTTGTACCAAGTTCATCTACACGTCTTCTAACGACTTCAATCGCCTGACTAATCACAGATTTATAGACATCCCTACGCCCTTCATCTGTATACACAGCCTCAAGGATTAAACCACCTTCGCCGCTTGTATTTACAATAAGCCCTTGTTCAAGCCCGCGCATTATTTTACGTGCCTTTGGTGCATCTTCTTCTTTACGAAGAGTAACACGAACACCACCGTCAAGCCCGCCAATACGGCGGTAACCAATTTTTTCAGAACGAAGCTCCTTACGAAGTGCCTGAATCATAGCTTCGCTGCGATCTTTAAATACACCTGGCATATCCAGTTGATAAAGAAGGTGCGCACCACCCCGAAGATCAAGGCCAAGATTGACAGTCTTCACTGGTAAAAATGACGGTAAATTCGCCCTAACATTTTCATTTAATGTGTTCGGCAAGGCATAAAAACCGCCCATAAGAACAACAATCAGCGACAATAATATCTTCCAAGTTTCAATTTTTACCATTGTTCGGCGTACCTAACTTCTCTTTATGAAGAGTTACTTCTTCTTATCGGCTTTTTTCTTATCAGCTGCTTTTGAATCATTTGCAGGCGCTCCTTTTTGAGCATTTTCATTCTTACCATGCAAAGTCGTGCGCAGCGCAGTTACTTTCACACCGCCGCCAAGATCAACGACAACCTCTGGCTCACCAGGTTTAATTTTGTCAATTTTACCAACTAAACCACCACCAGTAACAACTTCATCGCCTTTCTTAAGCTCTTGAAGCATCTCGCTATGTTCTTTAAGTCTACGCTGCTGTGGTACAATCAAAAGAAAGTAAAACAAAAATACTAGAAGTAGAACAAGCCCCATATTCCACAAAAACGCTTCAAAGGCGCTTGGCGCTGCTGGCAATTCTGCAGCGGCTTCCGCGGCCATGCCCGAAGCGGCTTCAACTGTTTGTGCATATGCTTGTGATATAAACATTACGTCATTCCCTAAATAAATATAAATAAAATCAATATAATCTGAGTGACTATAACGCTCCTGCCCTGTAAGGCAACCCAAAGCGGAAATCAATCAACTAAAATTTACAACGAATGAACTAAATAAGTTTTTTAGGGTTTATAGCTTTCGTGCCTCTACGTACTTCAAAATGAAGCTGAGGACGATCCACAGCGCCCGTTGAGCCGACTGTCCCAAGTGATTGTCCGCGTTTAAGAACCTGACCGCGGCGCACTTTAATCTTATCCAAATGCGCATAAGCCGTCATCCAGCGATCAGAATGCCTAACAAGAACAAGATTACCAGATCCCTTAAGCTCACTCCCGGCATAGACAACAACACCATTTTCAGCGGCCTTAACTATAGTTCCGCGATCTGCAAGAATATTAACACCATCGTTATATAAACCGCCCTTTTTAGCACCATAGCTAGAAATAACCTTACCATTCACTGGACGTAAAAATTTAGAAGAGCTACGCTTAGGCGGCTTAACATTCACACCTTTAGGCCGTGATTTAGGTGCTGCTATTGGCTTATTATCCGCAACAATAAAATTCTGATGCTCATCACCAACGCCTACCTTA